>AUXO013310724.1_pt1 | contig 19742 bp, 29 predicted proteins | sample 768731 | NCBI WGS metagenome assembly AUXO01 (sample SAMN02715735, study PRJNA202380) | gut metagenome | biome: sheep rumen | host: Ovis aries | place: New Zealand: Palmerston North
TGCCGGTATGACAGGCCGGTCTACACGCACCAGTTTGAGCGGGACACATGGGGATTCGCAGAGTACGATCACCCGTTACAGCAGTGTGACATTGACGACTTCCACTTGCTGGTGGACAACATGGCGGCGTTGCGGTTTGCTATGAAGGGGTGAGAATATGGCAGACCTTATGAGGGCAAAGGACATACTGGACGCTATAAAGCGCAACAAGGAATGGGTAGCACCGGCAGAAGCAAATGGAGCAATGTTCTACGGATACCGGAGAGCAAGCGACAACATAGCGGAACTGATTACACGGACTGTTCCAACGGTTGACGCTGTGGAGGTGGTGCGGTGTAGGGATTGCAAGTATTGCGAATATCCTGCCCCGAATATCACAAAGTACGGATGCAGACTGTTCGACCGATGCGTTAAAGCCGATGGGTTTTGTGCAAGCGCAGAAAGGAGAGAGCCGTCAAATGAGCCGTGAAGAGCTAAAGACAATTATCATATCCCGATTCCGTCATGTTATCCGTGAAAGCGGCATGACGGTGGAAGAACTTGCGAGACAGTCCGGCGTGACTGCGAGGACGTTGCACAGTTACACGGGTATCAACGTAGCTGACAGCGTGCCCACGTTGTTCGTGGTGGTCAACGTCTGCCGGGTGCTGAACGTATCATTAGATTGGTTGTGTGGGTTAGAGCAATGGAAGCAGTGATTTTTTACACCCTGACCTTTGCGCTGGTGGTTTGGTATTTGTTTTGGTGAGGTGGTAGGGTATGTATCGTGGGCTGTTAAAACCACCAATGCCGATTGATGGAAGGAAATAGCGTGAAAGATTTAATGTTTTTACGTTGCGTTGTCGGTGCTATTGCCGGACTATATTTCTTTATGGGATTCTCAGAGAATGAAGGCGATAAGATAATTATAGGTTTTTTGCTTGTGTGTTTGGGGATATTTATCCTTTGACGGCAACGCTTGACAAATCGCCTTGACGGTGCTATAATAACCACGGTTGATAGCTTTGGGCAGACTGCTATCAGCGGGAAAACCGAATACTATCAACTAACCTCCATTTGCGGCTGCCCCCGCTGATGGGGGTTTGCGTTTTGGAGGATGAAAGATGAAAGCAATTAAAAAGCCCATTGCGGTCGATGTTTGGCAACTGGATTTTGAGAATATCCGCTTTGCTCCTGATTGGGTGAAGGAAGCCCTGGAAGCGAACAGGATCGTATACAGGGGAGAGGGTGGATACTGGACTATTCACACCATTGAGGGGTCTATGTTTGCGGATAACGGCTCCTACTTAATCAAGGGCGTTAAGGGAGAACTGTACCCATGCAGGAAAGATGTTTTTGAAGAAACCTATGACGTTGTGGAGGACGAGAAATGAGCTACGACTTGAGACTTGCGGTAAAGGTTGAGGGAGCGAAAGACGTTTATGCCGTCATTGATGAGCCTGAACGGTCAAGCCCGACTTACAATATCGGAAAGATGCTCAGAGTTTGCACAGGATGGGACTTTGTACAGTCGGAGTGGTATAAGGTTTCGGACGTGTTACCTCTTATCGAGCACGGCATTCACGAGCTGAGGTTCAACGAAAAGGAATACAAAAAATACAATGCACCGAACGGATGGGGAACAACAAGTTCAGCGTTGGAAGCACTCGAATCTCTGCTGGAGTGCATTATGAGAAATGGGCCAGGCGCCGGATGGGCATGGCACGAAATTCCGCTTGACTGTATGTATGTAGCATGGTGAGGAGGAAACAAAAATGACGTTGAAAGAAAAAGTTGCTGAGATGGAACCGGAGAAAGTCAGGCAATGCTTTCGTGGAGGAGTTGACAAGTGCCCGTGTGATTATGATTTTTTGAATATGAGAAAAAAGGAATTTTGCCCATTTGCAGAAGGAGAAATTGGGACGACTTGTGAAGCTTGTTGGAACCGTGAGTTTGTTCCGGTGGAGGAAGAAGGAATGAGAGAAGAATCAGACAAGCCCACAGAAGCCACCACAATGACCTCAGCGGTTGACCACCCGTCCCATTACAATCAGGGGGGTATTGAGTGCATCGACGCTATCAAGGCCGCTACGGTTGGACTGAACGGCTTTGAAGGGTTCTGCGCTGGAAACGCTCTGAAATATTTGTGGCGGTGGAAGCACAAGAACGGCGTGGAGTGCTTGAAAAAATGCCAGTGGTATTTGGATAGGTTGATTGAGGAGGAAAGCGGAAATGACCCTAAAACTTGACATCATCGACCTGCTAGAGACGCTTGCAATGTTGCTGGGCGCTTTGGTGGTTGTCGGATATTGTGCGTAAAATCAAAGGCTCCCGGTGAATCTGGGGGCCTTTTGCCGTCAGAAAGGAAAAGTGAAATGGAACGAAATAAGTACTTGCATTATTGCCGGGAATGTGCTATGATGAAGAGTGAAGAAGTATATAATATAAAAAACGTACCTGATAGATTGAAGGTTATCTTTAACGCCGTGGAGTATTACCCGGTAGCTTATAAGATGCGTTTTGATCGTGACGGATCAGTCATTCACACGGCTATTCTCCACGACCTCCACGCAAACAGCATAACTCATGCACCACTGGAGAAGGTGGTGGAAAGGAATAACAATGCTGAAAATTGTACTTGATGAAGGGGCTTTCCCGATTGCTAGAGCGCACTCACTTGACGCTGGATACGACGTTAAATCTCCGGTTGATGTGATTGTACCGGGAAACGGTAATGCCGTCATTGATACCGGAGTGCACGTTGCAATCCCTATCGGACACGTTGGCATGATTAAGAGTAAGTCCGGTCTGAACGTAAACTATGATATTCAGTCAGAAGGGGTAATAGATTCGGGCTACGTTGGTAGTATTAAAGTCAAACTTTATAACCACGGGAAACAAGATTACCTTGTAAGTCGAGGTGACAAAATCACTCAGCTTGTAATCCTTGAATGTGTCCGTGATGATGTCGAAATCGTGGACAAGTTGCCCGACAGTGAACGTGGAGCGAACGGGTTCGGGAGCACGGGGAAATGATGGTATTTTTAGCGTGAATCGGAGGTGAAAGTATTATGTCACGTAACAAAAACTTAATACCAAACTCCGAAAGAACAAAGGAAGAGAGAGTTGCTATAGCTAGAGCTGGTGGAAAGCGCTCAGCAGAGGTTAGAAGGGCTAGAAAGACCCTCAGAGAAGAGCTTTTAGCGTTGCTATCTGATGGCGACATTCAAGAAAGGCTTTCTCTTGCGTTGATTGGCGAAGCCTTGAACGGAAACAAAGCCGGAAGCGTTACCAAAGCCTTTGAGGTAATCCGGGACACGATAGGCGAGCGCCCCACAGAGAAAGTGGAAGCAACACAAACTGTTATTGATATGTCACAGTTTACCACTGAGCAGATAAAAGAAATGCTTGACGATGAAGTATAGGGATGCTCTACGCTGTGAACTTGCCAGGCGTGAGTTCTGGGAGTATTGCAAGTTGATGGCACCGGATTTCTACATGGAAGGACGGGACTATCTTAAAGAAAAGTGTAACACTTATCAATCATTCTATGAAAGTGAAGAAGAGTTTTTAATAGACAATGAACCACCACGTCACGGAAAAAGCCGTACAGCAACGCTCTTTGTTCAGTGGGTTTTAGGCAAGTACAGAAAAGATAAAATAGTCACAGGCTCATACAATGAAACCTTGTCCACTACGTTTTCTAAGGCCGTCAGAAACAAGATTCAAGAGCAATCAGGTGATGGGAATATCGTATACCATGATGTTTTTCCTGATACTGTTGTAAAGCGTGGAGACGCTGCGGCGAACTTGTGGGGAATTGTCGGAAATGACACAAACAGCTATCTTGCAACGTCTCCTAGTGGAACCGTGACGGGCTTCGGCGCTGACCTGATTCTGATTGATGACGTTATAAAAAACGCCTACGAAGCACGAAACGACAACATAAAGGAACAGCATTATAGCTGGTATAACAACACTATGTTGTCCAGACGTGAAGGAAAGCGCAAGGTTATAATCATTATGACACGATGGGCAACAGATGACCTTGCAGGCCGTGTGATGGATAGCCTAGACCGTCAGAAGAAACCGTATAGACTGATTTGCTACAAGGCATTTGACGGTAAAAAAATGTTGTGTGATGATATTCTGAACTATCAGCAGTATCAGGATATTTTGAATGGCGATATTGGCAAGGATATTGTAGAAGCGAACTACAATCAAAGCCCGATTGATATAACCGGACGGCTTTACACTGAGTTGCAGACCTATGAGGAAACGCCGAAAGACCTTGAAAGCGTGGAGAGTTACACCGACACAGCAGACCAAGGTGACGACTATCTTTGCTCTGTTATCTACGGCGTGAAGGACGGAAAGGCATATGTTCTTGACGTGGTTTATACTCAGGAAGGCATGGAAGTCACAGAGGCTTTACTTGCACAGAGGTTTACTGACTTCAAAGTAAACAAGGCAAGGATTGAGAGCAATAATGGCGGCAGAGGATTCGGTCGAAACGTCAAGAGAATAGCGGCTGAAAAATACAGTAATAATATTACTAGATATATTTTCTTCACCCAAACGAAGAATAAAAATAGCCGTATTTTGACAGGATCCACAGGCGTGATGAATAACGTGTTATTTCCTTCTGACTGGCACATCCGCTGGCCGGAATATTACAGAGATATGATACGCTATCAGCGCATAGGAAAGAACGCACACGATGACGCTCAGGATGCTACAACGGGAGTTTATGAGTATCTGCCAAAGAGGAAAACGAGGTATAATCCGGTATGGGGATGAATAAAACCTGCACCACCTGCGAATACTACTCCGGCCCGTTTGTTTCGGTGTGCTGTAACGGAGAAAGCGAACACTGCGCAGACTTCGTGGGTGAAGAGGACGGGTGCGAGCGCTGGGAAAAGAAGGACGGTGACTGACATATACACCTATCAGGATTTAATCAAGTTGGGGAAGAACGAGCAGGAAAGATCACAGTTTATTCTTTCCGCTATTGCTGACCACAAGAGCAGTGACCTGTATAAAACGGCGGTAGACGCTGAGTTGTATTACAAGCACCTGAACCCTACGATTATGAGGGCGCAAAAGTTTGTGTACAACGCTATGGGTAGAGCCGTGCCGGACATTTGGAGCGCTAATAATAAGATTCCTTGTCGGTATTACTTCTACTTTGTTGTGCAGTCGGTTCAGTTTCTTCTTGGGAATGGTGTTTCCTTCAACGATGATTCCACTCAGGACAAACTAGGCAAGAACTTTGACCGGGCGATTCAGAAACTTGCGACAAAGGCCGTCAATGGCGGTGTGTCATACGGATTTTGGAACCTTGACCATCTGGAAGTGTTCGGCGTGGATGAGTTCGTCCCCCTGTACGATGAAGAGAACGGTGCTCTGATGGCTGGAATTAGATTCTGGCAGATTGCAAACGATAGACCACTGAGGGCTACGCTGTACGAAATAGACGGCTATACAGAGTACATCCGCCGCAGGGGTGAAGAAATCACTATCATGGAGCCGAAACGCTCTTACAAGCAGATTGAACGATATTCTGAGGCGACGGGGACGGAAATCTTTGACGGTGGAAACTATCCTGGATTCCCCGTGATTCCAATGTTTAATGTCAACCGTCAGAGCGAAATCGTGGGCAACCGTGAAACGTTGGACGCTTACGACTTGATGGCAAGTGCTCTGGTGAATAACGTGGATGATGGGAACCTCATTTACTGGGTGCTGAAAAATTGCGGTGGCATGGACTCAGCGGACGATGAACGGTTTATCGAACAGCTGAAGATGACTCACGTTGTCCATGCTGACGGTGACGGCGAGGGCGCAAGCGTTGAGGCTCACAGTGTGGAGGCGCCGTTTGCGGCCAACGAAACCGCACTGGAACGGCTGAGAAGTCAGTTGTTTGATGATTTCATGGCGTTGGATGTTAAGAGCATTGCTGGAGGTGCTGCGACCGCTACTCAGATTAAGGCAGCGTATGAACCGCTGAACAGCAAGGCAGACCTTTTCGAGGGACAGGTCACGGAGTTTATTGAAAATCTGTTGCAGTTGATTGGCATCGAGGACGCTCCGACATATACCCGGTCTTTGATTGTAAATCAGCAGGAGCAGATTCAGACGCTGTTGTCTGCTGGAGAGTACCTGTCCCCTGAGTACATTACAAGAAAAATTTTGGAGATTCTGGGCGACACAGACAAGGCGGACGAAGTGCTAGAGCAGGTTTTAGCCGCAGAGGTTGAGCGATTCGGGGCAGTTGGGGAAGAAGAAAATGCAGGAGAACAGGGAACTGAATGACGCTATCTTTGAGTTGATGGAGTTGGGCGCAGACCCCAGAAAAGTGGGCGCTAAGTTTGGCATGACTGGCCGGGCCGTGCTAAACTCCTACAATCGGACAAAGAAGAAGCGGGAAGAGGAAAAAGCAATCAGAGAGAATCACGGGGATTGGCTGTTGCAGTTTTCTACGCCTCTCAGAAAGAGCCTTGAATACTGTGGGATTTACAATGAGAGCGATTTGTACGCCGTCATTAAAAGAGACTGTTATATTCCAGGTGTTGGTGTAAGCCGTGTAAATGAGCTGAACGGTGTGATTTCTAAACGACTGACAATCAAGCACCAAAAGGGCTACACTGTGATTGCATTGGAGGGCTGACAATGGTAGAGATTCTGCGATATCCAACAGAAGAGGATTGGTTGCGGTGCAAACTGCTGGCAATCAGCACAAGCGGGAAGAAGCACGCTTTGACGGCAAACACTGAATGGCGAAAGAAGATTCTGCGCTGTGAGCACTCACCTATCCGTACGTTAATGTTTACAATCCGAATGGACGTGCCCTATTATGTGTCGGTGCATTTTTGCCGCCACAAGTACGGAGTAGAACACTACGTGAGCAGCCAGCGAAACGACCGACAAGACAAGTACGACCGACTCACGGCACCACAGTCGGCAACTGTAACCCATGTGATGGACTGCAACGCTCAGGCGCTCATGCAGATGGCAAGAAAGCGGCTGTGTGGAAAGGCTGATCCGGCAACACAAAGGGTCATGCGTGAGATTGTAGAGGCTGTGGTAAAGGTTGCACCGGAGTTTGAGGAGTTCCTTGTACCACAGTGCAAGTACTTCCATGAGTGCAAAGAATTCCAGCCGTGCGGATTGATGGACAACTGAAAGAGGGTAAACAATGGCTGACAAGGCACGAAAAGCGACAGACAAGCGACTGGAGCATATGGAGCGGCATTTGTCGGCCATTTACTCTAGGACAAACAATGAACTGAATGAAAAAGCAAACATTTTTTTCGAGCAGTTCAAGGAGATGGACGAAAAGAAAAGGGCGCTTGTAGAGGCCGGGAAACTGGACGAAAAAGAGTATCAGCGCTGGAGACGGACGAAAATATTTCAGGGTAAACACTGGACGAAAATGAAAGAACAGTCCGCTCAAATGTTGCTGAATACAAACCAGATAGCAACGGCCTATATCAACGGCGAGTTGCCGTCAATCTACGTCACAAACTACAACTTTTCTGCCGGTCAGATTGAACGAGGGTGCAGTCATGCCATATCGTTTGAAATGGCGAACGAACAGACCGTCAAAGAGCTAACCTTTGCCGGGAATAAAAGCTACTTTCCACAGCGGAAAATTGAACCGGCAAAGGATAAACGCTGGAATATGCGCAAAATCAACGCTGAAATGTTGCAAGGAATCCGTCAAGGTGAGAGTATACCGGAGATTGCTTCAAGGTTTCAATCCGTGGGCGTTGCAAACCGCAACAGCGCAATCAGAGCGGCGAGGACGTTTGTGACCACTGTGGAAAACAAGGCAAGACAAGACACAGCAGAGAAAGCCTCTGAAAAGGGCGTTGTGCTTGAAAAATGCTGGTTGACGGTAGCAGACGAACGAACCAGAGAGGCGCATATGGACGCAGGCGCAGACTACGGGACAGATGATAAATCTATACCCATTGACCGGCCTTTCATTGTTGACGGCGAGGAACTAATGTTCCCCGGCGACCCGTCCGCAAGCGGTAAAAACGTCTGGAATTGCCGGTGCAGTCGTAGGAACGTAGTGAAGGGATTCAAGTCCATTTTGCCGCCAGAAAAAAGAGGAAAAATCAAGGTGAAATTCTTATGAGCAGGACAGTAGTAAACCACAGCCTAGGCGTAGAAATCGAAATCACAGACAACTCCGATGAAGTCCGGGCGGCGCTTGAAAATGCGATAGAAAGAGCGCTGTGGAGCATTGGAGAGGCCGCAGAGGGACACGCAAAAAACAACATACTGAACGCTGGCCGGGTTGACACTGGCAGATTGCTAAAAAGCATTACACACTCTGAGGGAGAAGATTTCACAGCCGTTGGAACAAATGTCGAATACGGGATTTGGCATGAGATAGGAACGGGTGTTTATGCCTCTGACGGGCAGGGAAGACAAAGCCCGTGGAGATACAAAGACGATAAAGGCAACTGGCACTATACCAGAGGCATCAAGCCGATTCACTTCCTGCAAAAGGCGGCAACAGAGCACAACGACCAATATAAAGGTATTGTGAAAGATAGTTTAGAGAACGCATAAAAATATGTTGACACACCGACAAACATATGGTAAAATAAACTATGAAGCAAGTTAAACTTGAATCCCACACAATCAAGGCCATTGAGAACACTCTTGCAAAGGGTGAGAGAGTGGAAATCATACCCGTCAAGGATGGGGTGAAGGTTGTGCGGGTGAAGAGGGAAACAATCAAATAGGCTTGCTATGACGGCCTAGCCGTTGGTGGTGGTTTATGGGTTGCACCACTGAGACTTGAGATAACCCATGCTGTGCGGTGGATTGCAACAGTTTTCCACCGTGCAAAACTAAATATTTCCCCTGCTCTAAGCGTTGAGCGGGAAGAACCGAGAGTGGTTAGCTGACTACATTTTGTAGCCGGTTGACCACTCTTTTTGTTTTGTATGCAATCAAAGGGCAAGGTAACGCCCCCGAAGTAAAGGAGATTGACACATATGGCAATGAGCCGAAAGAGTCTCAAAGCAATGGGACTGACCGAAGAGCAGATTGACAGCATCATCGAGATGCACACCGAAACCGTCGAAAGTTACAAAGACAAACTGAGAACGGCAGAGGAAAAATCTGCAAAGCTGGAAACCGTGCAGAAGGAATTGGACGGTCTGAAGGCTAAACATGGCGCTGAATCTGACTGGAAGTCTAAGTTTGAAAAGGCTAGTGCTGACCTTGAAAAAGAGAAGAAAGCCTTTGCGGACTACAAGACCGAACAGGATGCCAAAGCGACCAAAGCGGCGAAAGAAAACGCCGTGAAAGCGTACTTTGAGGGCAAAAAAATCACCGGTGGAAACCTGGCTATTGCTATGAGAGGCGCACGGGACGAAATTGCAGGAATTGAACTTGACGAAAACGGCAAGATTAAGGACGCAAGCACCCTTGATGCACTTGTAAGTGGCGAGTTTTCCGGTCTGGTGGTAAAGGACACCACAAGGGGCGCACACACTGCGAATCCGCCTGCAAATGGTGGAGAAACAAAGCCGACAAAAGCGGAGATTATGGCAATCAAAAACACCGCACAGCGGCAGAAAGCGATTGCAGAAAACCCCGATTTGTTTGGCATCAAAGTCTAAAATAAAAGAAAGGGGCTATTTGAATGCCTGCAAAAACTAATACTGTTGTAACTACGCAGCCTAACATGGTTGCGGTTCGTGCTGTGGACTTTGTGTCCCGGTTCACCCGTGAGATTCACCTGCTGACCGAGATGATGGGTTCTATCCGTATGGAGCGGAAGGCGCCCGGCACTAAACTGACTGCAAGAACCGCAGAAGTTACGCTGAATACTACCGCTGTTGCAGAGGGTGACGAGATCCCCTACAACAAGGTGGACTACAAGGAAGTTGACCTCGGTACCATCGAGTGGGATAAGCAGTCTGTCGGTGTGTCTATTGAGTCTATCGCTAAGCGTGGCTATGATGCAGCTGTTCAGGCCGCCGATGACGATATGCTCTACAAGATGGAGAATAAAATCGTCACCAACTTTGCAAATTTCATGCAGACTGGCACTCTGAAGTCCACCGAAACCACCGCTGATTTCCAGTCTGCGCTGGCAGAGGCTGTTGGCCAGGTCGCGAACAAGTTTGAGAGCATGAACCGGGGTTACTCCCAGATTATTGCATTTTGCAACACTCTGGACGCTTATCGGTATCTTGGCGCTGCAAACATTAGCGTTCAGCGCGAGTTTGGCATGGACTACATCAAGGACTTCATGGGCGTTTCTAAACTGTTTCTGACCGCTAAGATCCCCTCTGGTACTATCGTGGCAACTCCCGCCGAGAACATTGTGCTGTACTACATCGACGTTTCCGACAACGATTTCAACAAGGCCGGGTTCAACTTCGTTACTGACGGTGAGACTAACCTGATTGGCGTTGACATTGATAGCGTCCATAATCGTGCCGTGTCCGAAATGGTCATGCTGTCTGGTCTGGGCCTGTTTGCGGAGTACCTGGACGGCATCGCAGTCATTAACATCACTCCTGGTGCTTAATCATGGCTGAATATGCTGTGGTGTTCACATTTGCTGACCTGCGAGACAATAACCGGGTGTATCGTAAGGGGGACACGTTCCCCCGCCCCGGCTATGAGCCTACGGATGAAAGGCTGGAAGAACTTTCAAGCAACGCAAACAAGATTGGCCGTCCTCTGATTGAAAAAATCGCACACCGGGGACGCAAGCGCAAAAACGAGAACTAAAGCTGAATCGGGGGTGAGATGTTGCTATCCGAATTGTGCGGCGAAATCCGAAACTATTTCTTGAGGGATAGAGAAAAAGATATTCACTCAGGCACTTACACAATCAGCGGGGGCAACATTTCACTCCCTTTTCTGATTGATGGGCAGTATTTCCGTATTGCCGGGAGCGTGCTGAATGATGGGGTATATAAGTACCCTGCTGATGGCCTAACAGACGAAACCTTTGACGGTGCTATTTGGGCTATGGCTGTGCCTGAAGACGTTATAGCACTGTCAGAAGAGATTGACGCATGGAACGAGAAGAACGCTGAAACGCTTTCCAGTCCGTACCAGTCAGAGAGTTTCGGCGGGTACTCTTACACAAAGGCATCCGGCGGTGGTTCTGGCAGTTCTAGCGGCTGGACGTGGCAAGACCAATTCCGCACCAAACTTAACAGGTATAGGAGGCTGAGCTTGCCATGAGTTTACCGTACTTTTTGACAACTCAAGAAGGTTACAAAAACTTCCAGATTATGAACCACGTTACGGTGGATGACAAATACGGCGGCTATATTGACACATACACACCCGGTGCGACCTTTGACGCGGTCTTAAAGTTAGATGATAGCATTCGGGCGCAACAGGCACAGGCACAAGGCGTGCAAGGCATCTATACGCTTACTTATGACAAAACTCTGCGATTGCCGTGGCACACTGTGTTTCGTGAGGTTGATGAGCCGTCAAAGACGTACAGGGTGACCAGTAAGGATGAAAACTCCACGCCTAGCGTTAGCCCACTGGACTTGCGACAAGTCAAAGCTGAGGAATGGGAGATTCCTAGTTGATGGATAGTATGGAAACACTAGCGACGTTCTGGAAGTCGTTCGGGATTCCGGCCTACGATGAAAGCAGCGTCCCTGATACTGCGCCGTTGCCTAGAATCACATTTAGCGTGTCTATGGCTGGGTTTGGCGAACCCGTGCTGTTGTCTGCGTCTATCTGGTATCGGTCTAATTCGTGGGCTGAAATCACCGTCAAGATGTACGAGATTTTTAACCGACTGGGCCCCGGTGGTGAAGTATTGCCCTGTGATGGCGGCTACCTCTGGTTAAAACGTGGAACGCCGTTTGCACAGCGAATCAATGACGAAGATACTGCAATCAGAAGATATTATCTGAACGTTGAGGCGGATTATCTTACCGCCTAAGAAGGGAGATAAGCATATGGGTAGATTTACACAGATCGCCGAAGATGCGTTTGATGCTCTCCAGCTTGACGCTGGTGTTTTGCTGAGCACCTTTGACCCGGCAAACCCGGTAAAACCGGAAAGTGCTGATATTATCGCAACCACAAGCGGCGGCATTAACCCGGTCTGTGAACCTACGTTTTCGGACTTCGGAGAAGATGTTGATAATGTTCCGAACAACATGATGGAGTTCAAGCACCTGGACGGCTGGAATTGCACCATGTCCTTCACCAGCCTTAAATTCAATGCCGCTAACACTAAATGGGCGCTGGGTGCAGCTGACGAAACGACTGGTGCGGGATTCACGAAGATTGTTCCCCGTCGCAACCTCAAAACTGACCTGTCCGACTTTAGCGACGTTTGGTGGGTAGGAGATAAGGCTAACGGCGGTGCATTTGCTGTCCGTCTGATGAATGCTCTTTCCACTGGTGGCCTGAACATCCAGTCCACGAAGAACGGAAAGGGAACGTCTGGTGTAACTTTGACCGGACACGTTTCCATCAAGGCGCAGGACACCATGCCCATGGAGTTCTACGACTTTGATCCGTTTGAGGATGCAGAGGGCGGTGAAGGATGATGAAGAATCTGGCAACGTGCAAACCCAGAGAGTTCATGGTTCAGACGCTGAGAATCAAAAAGACAGCTGAAAAGTGGCTGACAGTCACTGATATTATGGGAATCCGAAAGAATCTGCCTGACATTCCGGACGATGTGGATGTGGCAAAGAGAAAAGAACTTGTCCACGAACAGGGACTGAAAAACCTGTCTGCTATCTTTGATGCTATTTTTGAGAAAAACCCGTCAGAGACGCTTGACCTGCTGGCCTTGACTTGTTTTGTGGAGCCGAAGGACGTTGATGAACACACCATGGAAGAGTACATGGCGGCACTCACTGAAATGATTAACAACAAAACTGTGCTCACTTTTTTTGGTTCGTTGGTTCGTTTGGCGCACAGTGCTACTTTGATTGCCTGAGTACAATTAGACTTGACCTGTTGGAGGTGCTAGGAAGCGGATACGTGATAGAACATTGCGTGTCCGCTTTTAAGCATATACAGGAGGAAAAGTCATATCGCATGTACGTCACGGACGCTCTACAATGTATCGCAGAGAACACAACACATTACATCACACCGTTTGACGGTATGCAAGACTACGGGCGGTACATGACGTACAGGTGGGCTGATTTGGTGGACGGAAACACCAACGAACCAGAGGAAGATAACAGAACCACAGACGAAATTGTAGATAGTATTTGGAGTAAAATTGCAGGAAAGGGGGAAGAATCGTGAACCTATTTGACTTGATGGCGAAAATCACGCTCGATACAAGTGATTATGAAAAAGGATTGAATGACAGTGAACGAACCACTGAATCATTTGCTGGGAAGATAGGCTCTGGATTGAAAACTGCTGCTAAAGTTGGTGTTGCTGCGATTGGAGCGGCTACAACCGCGGTAGTAGGACTGGCAACAGCATCAACAAACAGTTATGCAGATTATGAGCAACTTGCAGGCGGCGTTCAGAAACTTTTTGGAACAGCATCCGACAAAATGATGCAGTACGCTGAGAACGCTTACAAGACATCTGGACTGTCTGCGAATGAGTACATGGAACAGTCAACATCGTTTGCAGCTGCGTTAATCAACTCGCTGGGCGGTGATACGTCAAAGGCGGCAGATCAGGCTGACCTTGCTATGAGAGCGATTTCTGACAACTTCAACACGTTCGGCGGAGACATTACCAACGTCCAGAACGCTTTTCAGGGATTCGCGAAACAAAACTACACAATGCTAAAACGTTTGGCGGCATAGTCGGAAACGGCTGTGAGCTTATCGCGGAATTAAGCGGGAAGGCTGAAACGCTGATCCGAACCGAAGGCTGTGGGAACCGCAGTCAGGGGCAACGCATAGACGGTGAAAAGATATAATCCGTCCACGAGGCCGCGACACCCTAACGGTTGGCGACGAGGGTGAAAAGATATGCTGAGCTTGCACGAATGACAAGTGCAAGAAGTCAGGGATAAAAAGCCCTAACGATAACACACTGGGACAACTTGAAACTTGGCTACGGTAAACTGTACTGCCGTAGTAAAAGTAGGTGAACCGTTTTATTAACGGGTGTGCATACAATATACGTTGTATGTGCTAACGGGGAAACTCTAAGGGCAAAAGCCTATGACAATCCCGTGCCAAGCCCCGAAAAGGGGAAGGTGTAACGGCTAGAGCGTAGCTCGTAGGGCGCCTATTAATACGGCGTTCGAAGCGCCTACTATCAAAATCTAAATGTTGCAAACCACCATACATATATGGTATACTTATATATGGAATGGGGGTTTAATATGGAAATTTGGAAAGATATTAACGGTTATGAAGGGTATTATCAAATTTCGAATCAAGGCAACGTTAGAAGCGTAGACAGATTCGATGGCGTGCATGATAGAAAAGGAACTATCATAAGACATGGCTTAAAACAAAATGGATACTTACAAGTCGGTCTTAGAAAGCACGGTACAAGAAAATGGTTTGGCGTGCATAGACTGGTCGCAATCCATTTCATCAAAAACCCAGACAATAAACCGCAAGTAAACCATATTGATGGCAACAAGCAAAACAATACTGTTGAAAATCTTGAATGGGTTACCGAAAAAGAAAATCAAAACCATGCGGCAAGAATAGGCCTTCGAGACAATATGCCGAAGGGAGAAAAACACGCTAATTATGGCAAGTATGGCGCAAATAGTCGGTCTGCAAAACCCGTCATAAGGCGCGACCCAAAGACGGGAGAGACTAAGCTATACAAGGCAAAAATCTTGGCAAAAGATGAAGGCTTTGATGTTACGTCAATCTCGAAATGTTGTCATGGAAAACTTAAAACCCATAAAGGCTACGAATGGTATTTTGCGAAAGATTTTGATAAAGATATAGTCTAAACCCTAAAAGAATCGCAAGGTTCTTTTGAAATACCGTGAAAACGGGGGTATTTATTAGGTACAAAAACTGAAATGGAGCGTCTGATTGCTGACGCTAACGAATACGGCAAAGCAACCGGGCAAGCGTCTAACTTAACCATTGACAGCTTTTCCGACATCGTTACAGCAATTGACCTCATCCAGCAGAAACAGAATATTGCAGGAACAACGGCAAAAGAAGCGTCATCCACCGTCTCCGGTTCCCTCGGGATGCTGAAATCATCGTGGGACAATCTTGTCACTGGAATGGCGAACCCGGATGCTGACATTGGAGCGCTTGTCACTCAAATGACCGACAGCGCACAGACGGCGTTTGGGAACCTTCTGCCTGTTGCTGAGCGTGCGTTGGCTGGCATCGGGACTGCGGTAACGGTGTTAATTCCCGTTGCGTTTGAGAAGATTCCACAGTTGATTATGGACTTTGCCCCGGGGCTGATTAACTCTGTTGGTACGCTGATTAGCACGCTGGGCGGATCGTTTGCTCAATACGCCCCGGTTATGATTGAAGCTGGTGTTGGGTTGCTGAATCAGCTTTCTAGCGGTGTAGCTTCTGGAATCCCGGCATTTTTGGAAAGTGCATTGCCCATGTTGGTGGATTTTTCGGAGGGGCTGAGAGAAGGCGCTGGAACGCTTGTTGACGCTGGACTTAACCTGATTGAAAACATTGCACAGGGTCTTGCTGACGGCTTGCCCGCTATGATTGCCAATATTCCAACGATTGTCGAGAATATTGCTGGAATTGTCAATGACAATGCGCCTAAAGTGCTGGGTTCTGGTCTCAAAATTATTGCAACGTTAGGAATCGGCATCATCAAGGCCGTCCCTGCGCTGATTGCAAATTTCCCAAAAATCCTTTCCGCTATCCTTGCTGTGTGGAGTGCATTTAACTGGCTGAGCCTTGGTCAAAATGCAATTACCGCAATCAAAAACGGCGTCAGTCGATTGGCTAAACAGATTCCGAGCGCGTTAAAATCTATTGGAAACAATGCTATTAACCTGTTCAGGGGAATCAACTGGGGGTCTGCTGGATCAAATGTCATTAAACTACTTGTCCGTGGCATTAAAGGACTTGCTAAACAGGTCCCCAATGCGCTAAAGTCGATTGCGAGAAGTGGATTTAATGCATTTAAGGGCATTAAATGGTCCAGTATTGGCACGAATATCATCAAAGGTATTGCAAGCGGTTTGAAAGGCGCTGGCGGTATCATTGTAAATGCAGCTAAAAATGCAGCCAAAAGCGCATTTAACGCCGCTAAAAATTTCCTTGAAATCAAGTCTCCGTCCAGATTATTCCGCGATCAAGTCGGTAAAATGATGGCGTTAGGTTTGGGAATCGGCTTTGAGGAAAACATTCCCGTTTCTGACATGGTTGATTCCCTGTCTGACGCTGTTGGCGATCTGGAAGATTTTGAGTCCCCCACAATTACGCCTGATGTACTTGACACAAGCCGTGCCGTCCAGAGTTTTTATGTTCCTGATAGGATTCCGGCTGTTGCAAATGGTTACGATTTCGGGTATAATGGGAACAACGAAAACGCAATTGAATCTAGGATTGTCGGCCTGCTGACGGAACTGGTCGATGCAGTCAGAGAAAACACTGGGAATCCGATTTACCTAGACACCGGAACTCTGGTTGGGCAGATGGCACCGGCGTTTGAACGCAAAATCGGACGCGAAACGAATTATAGGAGGCGTGGAATCAAGTGATTTATGGTGCAACGTTTGAAAAAGAACGTCAAAAAAAGGTCACAACGTCCACACTTTCTGTGAAATTGCCCTTCACACTTGGTTATGATGTGCCAGACTCAGAACTGGTTAGGCACACATACACAGATTGGGGGCTGCTACAGGTGGGGAAGGCTTATGTCTCCCCGCCTGAGGTGCAGGAATTGTTTGTGGACGTTCCGGGCCTTGACGGCTCTCTTGATTTGACCCAGGCTCTTGACGGGCTTGTGCATTACAAATCAAGGCAGTTTGTAAGCACTTACAAATGTATTGCAAGCCGTGAAGAATGGCCTAAAATTTACACGGAAATCATGAATTGGTTGCACGGCCAAAAGGTCAAGGTTACACTTGACGATGACCGGGAAAGCTACTATGAGGGAAGGTTTACTGTAGAATCTCCAACGTTTAACAAACATTTTTGGACGTTCCAGATTTCCGGCACAGTTGATGCTTATAAGTACAAGCACAACAGTTCGCTGGGTGATTGGGATTGGGACCCGTTTGTGTTTGATGCTGATATTGCTAGGGACTACTCAAAAATCGAAGTGTCTGGCACAAATACAGTTATTGTGATTGGCTACGCAATGCCAACAACTCCGACTTTTGTTTGCTCCGATACGATGACTCTAACTGTTGACGGCATTAACAAATATGAACTTCCAAAGGGTGAATCAATCATTCCCGGGCTTACCGTTCAGGAACGTGAGTACATCTTCAAGTTTGACGGCTATGGAACCGTTTCCGTCGATTTCAAGGGCGGTGAATTGTAATGTACCAGATCAATGCTGACGGCGCACCGTTTTACATCGGCGGTATGCAGGACTCACGATTTGCGCTAGTCAATCCTCAGTATGAGCAGGAACTAAACAAGGCCGGACAGTTGACGTTCACAATCTTGCCGGGCAACAAGGCATACAACGGTTTAAACAAACTTACAACTCCCGTCAGTTTAGTTCGTGATGGAGAAGAAATCTTCTATGGACGCGTTTACAGTACGGAAAAAGACTTCTACAACCGCAAGGATGTAGTTTGCGAGGGTGCACTTGCGTTTCTTAACGATGTTATCATTCGACCGTTTGAGGTGACTTTTAAGGGCGATGATTGCGTTGAGAGGTACATTGATTACATCCTAGACTTATACAACAAAGGCTGCGGAGACGAAGACTGGAAGAAGATTTACACAGGGACCGTCACGGTGACAGACACCAATAAATATCTGTACCGCTACAAGGAATCATACAATTCGGCATATGAAGTGCTGACTGACCACACGATTGAAACCGTCCTTGGTGGCTACCTGTCAACACGAAGGGAGTCCGGCAAAACGTACCTTGACTACACCGATGAACCAGGTGAATCATCCGGACAAAGGATTGAGTTCGGGAAGAATCTGCTTGATTTAAGCGAATATATAACAGCTGAGGATGTTTACACGGTCTTAATCCCACTTGGAGAAGAGGACGATGACGGGAATCCGCTTACAATCAAAAGCGTCAACGGTGGACTTGATTACATTGAATCAGACGAAGGAATTTCTCTGTTTGGTCGAATCTGGCACGTTGAGGAATATGACGAAATCACCGTTGCGACAAATCTGCTGGAGCAAGCGAGGAAGGATTTAGAATCTGGAATTAAAGCTGCAATCTCCATTGAACTGACTGCCGTTGATTTGCATAATATTGATGTCGATGTTGATGCTTTTGGTTGTGGCGATTCTATCCGGGTTGTGGCTGTGCCACATGGAATTAACTCTGATTTCGTGTGCAACAAGGTAGACATTCCACTGGACGAACCGGACAAGTCGGTGTATTCCGTCGGGGTTAGTTACAAGGGACTCTCTGCGCAAGTCGCAGACGCTCAAAAGGTTGTAAAACTGTAAAGGAAGGTGGTAAAATGCTGACAAACTCAGAAATCAGGGATATTTTGTCTCAGGTAGAAGCAGGGACTTACACGGTTGATGATGCTTTGAACGATATCGCAACCGCTCAGAGGGGCGAAGATGTCAGAAAAGCACTCTACGCCGAAGCGGTAACGCTCAACAAAGAAGGCAAAGTCGGAGCAACTGATTTGACGGCTAGAGGGAACATAGAAACCCTCAGAAGCGATTTGAATACAGCGGTTAATGAGACTGTACCTGGCCTGATTAGCGACCTTGAAGAAACTTGTGACGAACGGTGGGACACTTACAAAAGCAGAAATGGAATGTTTTTCCCAAAGTTTGATGAAGAACTAACTGGGCCAATGTTCAGAAAAGTCGTTGGTGATATTAATTTTACCGAGGCTGTGGGTCAGGGGCTTGCAACTGGAGATATTGTTTACGACGAAGTTGACCCTGGAATTGCCTTGATTAAAGCTGGCGGAGCAGTAACCATTGACGTTAGAAAGCCCTTCCTTAAATTTGACTGGACTGGAGATTACAGTCTGCTTTCATTGACGCAGATTAAGGGTGGCACGCTTTCCACTAGAATTGTTGTGGCCAACTCTCCCGGAACGTATGGAGACACTAGATCCCCGTGGAATGGTAGGATTACAATTTACAACACTTCTTCAAGCAACCTTGACCCAACTGGCATGGCGTTTCGGCTCGTTGCCCTGTTCGCAAGAAAGGATTTGGTCACAGAATCGTCTACGAGTATGCTCGACGACAGTGAGTTTGAGAATTAAAACGAAAGGGGATAACAAACGTGGCATACAATCAGAAAATCTGGAGAACCGGAGACAACGTCACAGCCGTAGAGATGAACCGGATTGAACAGGGAATTAAAGACAATGAAACTGATGTAAGCGGAAAGGCAAATCAGGCCGATTTGGATGCCCTCACCCAACAGCTGGACGATGCGGTGGAAGGTGTAGACGACCTGACCCAGCGGGTGAAACGGCTGGAAGATCAGGGCACGGGCGTAGACCCTGATGAGGTAACTGCCCTCATTGCTCAGTATATCGCCGACAACCACATTACTGGAGTGTCCTCAGAGGAAATCCAGAAGATGGTGGATGCTTACATGCAGGGCGACGCGATTGAGCAGTCCGTACAGGACTGGTTGGATAGCCATCCGGAAGCAACTACTACGGT
>AUXO018147455.1_pt1 | contig 19737 bp, 25 predicted proteins | sample 768731 | NCBI WGS metagenome assembly AUXO01 (sample SAMN02715735, study PRJNA202380) | gut metagenome | biome: sheep rumen | host: Ovis aries | place: New Zealand: Palmerston North
GTAAATTGGTCAGTGAATTTATGAATACTTTGTGTAACCTTTGAAAGTTCTGAAAAGAAAGCTTGATTTTTGTTTATTACATCAGTGAAGCCTCTCATCTGATTCTGCAGTTTTTGGATTGCAATTGCAGCTTCCTGCATAAAACGAATACTTTCGTTAGAATATACAACTTGATTTAATTTTACTGCTGCAGAAGCAAGTATTTTCATTCCTGGAGTGTAGTAATTTTCAAAAGTTTCAGCTGCTTTTCTGAATAGTTCAAGTTGTTCACTGGAAAGTACGATCTGATTGTTTTTCATAATGAATCCTTGTATAAAACGACCAAAGCACAGATGATTGTCGCAGATTGTCTGTGCTTCTCTATTTTAAGGCCTAAAGATATGTATGACATTGTTTACCCTCTCAAAGAGCAGAATAAAAATATAGATCTGCTTTATTCTCTCCGTTCTCTTGAAAAGTTCGGTTGTGAGTATGGACAGGTTTGGATTGTTGGTTATCTGCCTGAATGGGTAACCAATGTCAGACATATTAAAACAGTCCAGAACTCAGATAAATGGGCAAACACACGCGGTAACTGGACTGCAATCTGTGAATGTGACGAGGTATCAGAAGATATTATCGTTATGAATGACGATTTTATTTTCAGTCAGCCTGTAAAGTCATGGGAATCTCTGACCGACTGTTATCTCGGTACAATGAAGGAAAGGGCAGAATTCTTCACAAATAACGGCTATAAACCTTCAAAGTGGAGAAATGCTTTTTCTTTTAATCATAATTTACTGCAGTCTATGGGAGTTACTGAACCTCTGGATTACGAATTTCATGGTCCTGTGATAATCAACCGTAAAAAGCGCCTTGCCTTGCAGAGCAGAAAAGAAATCAAGCCGTACATGGCTGATTCTGAATCGCTGATTATGTTGCGTTCTGTATATCAGAATGTTTACAGAAAAGACCGACCAACACGTAAAATTCACGATTACAAATTTATGGCTGATGCCTTTAATCCAGAAGAAATGCTGATTAACGGTTTCTTCTCTGTGGACGATGAAATCATCGGTGATGATACCCGCTGTCCAAAACTGAATGCGTGGTTAAAGTGCACTTTCCCTAATAAGTCAAAGTATGAAATCTAATGCCTAGTTTTTTTCTTCGACCATGCGGCCGTCCCGGCTGTAAAAAATATGCAGTTAAAGGTGAAGCTTACTGTGAAGAACATCTGAAACAGATTCAGAAAGACAAAGATCAGTTTCGTTTGAGTTCTTTTCAGCGTGGTTATGATTACAGATGGGCAAAAGCGCGAAAGGCTTATTTGATAGCACATCCCCTGTGTGTTGAATGTCAGAAGAAAGGCATCATAACTCCAGCTACTGATGTAGATCATATTATTCCGCATCGTGGAGATAAGAAACTGTTCTGGGATTCAAACAACTGGCAGTCGCTTTGCCATGAGTGCCACAGTCGTAAAACTGTTACTGAAGATGGAGGCTTTGGAAATGGGCGGAAGACCACGTAAGCCTACGGCAGTTAAACGTCTGCAGGGAACCTTACAGCCTTGTCGTACCAATAAAAACGAACCTCAGCCTCAGACAGCTCTTAAATGTATTAAAGCTCCTGATTTTTTGTCAGAAAAAGCAAAAGACTTATGGAATTTTGCTCTGGCGCAAGCTCCTGAAGCAATGCTGACATCTCTTGATTTCTCTGTATTCGCTAACTGGGCGGACACGATGGCAAAAATCATCGAGTGTGAAGAGGTAATCAAGCAGCAGGGACTGTTTATTGTTGATGAGAAAACAGGAATTGCGAAGCCTCATCCAATGGCAAAGTTTCAGGATAATCTGAAATATACCTTAAAAGCATATCTGACTGAGCTTGGGTTTACACCTGCAAGCCGTTCTAAAGTAAATATTCAGCCAAAAGACAAAGAAGAAAATGAGTTTTTGAATCTATGAGCCGTGATTACATAGCAATTGCTACAAAATACATTACAGACGTATTAAATGGCAAGATTCCAGCATGTAAGTACGTAAAACAGGCTTGTAGAAGACAGCAGAAGGATTTAAAGCGCAAAGACTGGAAATATCGCTTTGATGAGAAAAAAGCGGGCCGAGTTTGTCATTTTATCGAGCTTTTATGCCATGTAAAAGGTCCAAAAGCCGGTGAAAGTATCGTTTTAGAGCCCTGGCAAATCTTCATTTTAACAACAGTCTTCGGCTGGGTGGATGAGAAAGGTCATCGCAGATTCACCCGTGCCTATGTGGAAGTACCACGTGGTAACGGTAAATCAGCCTTATCTTCTGGTATTTCTCTGTATATGCTCACTGCTGACGGTGAGCAGGGTGCTGATGTTTATTCTTTTGCAACAACCAGAGACCAGGCAAAGATTGTTTTCGGTGATGCTCAGGCAATGGCTCGTGGTAACAAGAAACTACAGCAGGCCTATGGCATGTCAGTGCTGGCACACTCAATTGTTGTGCTGGGAACCAATTCAAAATTTGAAGCAAAGAGCGCGGATGGTTCACGCTTAGACGGTCTGAACACACACTGTGGCATTATTGATGAGTTACATGCTCACAAGACACGCGAAGTGTTTGATGTAGTTGAAACGTCCATCGGTAAGCGTTCACAGCCTCTGATGTGGTGTATTACCACTGCAGGATTCAACCTTGACGGCATCTGTATGGAACAGCGCCGTTACGTTGAAAAGATTCTTGATGGTTCTGCAGAAGGTGATTCTCAGTTTGGCATCATCTACACCATTGATGAGGACGATGACTGGAGAACTGAAGAAGCTCTAATCAAGGCAAATCCTAACTGGGGCGTGTCAGTAATGCCAAAAGAAATTCTGGCTACACTGGCAAAAGCTCTTACTGATCCTGCCTCAGAAAATAACTTCAAAACCAAGCATCTTGATGTGTGGTGCAACGCTAACAGTGCCTTCTTCCAGATGAGCAAGTGGCGCAAATGCTACCGCCCTGATGTTGAATTATCTGAATTTGAAGGCTGTCCTTGTATTTATGGTCTGGATTTAGCTGCTAAAACCGATATTACTGCTCTGATTCGCCTGTTCTGGAGAATGGAAGATGATAATCAGGTGCATTTCTATGTGTTTCCTGAGTTCTGGCTTCCAGAAGAGAAAATACGTACTTCAAAGAACTCTCAGTATCAGGGGTGGGCTAAACAGGGGTTAATACATGTCTCAGACGGTGAAATCAACGATTTAGAAGCCATTCAACACTATATCGAGGAAGATTCACAGCATTATGACACTCTGGCGGTTGCTTTTGATCCGTGGCAGGCCTATCAGCTTGCTTCTAATCTAGCTCAACAGGGTATCCCTATGATTGAGATTAAACCTACAGTCCAGAATTTTTCAGAACCAATGAAAGAGATGCAGTCTCTGTGTTATCAGAAACTGCTTCACACTGACGGAAATCCTGTGCTTGAGTGGATGGCTTCCAATGTCGTAGCTCACATGGATGCAAAAGAAAACATATATCCACGTAAAGAACAGCCTGAGAACAAGATTGACGGTATTGTGGCCTTAATCATGTGTCTGAAGCAGGCCATATTTATGAATGTATCTGTTGATTACCTATCAACGGGATCATCTGAGCCTTTAGTTTTAACTTTTTAAGGTGATTTATGAATTTTTTTAAATGGATTTTTAGGTCATCTGGGCCTACTGGTGATCATTCTGGATGGCAGAATTCAGAACCGATGATTTCAGTAACAACAAATTCACAGGTATTTTCATCAGAAAAGGCTGTCCAGATTCCTGTTGTCTGGGCTTGTGTTGATCTCCTTTCAAGAACTGTAGCATCGCTACCAATTGAGGTTTTTAAGGAAACCAATGGAGAGAAACAGCTTGATATTAAGTGTAATCTTCACAGTATCCTGACCGTATCACCTAATTTTATGATGACTCCTTATGAGTTTTTTCAGACTATGGTGATGCACTGGTGTTTACGAGGAAATGCCTACGCTCAGATTGTAAGAAACGGTGATGGCAGTGTTAAGGCGCTGTATCCTCTGAATCCTGATCAGATGAATGTATTCATGGATGATAAAGGAACAGTTTCTTACCGTTACTATGATAAGAATAATCATTATGTTGACTATTCAACAGATGAAATTCTTCATTGGAAATGTATGGGTAACGGTATCAAGGGCTTATCCAAGCTTGAGTATATGTCTGCTTCTCTTACAGAGAATGCCGCTGCGCAGGAATCAGCTAATGATGTCTTTACTTCAAAGGGAAGAGTAAAAGGCATTCTGTCAACTCCAAATCTTCTCAATAAAAATCAGAAAGAGGAAATCAAGGTACAGTTCATGGAAATGGCTAAGGGCGGTATTCCTGTACTTCCTGCCTCTATGACTTTTCAGCAGTTGGCATTATCTCCTGCAGAAACGCAACTTCTTGAGACACGTAAATTTTCTGTTGAGGAAATCTGCAGATGGTTCGGTGTTCCAAGCGCTCTGGTTAACTCAGACGGTGGCGCTCCTGGTTCCAACCTTGAGCAGGTAACTGCAAACTTCTACAAGGGAACAATACTTCCAATGTGTATTTCTCTTGAGCAGGCAATTATGAAGAGAGTTCCTTCTATTGCCGAGAAGTATGACCATTCAATCCGCTTCAAGCTGTCTTTCCTGAACCGAGCTTCCGACAAGGACCGTTCATCAATCAATGCTCAGGCTGTACAGAACGGCTGGAAGACCAGAAACGAAGTAAGACGAGAGGAAGGCTTACCTCCTGTTAAGGACGGTGATGCATTGACAGCACAGAATAATTTACAGCCATTAGCAATGTTGGGGAGCGCTAACGCTTCACAGACTCCTCAGACTCCATTAAGTACGAGGGAACAAAGACAATGAACGAAGAAATCAAGATGATCCAGTCAGAGTTAAAAGCTCTGGAGGGTGAGAAAGGATATGTGGAAGGTTATGCCTCTGTATTCAATTCGGTAGATTCTGTTGGAGACACCATTCATCCTGATGCTTATAAAAATATTCTTGAGAGTGGAGAACTCCCAAAGATGTTTTTTAATCATGATTCCTGGGGACTTCCAATTGGTAAATGGAATTCTATGGAAGTTGATGAGAAAGGTCTTCTGATAAAAGGTCAGCTGAATCTGGAACTGGATGAAGCCAAAGCTATTTACAGCTCACTGAAGTTTGGTTCACTTAACGGCTTATCAGTAAGACTTCAGTTCCGTAGAGCTGATGCGGAGAAGCAGGCAGATGGAACCCGTCTTATCAAGAACGTGGTAAGACTTCCAGAGGTATCCATTGTTTCAATGCCATGTGAGCAGAAAGCTACCTTAACCAACGTTAAAGATCTTTCTACTGTAAGAGATTTTGAGAATGCACTAAGAGATTTAGGCGCATCTCATAAAGAAGCTCTGACTTTAATCAGTCAGGCAAAGCGTTTATTTGGAACTCAGAGCGATTCTGACAACAAAGACAGCGCAAACAAAGAACTGGCCGAGCGCCTAAATCGTTTATCTCAAATTAAATTCAATTAATTTAAAAGGTGAATATTATGGATGAAAATAAGGATTTATTAAAAGCTTTAGATGTCATTGAAAAGAATATAGCTGATGTAAAGAAAGACTACGAAGCCAACAAAATTTCTCAGAAAGCTTTTGAAGATGAGCTGAAGAAGTTCGGTGAGGAGCAGGTAAAACTGTCTAAGCAGTTACAGGACCTTTCACAGAACATTGATGCTTCAAAGAAAGCTCTTGAGGATCAGCAGAATGCCTGCAAGTCTGTAGGTCAGAAGGCTGCTTCTCATGATCTAGTTAAGAGCTATCAGGCTGGCACTATTTCTTTTGATGTATCAACTAAGTCAGATACCATCAATACTTCTACTGCAGCAAACTCAATTTCTCGTAACACTATCTCTCCTGCATATCAGGGCAGAATGGTTACAAGACCAGAACAGCCTTTAAAGATTGAGGCTTTATTCCCTCATGTACCTGTATCTGTTGATGCAATTGAGTATGCAAAAGAGGGTTCTGTAACCGATGGTTCAAAGGTTACTGCAGAAGGCGCAAAGCTAGGCGAGACTTTAATTACCAAGCCATCTTTAGAGACCGCAAAGGTAGTAAATATCGGTGCTTATGCAATTGTTACCCATCAGCTGATTACTAATGAAGCAGCATTTGCCGCCTACATTGATGCAAAGATGCAGTACAAGCTTCAGCTGAATGTAGAAAACCAGTTAATCAATGGTAATGGTTCTTCTACTCAGTTAGGCGGTCTGCTGAAGAATGGTAACTATACCGATAAGACTGCAGAAGCTCGTGCCGGTTTACCTAAGACTAAGGCTACTCTCTTTGATTTAGCTCTGTTAATCAAGGCTGAGTTCGAGAAGCTTTTCGTTGCTCCAGAGTCTTATATCTTTAACCCAACAGACTGGACTCAGTTATGTATGATTAAAGATGAGCAGGGACACTATATTTTAGGCGGTCCTCAGTCTCTTGCAACCAAGTCTCTATGGGGCGTTCCAGTTGAGACTTCTCCATTTGTTCCAAGTGGTCAGTACATTCTGGGTAACTTTACTCTTGGTGCAACTATTTACGACCGTGAGCAGTTGAACTTCAGAGTATCAGATCAGGATGGCGAAAACTTCAAGTCAATGCTTTACACCTTACGTGTAAACCGCCGTTTAGGCTTCGCTGTTGAAGACCCTCTATCAATCTTTGCTGGTGATTTCTCTTTATCAGCATCTGAGAAGAGCGATTCAAAATAATCTGTAGGTAATAATGACTTCAAGGCCCCTTTAATTAGGGGCTTTTTTATGAGGTATTTCTAAAAATGATTTGGACTCAATCCAATCCTGTTGCCCCAGTTACTGTTGCTGAAGCAAAGGCTCATTTACGCATTGATGCTGATGATGAAGATACTCTAATTGCTGACTACATCATTACAGCTACTTCAATGGCAGAGCAGATCATGAATCGTGAAGTTATTTATAGAAATGACTCATTAGCTTTAGCTCAGGATTCATCAGGAGTTCCACAGGCAGTTAAACAGTTTGTGTTATGTCTGACAGGTGACTACTTTGCACATCGTGAACTTACAGACAAGACAGGCTATGCAAAGTTTTTTCAGCATCTGTTAGATCCGTGGATTTTGTACAACCGTATTGATGAAGAGGACCAAGCATAATGTCTTTATCAATTCCTCCAGCAGGAGAACTTACAAGACGAATCACACTGTTTAAACGTGTGGATTTGCCTTCCGCAGAGCTTGGTGCTTATTCAAGTGATACGGTAATCGGTTCTTTCTGGGCAAAGATTGAACCTGTAGGCGGTATGTATTTCATGCAGGGCCTACAGCAGAATCAGACAATTACTCACAGGGTGTGGCTGCGCTGGATTAAAGGCAAGACTGATGAACATTCGCTAACTCATGGAGTGATGCTTAAGTGTCAGGGTATTGTCTATGAAATCATTCGTGTGATGGATGCTGACAATACTCGCAGATTCACAGTGCTAGAGGTTCAGGAACTCGGTGAGAATGTTGCCGAGTTAGGCACTTCACTTCTTGGAGATGTACTGAATGGCTGATATTGGAGTTCCGATTTCTGTCACAGCTAAGATGCCTGATCACTTTCTGGATAGGGCAATTTTAGATACTGAAGACAGTAATGTGATTATGTCAGCACTGGTTGGTGCTGCTAAAGATATCAGACTTCTCGCTCGCAGAAAAATGAACAGCAGGGAGTCTGGTACTTATCCTACAAGACGTACCGGCCTCATGATGAGGAATGTACGAGTCAAGAAATCCAAGCCTCAGAAGAAAGGAACCTTCTGGGCAAGGGTTCAGATTGATTCCTTTAAAGATAAGTTCTGGTATCCGGCTCCTCTTTTTTATGGCTCACAGGTTCGCAATATTCAGGCATACCGTTCACCAATTCTTGATGCAGGTAGTGAGCTTGGAGAGCGTAATGCAAGAGAAGTTCAGAATGCGATAGATAAGGTTGTACAGGGGTGGTTCGGCAGATGAAAGTAAACAGCACAATTCAGGCAATCCGTGAACGCTGTCCGAGCTTTAACGGTCGTGTCTACGGTATGGCAAGCTTCGCACTGATGACACCGGATGCGGTTAAGGGCTTAAAGCCTGAACAGCTTCCAGCGTGTTACGTTCTTTGCAAGGACGAAACCGCCGAGACAGAACAGCGTTCAGAGAACTCTTACTATCAGATGATTACAGCGACTGTAGCAATCATCTGTCTGGTATCGAATCAGACTGTAGATGGTGAGTCCGTCAGCACAGACAATCGTGGTCAGGTGGCAGCAGAACGACTTGAGGATTTAAAGCAGGAACTGTTTAAAGCTCTGCTTTCATGGTCCCCAACAGATGATCCGCTGGCTATTTATTCTTATGACCGCTTCGATGTTCTAAGAATCACTCCGGCTGTATCAGTCTTTGAACTGGATTTAATCTGCACCTATGAGATTGAGGATAACAGCACAAGACAGCCAGACCAGCTCGAAGAGGATTTGGGCAGATTTGAAAAATTAGATCAACAGGTGATTGTTAAGGATGATGAGGACTCTGAAAAGCAGATAAAGATTCATTCTCAAATCACAGATTTATGGTAAATCAGGAGATAGAAAATGGCAGTTTCATTTAATGAAATCCCTTCTAATATCAGAGTTCCTCTGTTCTATGCAGAGGTCGACAACAGTATGGCAAATACCGCCACTGCTGAGAAGAAATCACTGCTTATCGGTCAGATGATTTCTTCAGGTGCAGCAGTTGCAGGTGAGCCTCGTTTAATTACTTCTGTTGCTCAGGCAAAAGAGCTGTTTGGTCGCGGTTCTCCACTGGCTTTAATGGTTGAAGCCTTCCGCAATCAGAACTCAGCAGGTGTCCTCTGGTGTCTGCCAATGGATATTGATGAGGCAGTTCAGGCAACCGGCACAATCACCGTAGAGGGTACTGCAAGTGCTTCTGGTACCATCGCTCTATACATTGGTGGTGTTAAGGTCCCTGTAGTCGTAGCTTCAGGCAAGACTGATGCTGATATCGCGACCTTAATCAAGACCGCTGTCAATGCTAAGGCTGACCTCCCAGTTACCGCAAATGCTGCAGATGAGGTTGTAACTTTAACAGCCAAGGCAGGTGGTACTTCAGGAAACGATATTAAGGTTCAGTTAAATCTGCAGTCTGCTATAGGTGGTGAAGAGGACGTTGCCGGTATCAAATTGACCTTTACTCCAATGGCAAACGGTGCAGGTGAGATTGATTACGCTGCCGCATTTGCTAACGTTGAGACTGAAACCTATTTATTCATTGGTGTTCAGGGTAACTCATCAACAATTCTTGATGCAGTTAAGAATGAGATGAACGACTCAACCGGTCGCTGGGCTTATAACCGTATGCAGTACGGCCACGTAATGACCACCCAGAGAGGAACTTCAGAGGCTCTGGTAAACTTTGGTAAGACACGTAATGATCAGCACGTATCATTATTCGGTATTGAACCTGAGTTCCCTGCACCTGATTATGTAGTAACCGGAGCTCTGTTAGGCAGAACCGCTACCTACATCACCAATGATCCTGCAAGACCTCTGCAGACAGGGCCTTTAAACGGTCTAATGGCTGCTCCAATCAAATCACGTTTCGGATTTGCTGATCAGCAGGCACTGTTATCAAACGGTATTGCAACTCTATACGTTCAGTCAGGTACCGTAATGATTCAGCGTGAAATCACTACTTATCAGAAGAACAAGTTTGGGGATGCTGATAACTCATACCTGGATGCAACTACTCTGTTCACTCTGGCTGAGATTATCACCACTCTTAAGACAGCAATTACATCAAAGTATGCACGTCATAAGCTTGCAAACGATGGAACTCGTTTCGGTGCAGGTCAGGCAATTGTTACTCCTAGCGTAATCCGTTCAGAGCTGATTGCCCAGTATGCAGCATTAGAGACTAAGGGCTTGGTTGAGAACGCGGATCTGTTTGCCAAGTATCTTGTTGTAGAACGTGATGCAGATGATCCAAACCGCATCAACGTATTATTACCACCTGATTTGGTAAATCAGCTACGTATCTTTGCTCTGTTAGCTCAATTCAGACTTCAGTATTCAGCTCAGGATTAAGGGAGATTAAAAAATGGCAAGAATCGCAGGTACTTGTTATATCAAGGTTGACGGCGAGCAGTTGATTGTTGAGGGAAGTGTTCAGTTCCCTTTACTGAATGTTAACCGTGAGACCAAGATGGGCTCAACCGGTGTAGCTGGTTATTCAGAAACAGATGTTGTTCCATCACTTACACTAAGCGCCTTTGTACCAAAGGACTTCCCTCTTGAGAAGTTAAAGCAGGATAACCTTACTGTTACCGCAGAATGCGCTAACGGCATGGTTTATACCCTGCAGGGAGCTTATCTGGTTGGAGAAGCCAACTACAATCCATCAGACGGTAATGTAACTCTGACCTTCAATGGTGAGAAACATTTCCTTCAGCAGTAGTTTTAACCTGAAGTAATCGTGGGGATGTTTTTACATCCCCCTTTTTTTATGGAGAGCGAGTAAAAATGGAAGAATTATCTTTAAAACTAAGTGAACCAATCAAGCACGTAGATGAAGAAATCAAAGTACTGAAATTCCGCTGCCCAACTGCTGATGATGCATGCAAATTGGGTTATCCATCAGTATTTGGTAACGAAGGACTTCCTGTATTTAATGCAAAAGTGGTTTATGCATATTTATCTGAGCTTACAGCTCTTCCTCCTTCTGTTGTTAAGAAAATAGCGCTTCCTGATGTAGAAAAGTTTAAGTATTTTTTGTCAACTTTTTTTACAGGTTCCAAAAAGGAGGCTGTAGCACTCCTGAACAGATTCTGAATCTAGTTTATAACCTCGCTTATAACTGGCATTTAAATCCGTTTGAACTGTGTAAAAGACCGCTTACTGATGTTATTGAGCTCGCTCTACAGAACGAGCGTATCAATCGTGAACTTGAAGAGAGAAGAAAGGCCTAAAGATGACTACCAGAACACAGAAAACAAAAGTCGTTATTTCTGCAAAGGATGAGGCATCCGCAGAGCTAAAAAAGATACAGAAGAATTTTAAATATTTTTCTAAATCTGCCTCGCATTTAGGAAGTGAGCTAAAAAAGCTTGGTGCAATTACATCTCTTCCTATTGCCGGAGCTATAGCTTCTGCAGGGGGAATAGTAAAAAATGCCGTATCTTCTATGGTTGATTATGGCAGTGCTGTAGACAATACCAGTAAAAATCTGAGTATTGCTTCTGATTCTCTACAGGCCTTCCGTTATGCTGCAGAACAGTCAGGATCATCTGCATCTGAAATGGACGGTGCAATTGCTATGCTCAATAAGAACATGGCAAACGCAGTGCAGGGCAAGAATAAAGACTTAGTTGCTCTCATGAACCATTTAGGCATCAGTATGAAAGATGCCAATGGCAACATGAAGGATGCAGCATCCTTAATGCCTGAAGTTGCTGATGCGATTTCACGTCAGACTGATGCAACCCAGAGAGCTTATATTGCAACTCAGTTCTTTGGTCGTTCCGGACAGGGGCTGATAAAGACCTTAAAGGACGGTTCCGCTGGTCTTGAGGCTCAGCGAAAGGAAGCGGAAAAATTTGGAATTGTCATGTCAAAGGAAGCTGTGGAAGCAGCAACCCTGTTTGGTGATTCCATGACCAGAACCAAATACGCAATACAGGGCGTTCAGAACAGTATCGGTGAGAAGCTGTTGCCTACACTTCAGCCAATGCTTGACGATATGAATGACTGGATAGCAGAAAACAGAGAATGGTTTGCTACAGCAATTACAGATGGTGTCAAGGATTTAGCAGAGTCTTTAAAAGATCTAGATATTAAATCCGTTGTCAATGGCTTTGTAGGTCTTGTTAAAACTTCACTCAATCTGTTTAACGCCCTGGGCGGTTTAAAAACTATCGGTATAGCCATAGCCTCTATATATGGATTGAAAGTCGTTGGAAGCATTATCTCTACAGGCTCGGCAATAATCGGTCTAGGTAAGGCTTTAATTCCATTGCTCCCTGCTTTGGGAGGAGCTACGGCTGCAGTGTGGAGCTTTACTGCAGCTCTGCTTGCTAATCCGATTACATGGGTGGTTGCAGGAGTGGCAGCACTGGCAGGAGCAGTATATCTCATCTATAAGAACTGGGAACCAATCTCAGATTTCTTCAAGAAAGTATGGGATGGAATTAAAGGGGCTTTTGACTGGTATATTGATTATCTGAAGACCTCATGGAATACCATCTGTGAACTTCCGGCTATTCTTAAAAAAGCTTTTGAAGGCTTAGGAAAATGGTTTGGCGAAGTATGGGAAGGTGTAAAAGCCTCGTTCTTTGCTCCATTTGAGGCAGCTTACAACAAGATCTCAGGAGCTTTCTCCACAGTAGGAAATGTTGCAGGTAAAGCATGGGATAGTGTTACAGGCTTTTTTGGAGGTGATTCTGATGTGGAAGTTTCACCAAGACAGCAGATGGCTCTATCTGGCAGTATTTCTCCTATTGGCGGTACTGACATTATCTCTTCAGAGAATAAATCCGAGGTGGTAGTAAGACTGCTTACCGATGAGAATACTCATGCTGAGGTAGAGAGTTCCAAGACTACCTCATCAAGCCTCAGAACCAGTGTTAATTTAGGGGAAACACGATAATGTTAAGACGAGCATCATACGCAGGATTCACCTTCGAGGTATCTAATTCAAATGTTAACTTCGGAAGACGTACCGTAGTACACGAATTTCCTCAGAGAAATGATGCTTATGTCGAGGACATGGGCAAGTCGAACAACAGGATCACAGTTACCGGCTTTATTATCGGAGCTGATTATCTTGAACGTTCTAAAGCTCTAAGAGATAAGCTCAATGAAGCAAAAATCAGTGAAAAAGCTGAACTTCTCATACATCCTTGGTTAGGTGAGTTATGGGTTTATCCTGTAGAAAAGCCTGTAATCAATTGGACCACAGCAAAGCGAATTGCTACTTTTACACTGGTTTTTGTCGAGGGTAAACCAGACAAAACAGAATCTTCTTCTGGTTTTAAATTTTTATCCGACGCTGTTTACTCTTTAAGACAGCGGGCAGATGAACTGTATGACGAGGTAATGACTGATACTCAGTTTAATCTGATACGTGATCATATCGATGATGTTCAGGGAATTGCAGATACAATCTTCTCTCAGATTAAAGAAAGTCGCTTTGGAAAGACAGTCGGTCTTGCTGAGAATTTTGATCTGCAGATAAAACAGTTCTGGAACTCTGTAGAGTCCAATTCTCGCTCATTAGCTAAAAGTCATATATTGACTGCTGTTGGTGTAGTAGTTTTGGCTGGAGTTGCAACTGATTGGAGCGCTATTGCACTATTATCAGTCTCTCAGAGTTCATCTTCTTCAATAGCCGGTAATGCTTCAACTATTGCCTCTGGCACATCCAGTGCTAAGGCTCAGCAAGCTTTTAAAACCTCTATGAGGCTGGCAATGCTGGGTAATGCACTTGGTTCTGTATCATACATTCCAACAGAATCAAATGTTAACGCAGATAATACAGTTAATCAGGTATCAGATGATGAACTGCTGTCATTAAGAGATGATTTGCTTGCTTTACTTGAGAATGAGATGATTGTTCAGGGCACAGATGACGAGGATATGTATGAGACATTATCTGATTCATATTCCACCGTATATCATGGTTTCAAACAGATCATTGGAAAAGGTGTTAACAGTGAAAAGATCTCTTTACCTGAGAGCGAACCTGCTCTTGTGTTAGCTTATGACAGATATGCTGATGCCGGTAGATCGGATGAGATTGTTACTCGTAATCGAGTGGTTAATCCTCTGTTTTTATCAACTCAGCCAATAACAGTAGCTAAAGAATAAACATACATATATCACGTTTCTGGTAATTAATTTTGCGTTTCTAGGCCTTATACTTAAAGAAAAGAGGAAAGGATTATGAACCGCTTATTACTTGTACTGCTACTGAGTGTATTTGCTGTGAATGCTTGGGGATTTCATGTTAAATCTATCAGTGAGCATAATGCAGAAAGCATTCGCACGGGGGCATACAAACATAGTCAAGGATATATTCATTCCAACGATACATCCTGGACAGTACAGGTTGATGGTAAAGAGTATAAGTGTGATTACAGTAATACTGGTTCAAATGAGATAATTTGCAAATAGCAGAATAACACTTTTAGGAGACCGCCTTAACTGGCGGTTTTTTATTATATGAACAAGGTAGAATTACGAATTAAAAACCAACAGACTGGCGTCTGGTCTACTGCTACCAAATGGGAAAATGTGTCAATTTCATCTTCACTTGATGCGGTAGCAATGAGTTTTTCTCTTGGCGTTGTAGCAAAAAACAGTTTAAATAAAAAGAGTATGATACCTTGTTTACCTGGCGATGAGGTCATAATTGCCATTGACGATAATAAGGTATTAAGCGGATATGTAGAGAAAACACCTGTATCATATTCAGCTACCAATGCAGTGGCAAAAATCGAAGGTCGCTCAAAAACATGTGATTTAATAGATTGTTATCCAATCACAAATATTGAGGATTATACAACCGCGTCTAATGGTGTAGATTCATGGCAAAGTGCTAAACTCAAAAATAAGACATACATTGATCCACCAACTTCCAATCTTTCAACTTTTGAATGGAATGGTTTAAAACTAGGGCAAATTATTGCTCAGTTAATTCAACCTTATAATATCAGGCTGGTAGTTGAGGGAGATAAAACCTTACTTGATAAACTTAATGAACCAAGAAGGTTTGATATATCACCTACTGATACCGTTCTCAAGGCAATTCAGAATCTAGTAAAAAAAGAAGATCTGCTTTTTTACTGCGATGAAAACGGCGATTTAGTGGTTGGTAATAAAGGCTACAAAAAAACATCTTTTCCCTTAGTGCTTGGAAAGAATATCTTGACTGCCAGTGCGCAGTTCGATTTTAGTAAATTATTTAGAACATACAAAGTAACTGGAGAGAAATCTGGTAATAATTCCTCTTTAGGTGTTGTAAATAACACAGTTCACGATTCCGTAAACTGTGATGTTATTCCAAGAATAAGATTAAACACTGTTAAGGCTAAAGGTTCTTCTGTAAAACAAGACTGTAAAAAACAAGCGGAAAGTACAAGAGATTATGATGAAGCTAAAGCAGTTGCTGTGACATATACAGTACAAGGTTGGTATGATGAAGCAAATAAATCTCTTTGGCGAGTGAATACGTTAGTTGATGTTTATGATCCTTTTCTTGAAGTTAAAGATACTGTTTTAATTTCAAAAGTAACCTTCAATCTTTCCAATGATGGAGGAACAACAACTACTCTGGAAGTTATTCCTCCAGCCGGAGTTAAAACACTTCGAGAGCAGAATCTTGATCAGGAGGATAATTCAAAGAAAACGAAATCTTCATCTGGCACTTCAAACAATCTAAGCTGGTTAAACAAATGAGTACAGAACGTATAGCTAAATGCTCTATCACGGGAGCCTATTCAACCAACAAGATGCGTGAAGTTCAGATTCAGTTGTCTGATGGAGAAGTTCGCGATAAGGTTGAACATTACGAGCCTTTTGGCTTTACATCTGAAATGATTGCAGACGGCAATACAGATGCTGTGGTTGTATTCACTGATGAAAGCCGGGGTTTGGGTATGGTGCTCTGTGTTGCTGACAGACGTTTCCGCCCGACTGATTTAAAGCCTGGTGAAGTTTGTGTTTATGACAAGAAAGGTAGAAAGGTTTACTTCAAAGAAAACGGAATTATTGTTGAGGGAGTAGATTCACCTATTACAGTAAATACTACTTCTAAAGTGATTATCAATGCTTCTGCAGTTGAGATCAATGCTAATACATCCATTAACGGCAATGTAACAGTGAACGGTAATATTAACTCTACTGGCAACATGACCGGCGGTAGCGTTTCTCTGCAGGAACATGTCCATTCTGGTGTACAATCAGGCGGTGGTAATACAGATAAGCCTGTAGCCTAGGAGATGATATGAAAAGAGACTGGAAACTTCTAAAAGAGATCATGACGGCCATTGAAGAGGACAGAATCGAAGATTTTTATCAGAAAGGCGGAAATAATTCTTCCTGGAAACAGGACAAGTATCAGGATGAAATTGAGAAAGAGCTTAAATCAAGACAGCGTTTGATTGATAGACACATCTTACTGCTGATTGATGCAAGACTGATTTCAGTTATCAACTCTCATGTAGTTGTTTCCGAACCTCTGATGCCTGTTCTTTCTCAAGGAGCTTCATACAGTTACGATTTAAAATCACTTGAATTAAGCATGAGTGGTTTTGATTTGCTTGAACATATGAGAAGCAAGAAAGTGTGGAGTAAGATACAGGAAGTTTCAGCAAAAATCGGTGAAGAACTTACTGTGGACGGTTTAAAGAAAATAATTCCTTTTGTTATAGCTTCCTGTTTATGATTATCACATCTCCTCCACAAATCAGACCATGTTTTTATCATGATAAAAACTGGGTAAGAAAAGATATAAAGATTTCTTCAGACGGCCACTCAATCAATGCGAGTGGCTTTTCTGTTTCTGAGGATCAGTTAACTGACTTAACTGCTGAAATCGGGATGGTCTGTTATGCAGCTGTTATCGATAATCGGTTAACAGTTTTCGATTTCTCAAGCTCTCATTTATGTCCTAAACAACTTTTAAGGATTCAGATGTTATGCAGATGTTAATGAATGGCGCGATTATCACGGCTGATCTCAAGGACTCTCTGACCAGAGCTGTGATAATCAGCCTCTTTTCATGGAGGCGGGCAGACAGCTCAGATGATATTGATTCTGACCAGTCTAAACAAGGCTGGTGGGGCGATACCTACTCAGCAGATAGAATCGGATCAAAGCTGTGGCAGCTGTTAAGACAGAAAATTACAGATGAGGTGCTTACAAGGGCCGAGGATTACAGTCGCACAGCTCTTCAATGGCTCATTGACGATGGTCATGTGGATGAGATCAAGGTCAGGGCTGAGCGTAATTCTTCAGACTTCAACCGGATTGATTTAATCGTTGAGCTGACAGCCAAGACTAAGACAGTATATGAATTTAAAGAACTTTAGGAGTTCATAATGGCGAATTTAAGACCAAGTTTAGATGAGATTATTACTCGAATAGAGAATGATGCCAGAGCGCGACTTGATACAGAAGAGTTAAGACGTTCTGATTTGGCGGTTTTTATTCGAGTTATTGCAGGTGCATCACACGCCCTCTACAGCGCAATTGAGTTTGGTCGTAAGCAGTTATTCAGTGATAGTGCCGAAGTAGCATACCTTGAACGTTTAGGTTCGATATACGGCATAGTTAGAAAGCAGGCAACACAGTCCACTGGTAAGGTGAAGTTTGTTTACTCTTCAACAGCGGTAGATGTTCCGCTTGGAACCATTGTTCAGGTTGATGATGAACATCAGTACATAACTACAGTTTCTCCAGATGAAGACGGTATTGCTGAGGTCAGAGCTGTTAACGGTGGTTCAACTTATGATCTCCCTGTAGATACTGAATTATCTCTGCCAAATCCTGTGGCAGGAGTTACCGGTGCCGTAGTCTATGAAGAGATTACCGGCGGTGAGGATGAGGAAACAGACGAAGCTTTACGTGAGCGCGTTCTTGCTCGTACTCAGAATCCACCAAGACAGGGTACAAAAGAGGATTATGTTGCATGGGCACTTGAAGTGGAAGGTGTCGGCTACGCATGGTGCTTTCCTAAAGAGATGGGAGAGGGTACTGTTACAGTCAGAATTCTGGATACAGAGGGTAACATTCCTACTCAGGATTTGATTGATGCTGTTCAGGAACATATCGAATCAAAGAATGACGTACTTGCTACCATCTATGTCGTAGCTCCTATTGAGCAGAACGTAAACTTCACCATTGAGCTTACTCCTGACAGCCTGTCTTTACATGATCTTGTAAAGTCAGCTATTAAAGAAGTATTCACTGAAGAAGCAGCACCAGGTGGCACGATTTACCTTTCTCACATCAATGCAGCAATTTCAGCAATATCTTCTGAGGAAGACCACAAGATCATTACACCTGATGAGGATTTAGTTGCAGAGAGTAACGCCCATCTTCTTCGTTTAGGAGAAATTACATGGCAGAGTTAGGAAGAACGGCTGATGAATATCAGCTGGCATTAAAGAAACTGTTACCAAAGGGACCTGCATGGGAACTTGATGACAGCTCTTTTTTTATAAAGATGTTACAACTTGCATCTTTAGAATTTGCTCGTATAGATGCGGATATCGTAAGACTTATCAATGAATCTGACCCAAGGACCGCAGAAGTTACTCTGTCAGAGTGGTTCCATCAGTGGGGAATTCCCGATGAATGTACCAGGCTCTATGGTGAAGATGATATTACGACTTATGTTCAGGCTCTTATCGCCAAGATATCGACTCAAGGTCTGACCTTTATTGAATTACTCAAAATTCTTGCAACTTCTCTTGGATACTCAGGAGTTGAGTTAGGAAATTATGAGCCGTTTACAGTTGATTCCACGGTCGATCAACGTCTCTATAGTGAAGACTGGATTTACTTTGTCCGTATGATTACGGTTGACGAAGTTCCGGTTAGGGAATTGACTGTAGACAGTACAGTTGACAAGGCCCTTGCAGAGTGGGGCAATCAGTTCTGGGAGTGTATGGTTAAGTCCTTAGCTCCAGCACATCTTTCTTTAATATTCCAGTACGGTGAGGATTAAATCATGGAAACTCGTTTATACAAAGCAGGTGCAGTTCAGTCAATTCCTTCAATGGCTTCTTTAGTATCTGCCGGATTCCCTACAGGTGGTAATCCTGTTCAGGGTATTGCTGCAACTAAACCTGGTGATGCATGGTACTACGGTATTGGAGAAGAGATCAGAAATGTTATTCTTGCTGCAGGTCTAACCCCTTCAAACACTGTCCTTGATCAGCTTGCACAGGCGATTGAAATTCTTGCTGGCAAGCATGGTTTTGCCACTGGTGACGTAAAACCTCTTATCTCAAACACTATTCAGGACGGCTGGCTGTTAGGAAACAGTGCTGTTGTTTCTCGTTCGGCAAACTCTAAACTGACTCAGTACGCTTATGACAACGGCTTTGTTCGTTCCGCTGCTGAACAGGCTGAGTACGAAGCTAACCCTGCAACCTTCTCTGGTCCAATCTATGGGCCTGGTGACGGCTCAACCACTATTCAGCTTCCTGATTTTAGAGGTCGTTCTTTAATGGGAGCTATGTCTGCTGCAAGGGTGGGTAGATATCAGCCTGAACAGTTACCTAACATAACAGGTAGAGCAAGGCACTTTGTTAATGATATTCCTTCATCTGCTAATAATAGTGCCTTATATGTAGAAAACGGAGATTATTCTGTTTACGCAAATAAAACAGCTACTGCATCGGCAGGCATAAATTTTGATGCTTCTCGTAGTAATTCTATCTATACTGCTGGTGGCTCTATAATTCCGTTATCTTTAGCACTTAACTATGTAATTAAGGTGTAGAGATAGTGGAAAAACCTTTCCTGAGTCGGTGTAAATTGCGTTTGAATTATGGGCGTTGAAAACTACCTTATGCTGAGGTACAGGTCCTATATTTCCAGTGTTAAACCATGTCCCAGAAGAAGTAAAACTAAAAGCTTTTGTAGTAGCACCGTCACAGGCTACCGTTGCAATATCGCCTGTGATGTTAGGACCTAACAT
>AUXO014724873.1_pt1 | contig 19733 bp, 22 predicted proteins | sample 768731 | NCBI WGS metagenome assembly AUXO01 (sample SAMN02715735, study PRJNA202380) | gut metagenome | biome: sheep rumen | host: Ovis aries | place: New Zealand: Palmerston North
AATGATGTTTCACAAATAGAAATGCTTTTAGCTATGGGATTACAATTATTAGTAAAAGCACCCGTTATGGCGGTATGGGCATTATTAAAAATACTTGGAAAAAGCCACGAATTAAGTCTTGTAACAGCACTTGGAGTTGTTATCATTGTAACAACAAATTTAATTATTATAAAAATTGTGTCTCCAAGATTTGAAAAAATTCAAAAATATACCGATAAAATAAACGGAGTAACAAGGGAAAATATTACAGGTATTCGAGTAATTCACGCTTTTAATGCAGAAAAATTTGAAGAAAAAAGATTTAATAATGTAAATGAAGAATTAACTGGAATTCATTTAAAAATAACAAGAACCTTCGCAATTATGGACCCAATTATGAACTTTGTAATGCATTTTCAACATCTAGGAATATATGTAGTAGGGGCCTATATTATTATGAATAGCTCCATGATTGAAAAAATCAATACTTTTAGTAATATGGTCGTATTTTCAAGTTATGGAATGCAAGTAATTATGTCATTTTTAATGCTTACAATGATATTTATGGTTTTACCAAGAGCCAGAGTATCAGCCAATCGTATTAATGAAGTGCTTGATTGTTCTCTATCCATCAAGTCTGGTAATTTTAAGGGAAAAACAAAAGAAAAAGGAACAATTGAATTTAGAGATGTAAGTTTCAAATATCCAGATGCTGATGAATATTTATTAAAACATATCAGTTTTCAAGTAAATCAAGGAGAAACGATTGCCTTTATAGGATCTACTGGTAGTGGAAAATCTACTCTAATCAATTTAGTACCAAGATTATATGATGCAACAGATGGAGAAGTATTTGTAGATGGTGTAAATGTAAAAGAATATGATTTAAAAGAACTTAATAATAGAATAGGATATATTCCACAAAAGGCTGTAATGTTTACAGGAACAATAGAAGAAAATGTCTCTTATGGAGATAACGGAAGAGAAAAGCCAAACCTTCAAAAAGTAAAAGAAGCAATACGAGTTGCCCAAGCCAGTGACTTTGTAGAAAAAATGGATAAACAGTATCAAGCACATATTGCCAAAGGAGGAACAAATGTTAGTGGTGGGCAGAAACAACGTCTATCTATTGCTAGAGCCATAGCAAGAGATCCAGAAATCTATATATTTGATGATTCCTTTAGTGCCCTAGATTATAAAACAGATGCAACCCTTAGAAAAGAATTAAAAAAATACACTAAAGATGCAACAAGTATGATTGTTGCTCAAAGAATCGGAACAATAATGAATGCTGATAAAATAGTGGTATTAGATAAAGGAGAATGTGTGGGAATAGGAACCCATAAAGAATTATTAAAAAGTTGTAAAATATATAAAGAAATTGCTTTATCGCAACTAAGTGAGGAGGAGTTAAACAATGCCTAGACATAATAAACCAGAAGAAAAAGCAAAAGACTTAAAAGGAACTCTAAAAAGAATATTCTTTAGTCTAAATCGTTGGAAATACATTTTATTAATATCTTGTGTCTTTGCCCTTATAGCAGCAATGTTATCAACGATTGCTCCAAACAAACTAGCAGATGTAACAGATGTAATAAGTGATGGAATCAAACCAGACGTGAAAAAAATCCAAATTGTTACAGATAAAATAATTCAAAATGTAGAACAAAACTATCAAGATTATCAAAATAATTCCACTGAAAATTGGATAATAGAATTTAATAAACTACCACAAACAACAAAAGAGAAAATCGTAAAACCAATAAAAATAGAGAATCAAACAATTTCTGGAAAAGATCAAATAGCATACTTAAATAATCTACAAAAAATGGATAAAAATATGGTTACAGAAGATTTATTTCAATCTTTAGATAATATGCCAAAATCCATAAAAAATATAATAGAACCAAAAATAAATAAAAAAGAACTACAAAAAAGAGTAATTATATTAGCAATTATTTATTTATTAAATTCCCTATTAGGTTATGCTGAAGGTCTAATGATGGCCTATGTAGGAATAGGATACTCTAAGAGATTGCGAAGCGATATCAGTAAAAAGATAAATCGTCTTCCTCTAAAATATTTTGATACTCATGAAACAGGAGATGTTTTATCAAGAGTTACAAATGATGTAGATAATATTGGAATTAATATGAGTGATAATATAACATCCCTTGTCAGTAATATAACTTTATTTTTAGGTTCTGTTGTCATGATGTTTGTAACAAACTGGACCATGGCAATAACTGCTATACTAGCAAGTATTATAGGTTTTGCTTTATCATTCTTATTATTAAAGAAATCTCAAAAATACTTTAGTCAAAGACAAAAAGAACTAGGAGATTTAAATGGACATATAGAAGAAATTTATTCAGGGCATAATGTTGTAAAAGCCTATAATGGAGAAGAAAATGCCTTAGAAGAATTTGATAGAATCAACGAAAACTTATATAACTGTAATCGAAAAAGTCAATTTTTATCAGGAATTATGCAACCCATTATGCATTTTATAGGAAATTTTGGTTATGTATCCGTTTGCGTAGTAGGAGCACTTTTAGTCATGAATGGGAAAACTTCATTTGGAACAATTGTTGCCTTTATGATTTATGTAAGATTATTTACAAACCCTTTATCAAGAATTGCTCAAGCAATGACAACAATGCAATCAATTGCGGCATCTGCAGAGAGAGTATATGAATTTATGGACGAAGAAGAACTTCCAGATGAATCAAATCTAAAAGAAAAAATTAATAAAACGGAAACAAAAGGAAACATTGAATTTAAAAATGTTAAGTTTGGTTATGATGATAAAAGAATGATTATAAAAGATTTTAGTGCAAAAGCAAAATCGGGTGAAAAAATTGCAATAGTAGGGCCAACAGGAGCTGGAAAAACAACAATAGTTAATCTTTTAATGAAGTTTTATGATATTAATGAAGGAGATATTTTAATAGATGGAAAATCTATTAAAGAATTAACAAGAAAAAACATACACGACTTATTTGTTATGGTATTACAAGATACTTGGTTGTTTGATGGTACCATTCGCGATAACTTAATCTTTAATAAGAAAAAGGTAACAGATGAAAAATTATGGGATGTATGTAAAACAGTTGGAGTAGACCATTTTATTAAGACTCTACCAGGAGGACTAAACTCAGAAGTAGGGGATAACGAATCTATCTCATCTGGACAAAAGCAGTTATTAACAATCGCAAGAGGTATGATTGAAGATGCTCCATTTTTAATATTAGATGAGGCAACATCAAACGTAGATACTAGAACGGAAGAATTAGTTCAAAAAGCAATGGATAAATTAACAGAAGGGAAAACATCATTTATTATTGCCCATAGACTGTCAACTATAAAAAATGCAAATTTAATTCTTGTTATGAAAGATGGAAACATTGTTGAACAAGGAACACATAAAGAATTAATTGAAAAAAATGGTTTCTATTCTGAATTATATAATTCACAATTTCAAAAATAAAATTAAAAAAAATAAAAATAATCAAACAAAATATAAAGAAATGTGGTAAAATAAGAAAAAAAGGAGTGAAAATATGGCAAAATATTGTATTAATTGTGGATCAGAAATGGAAGATGCACAAAAATTTTGTCCAAGCTGTGGTGCTAACCAAGATGGAACAAACATGCAATCAACAAATAGTGAAGCAAAATCTAAAATGGCTGCTGGTTTATTAGGACTATTTTTAGGAGCATGGGGAATTCACAATTTCTATTTAGGAAATACAGGAAGAGGAGTTGCACAAATCATCGTTACATTAGTAACATGTGGTATTGGTGGCCTTTGGGGCTTCATTGAAGGAATTATGATTTTAACAGGAAGTATTTCAACAGATGCTAACGGAGTACCACTAAAAGATTAAAACTTGCAAAAATAAGAAAAAAATGATATAATGAATACATGAGGAAATCCTTTAATAGGTTAATATTAATTGGGTTTCCTTTTGTTATGGAAGAGGGATAAAATGGGAAGAAAACTTAAAAATTTACTAAAATGGAATGAAAAAGAACTATTTCAAGCAATTATTGGTTGCCTATTATTTGCAATCGGCATGAATATATTTATTGTACCGAATTCATTATATAGTGGTGGTGTACTAGGTATCTCCCAATTATTAAGAAGCCTAATCTATTATATAGCGAATATTCATATTGATTTTGATATATCCGGAATCATCAATTTTGCACTGAATATACCATTACTAATATTAGGTTATAAACTTGTAAGTAGAACATTTTTTGCAAGAACCATAACCTGTATTATCTTTCAAACACTTTTCCTATCAATTATCCCATCCCCAGAATCATTAATAGTTGAAGAAACACTAACCAATGTTTTAATTGGAGGAATGGTTGCAGGAGCAGGATGTGGCCTAATATTTACAACACACGCATCAGGTGGAGGAACAGATATTATTGGTATTATATTATCGATGCGAAGCAGAAGACTATCAATTGGAAAAATTGGTGCAACAATAAACATCATAATATTTGGCATATGTGGGATAATCTATGGATTAAATACTATGATTTATTCCATTATATATTCCGTTATCGCATCTATAGTAATTGATCATACCCATAAGCAAAACATATTTAGTACTGTTCAAATATTTACCAAAAAAAATCCAGAACAAATTATTACTTTTATAAAAGAGGAACTAGCAAGAGATGCAACATACTGGGAGGCAGTAGGAGGATATCACAATGAAAAAACATATGTAATATACTCCGCATTATCAAAATATGAAGTAGAAAGATTAGAAAGACATTTAAAAGAGTTAGATTCTCATGCCTTTATGATAAAAACAGAAGGTATTGGAATAAATGGAAATTTTAAAAAGTATTTAGTAGATTAAAAAGATGCAAAAGAAAGGCATCTTTTTTTTAAATTCTGTAAATTTTCTAGATAAAAATACAAAAACAAAGAAAAAAATCTTTCCATTTCATAAAAAGAAAGATTTTACATAAATTAAAAATAATAGTATACTGAAAAAAAAGGGGAAAAAAGATGATTTGGAAAATAATAGGAATCTTTATATTCGTCGTTCTTGTATTATTTATCTATTGTTCATTAGTACTTGCTAAAAAAAGTGATGAGGATAAAAAACAATAATTAAATAATTTCATCATCCGAAGGAGTAGTGCTTTCGGATTTTTTTGTCTCATCTTGTAAAGGTTGTAATTTTTTTCGTAACATTTTTTGAATAAATCCTAAATTAAATAGACGATTTCCAACTTTCATATCTAATCGATCATGTTTTTTTCCAACTTTAATCATTGCATCATTACAAAAATCAACGGTTAAGCAAATACCTGAAATAAAACTTGCAAGATCACTATTTAAGAATAGCAATGGATAAGCCATTTCCTCCGGTTTTGCAAGTCTCTCAGCAATTCCTGTTTGAGAAATTAAGGCATCATGTCCACCAGCCTCAACCTCAAACTCCCGCATCATACCCGTTTCTGTTGAGGCTGGAAGAAGTGCATTAACACGAACTCCTCGACGCCCAAAAAGTAAAGAAACCTCAGCCATATAATAGTTTAGAGCCCTTTTTGATAATGGGTAAGCCATAACACCAACTGTATCTTTTTCAGCCCGTTGATGAAGAACAGACATCATCTCATCCCAACTCATAGCCTTGGTAAAATCACGGAATTCTGAAGAATACTTACTCCAATATTCTCCAGCAACAGATGTAACATAACAAATAGCACCATGATCTTTCATACGCAACTTTAAATATTCTTCCGTAATATACTTATTAGCAATATAATTAACAGTAAATGTTGTGTAATAGTCCGTTAATGCACCAGATAAACCTGCAACTCCAAAAAAACAATCAATCTCCTCAGGAATTTGATGAAAAGCAAGATCTATACTTTCTCTCTTACATAAATCACATTCGATAAAATGAATCGAATCATTCTTCAAAACATTACGGTCAAGTGCATAGACAATAGCCCCTTCTTCTACCAAAAGCTTAACAGTACTTAAGCCAATTCCAGAACTTGCACCTGTTACCACACACACCTTATTTTTATAATTCATACTTATCATAAAATCACCTAAAATAATTTTAACATTAAATTAATAAAAAAAAGAAAGAAAATTGTCTCTTTACAAATAATTGTCAGAAACAAAAAGAAACAAAAAGAAATAGGAAAAAATATGATAAAATAAAATAGGAGTGGTAATGATGAAAAAAGTAAAAATATATCTATTATTATTCGCAATAATACTAATGTATCCAATCTCTACATTGGCAATTGTTCAAAAAGGAGAAGATATTTATATAACAGATGAGGCAAACATCATAAAAAAAGATACAAAAGATTATATCAAAAAAATATCTTCTTATTTACACGATATTGAATTAATCAATTATTATGTAGTTACAGTAAAGAATTTAGAAGATTTGGAAATGGAAGAATATGCAAACCAAGTATATGATGAATTTGATATTGGTGAGACCGGTATGTTAATCATGGTAGCAAGAGATGAGGGGTTAATACGGGTACAAGTAGGAGATGATTTTTCCAAATTCATAACCGAAGAAGAAATCGAAGAATATATTGATACTTATATTATCCAGTTTATTAATAATGGAAATTGGGATAATGCCATTAAAAATGGATATAATGCTTTTTGTAAAAAAATATGTGATTATTACCATATAGAATACGAAGATTTAGAGATAAATAATAAAGTAAAATGGACTGATAAATATAAAGAGTATATTCTACTTTTAATGGTTGCATTAGCAGTAGGAATATCGAGAGTATTAATTATTATGTATGATAAAATATTTAGAAAAAGAAAATATCATGATACAAATATTGACTTATTTCTTTTTGCAAGTCTATTAATGGTTAATGTAGTCATATTAGTATTAGGATTTTTCCTAGAAAAAACATATCCTATTATTATCCTATGTATAGAAGGCTTCTATGCCTATATATTCTTAACCAATGAAGAAAATTGGACAGTAAGAAAGAAAAATAAAAAGCAAGAAGATCCATCTATTCTAATTCATATGGAGAATAAGAAAAAGCAAAAAAAGGAAACAGATAAATAAGATTATGTTATAATAAAAAAACAGGTGGTAAAAATGAAAAGAAGCGAAGTTGATCGTTCAAAATTAAGTCCTATGATGCAACAATATATGGATATAAAAGATAAGTATGAAGATACCATTATCTTTTTTCGATTAGGAGACTTTTATGAAATGTTTTTTGATGATGCAATTCTTGCTTCAAGAGTACTAGAATTAACATTAACAGGAAAACAAGCAGGACTAGAAGAAAGAGTCCCTATGTGTGGAATTCCTCACCATGCTTATGTATCCTATGTAGATGAATTAATTGATAAAGGATACAAAGTTGCAATATGTGAACAATTAGAAGATCCCAAAGAAACAAAAGGTATGGTAAAAAGAGATGTCATACAAGTTATCACGAAAGGAACAAGAATTGATTCTAGTATTGATTCAAAAGACAATAATTATATTGCAAGTATATATGATTTTAATTATTGCTATGGAATCTGTTTTGCAGATATATCAACAGGAGAAATTAATGTAACAATGACTGAGGGAGACCATGACAAAGTAATAAAAGAAATAGTCAGAAATAATTTTAAAGAAGTCATTGTAAATGATAAGATAGACCGAGAAATCGTAGAAAAATTAAGAACAAATTATGAAGTATTAGTAACCATCACCAAAGAAGAATATGAAGGAAGAGACTATGAATATATTTATAAAAATGTTGAAGATATTAGATTAGTAAAAACAATAAAACATTTACTATACTATATTTTAGAAAATAAAAAAGGGGATTTGCATCACCTTCAACCAGTAAACATTATTAAATCATCATCTTATCTAGAATTTGATGATAACACAAAAAGAAATCTTGAATTAGTAGAAACAATCAGAAATAGAGAAAGGCAATATAGTCTACTATGGCTATTAGATAAATGTAAAACAGCCATGGGAAGTAGATATTTAAAATATAGTATTTTAAATCCTTTAACCGATAAAAACCAAATAGAAAAAAGATATGATTTTGTATCTTTATTAAGCACAGAATTCATATTACGAGATGATTTAATAAAATGTCTAGAAAAAGTATATGACTTAGAAAGATTAGTAGGAAGAATAACATACGGAAATTTAAATGCCAAAGATTTAATTCAATTAAAATCCTCTACAGAAGTACTACCAAGAATAAAAGAAATATTAACAGAACTAAAATATGATAAAAAAATAGATACATTTGAAGAAATCTATGAATTATTAAATAATTCCATTCGAGAAGATGCTCCATACACATTACATGAAGGAGGATTAATCAAAAGCGGATATAATAAAGAACTTGATGAATTAAAAAGTATCAGTAGTGGATCGAAAGACTTTATTCTCAAGATGGAACAAGAAGAAAAAGAACGTACAGGAATTAAAAATTTAAAAGTTGGTTTCAATAAAGTATTTGGATATTATATTGAAGTATCAAAAGGACAATGTTCTTTAATAAAAGAAGAATACGGATATGAAAGAAAACAAACCCTTGCCAATGCTGAAAGATTTATAACACCCGTTTTAAAAGAAAAAGAAAATATTATATTAGGAGCAGAAGAAAAAATAATATCCTTAGAATATAAATTATTTATGGATATTAGAGAAGTTATTAAAAGATATGGACAATCTTTACAAAAAACTGCCAAAATATTAAGTGAAATTGATATGCTTCAATCTTTTTCTATTGTAAGTGACAATTATAAATTTGTGCGACCAACATTTAATGATAATAAGATTTTGAGGCTGATTGATTGTAGACACCCAGTAGTAGAACAAGTCATGAAAGAAAAATATATTCCAAATGATATTATCATGGATCATACAACAAATGTATTATTAATAACAGGACCAAATATGGCCGGTAAATCAACATATATGAGACAATGTGCTATTACTATTATTATGGCTCAAATAGGCTGTTTTGTACCATGTAAAGAAGCAACACTACCTATTTTTGATAAGATATTTACTCGTATCGGGGCAAGTGATGACTTAGTAAGTGGAGAATCCACTTTCATGGTGGAAATGAAAGAAGCAAACTATGCTTTACAAGAAGCAACAGAAAACAGTCTAATCTTGTTTGATGAGTTAGGAAGAGGAACCGCAACCTATGATGGAATGAGTCTTGCTCAAGCAATTCTTGAATATATTCATGATAAGATTAAAGCCAAAACAATGTTTTCGACTCATTACCATGAGTTAACAATTCTAGAAAAAGATTTAAAAAATTTAAAAAATGTTCATGTATCAGCCATAGAAGAAAAAGGAAAAGTTACTTTCTTACACAAAGTAAAACCAGGAGCCGTAGATAAAAGTTATGGAATTCATGTAGCAGCTCTTGCAAAATTACCGGAAAGTCTAATTACAAGGGCAGATGAAATTCTAAATATTTATGAAAAGAAAAATGTAAAAAAAGAAACATTTACACAAACATCTTTATTTGAGCTTGATGAAAAAGAAGTAGAAGAAAAGAAAAATGAAATAGAAGAAAAAATTAAAAATATCAATCCACTGGAAATGACTCCAATGGAAGCATTATCATTTTTATATGAACTAAATAAAGAAGTAATAAAGAAAAAATGAGTTTAAAAACTCATTTTTTATTAGGAATAGAATAACTGACAAAAACATGATATAATATAAAAAAATAACAAGAAAAGGGAAAAATATATGGATATCTTAAAACAATTATTTTATGATAAAGAAATTGATGTGATTCTCTCTAAATGTGATGATATTAAATATGCAAAAAAAGAAGAAGTAAGAAAAATAATAAAAATTCTTCAAGATAATAATTGCAATAATAAGATAATGAGAAAAATCATAATGCAAAATCCATCATTTTTAATAAGAAAATATGAAAAGATTAAAGAAATTATTGATATTTTAAAAGAATATGGAATAGAAAATATAGAATTATGTTTTATCATATACCCTGAGTTATTAAATAAGAGTGCTTATGAAATAGATAATTTCTATATTAAGAAACATCAAGAAGGATACTCTAATGAAGAAATAAACGATATATTAGAGACAGAACCATATTTAATAGATGAGGAAATGACAATTTAGAAAGAGTATGTTAAAATGTAAGAGGTGATTTTATGAAAAACAGAAGTGAACTAAGAGAAATAATAATGAAAGTACTTTATCAAGTACAAATATATGAAGAAGCAAAAGTAGATTATAAATTAGAAGATATTATAAAAGAACAATTAGAGATTGAAAATACCTTTGTAGAAGAAATAACCCATGGAGTATTAGAACACAAAAAAGAAATCATTGATTTAGCAAATAAATATTTAAAAGACTGGAAAATGGATCGCTTAAGTAAAGTAGATCAAGCCATTCTATCAATTGGAATCTATGAGTTAATCTATACGGAAACTCCATCCATTGTATCAATCAATGAAGCAGTTGAATTATCTAAGAAATATAGTGAAGAATCTGTTACGAAGATGATTAACGGAGTATTAGACAAAATATATCATGAAGAAATAAAAAAATAGAAATGAGGAATCGTTATGCAAGATAAGTATATAACGGTAACACAACTAACTAGATATATAAAATATAAAATAGATAATGATGAGAATTTAAACGAGGTATTTTTAAAAGGAGAAATATCAAATTTTAAAGCACATAGTAGGGGTCATTTCTATTTTACTTTAAAAGATGAAGAAGCAAGAATTAATGCCATTATGTTCTCCTCTCAAACAAAAAAAATAAAATTTACACCAGAAGACGGTATGAAAGTATTAGTAAGTGGAAAAATTAGTGTATTTCCATCATCTGGTGCTTATCAAATATATGTAAATGAAATGACAGAAGACGGAGTAGGAAATCTATATATAGCCTACGAACAATTAAAAAAGAAACTTCAAGAAGAAGGATTATTTGATGAGGCACACAAAAAGAAAATACCTCGCATTCCAAATAGAGTAGGAGTAATAACAGCACCAACAGGAGCAGCCATAAGAGATATTTTATCAACAATTAAAAGAAGATGGCCATTAACAGAAGTATATTTGTTTCCATCTCTAGTACAAGGAGATGAGGCCAAAGATGATATTGTAAAGCAAATCAAAAAAGCAGAAAAATATGATTTGGATACGTTAATTGTTGGTAGAGGAGGGGGCTCAATTGAAGACTTATGGGCATTTAATGAAGAAATAGTTGCAAGAGCAATCTATGAATGCAAGATACCCATTATTAGTGCTGTAGGGCATGAAATTGACTTTACTATCTCAGACTTTGTCGCAGATTTAAGAGCACCAACTCCAACAGGAGCAGCGGAAATGGCAGTTCCTCAACTACAAGATATTAAAAATTATGTAAAACAAATTAATATAAGATTAGAAAATAGTATAGGAAATCAATTAAAGAAAGATCGAAGAAGACTAACAGAAATCAAAAATCATAATCTTTGGAAAAACCCAATGGTAATCTACCAAGCCAAAGAAATGATATTTGATAATATCATAGAAAGATTAAAACACTCAACAAAAGAAATTATAAATCAAAAGGAAAATGAACTATTAAAAGTAAAAAGTTCTTATATTATTACAAATCCATATCAAATATTAGATAAGAAAAGTAATCATTATTTACAAATTTTATCAAAATTAGAAACGCTTAGTCCCTTAAAAACATTAAAAAGAGGATATACTCTTGTAAAAGTAGAGGAAAAAGTATTAAACAGTGTCAAACAAGTGAAAAAAGATGAAAAAATTACCATAACGTTTCACGATGGTAATATAGATGCAAAAGTATTATAGAAAGGAATGATATTATGGCAAAGAAAGAAGAACAAGAATTATCATTTGAAGAATCACTAGAAAATCTAGAAACAATTGTTAAAAAATTAGAAACAGGAGAAGTTCCACTAGATGAAGCAATAGAAGAATTTAATAAGGCAATGACTCTTGCAAAAAAGTGTGATGATAAATTAAAACATGCAGAAGAGTCTATCTCAAAACTAGTAAAAGACAATGGAGAAATTGTAGATTTTCAAATTGAAGAATAAAAGCGACTTCATTAATAGTCGCTTTTTTCATTATCATAAATTTGTCTTAATAAAAGTAAATTTGCAAGTTGAAACTCTTCATCATCATCAAGAGGAATATATAAAGTTGTATCATCATGAGAACGTTTACGTATCATAATATCATCATGATCTGCAATATTAGCAAGATAAATATAAGAATTCTCATCATCTTGAACCTCATTTAATATAGCATACTCTTTATCATTAATTGTTATAATTTCAAACTCTCCCATTACTTATTCCCTCCAAATGTTAAAGTATCATCATCCTGCTGTGTACTTTCATGCTCTTGAGTCATTTTTCTTAACTCTTCTTGTTTATTAGAAATTTCTGATTCTAAAAGGACTCTCTCTCTCATAGCCTCACGAAATTCTTGAGAATCCTGATAATTATGAGAAGATAAGTAATTATCCCAATTATTGACAGAAGTATGAGAAAGAACGCGTGCAGATTGATTATCACCTAAATTACTATCTAAAAGATATAAAGCAACATCAAAATCATCCATCTCTTCCATTCTACGGGCAATATCTCCATAATCATAAAAATAATTCTGATTATCATTAGTACGATGAGTTTCAGGATTAATTACATTAGCCTGAAAATCTCCCAACATTTGATTTAAAACCATGGTATCAGAGATAGATTGATGAACATGATTTCCTATTCCAATTAAACCACTAACAGCAATCGTTGTTGCAACACAAACTGCCGCAAGAGAGGCTCTATATTGATTATAAGAAACCTTCTTTTTTTTATGTTCTCTTCTTACTGCATCACCATGTAGTGATTGATCACGGTATCTAGAATAAGACTCTCTTCTATTATTGTCTGTATCATATTTCATAACAACACCTCTATTATAAATATATATAGAAAAGGTAAGAAAGTCAAAAGAAATAAGAAAAAAAGTGTCAAACCAAGTATAGAAAAAGAAAAAGAGGAAAAACTAGAATTGAGGTGGTAAAATGAAAAAAACAATAACAATAATGATACTTCTCATATTATTTCCAATACATGTTCTAGCATACTCAGATAAAATATTAATTGGAGGAAATCCAATAGGAATTGAAGTTCATTCAAAAGGAGTTTATGTTGTTGGATATGAAAAAGTAAATAATAAAAACATAGCAAAAGACTCCGGATTAAAAATAGGAGATAGAATCACACAAATTGACAATAATGAACTTCATTCTATTCAAGAGTTATTAAAAACAGTGACTGAAATAAAAGATTATAATCTAACAATTGATAGAAAAGGAAAAGAAATAAAAATAAAATATAAACCAGAAAAGGAGAATAATACGATTAAATTAGGTTTTTTTGGAAAAGATCAAATCTTTGGAGTTGGAACATTATCATATATTGATCCTGAAACAAAAATTTTTGCATCCCTTGGTCATGAAATAACAGAAAGTTCAAATTTGGAAAAATTTTCTTTAGAAAATGGATATATTTATGATGCAGATATTAATTATATTAATAAAAGTAGAAATGGTAATATTGGAGAAATCCATGCAGACGTAAACAATTCCATTATTGGAAATATCCAAAAAAATGAAAATAACGGAATCTATGGAAAATATACAAGCAACTATCCCGATTTAGAAGAAATAGAGATAGCAACATCAGATGAAATCGAAGAAAAGAATGCCTATATAAGAACGAAAATTGATGAAGAAAAAATAAAAGATTATGAAATAAGAATCTTATCTGTAAATAAAGAGGAAGAAACAAAAAATATCTACTTTGAAATAACAGATAAAGAATTACTAGAAAAAACAGGAGGAATAGTTCAGGGAATGAGCGGTTCTCCAATCATTCAAAACAATAAAATCATAGGAATTGTAAACTATGTAGTAATAGAAGATTCTAAAAAAGGATATGGAATTTTAATAGAAAAAATGTTAAAAGAAGGAGACCAATTACTAGAAGATTAAAAAAATAATTTCATTTTTAATCATTCAATGATACAATATTACTATAGAAAATAAAGAGGGTAGTAATATGTATATTGATTTAATTGTATTAATAGTATTAATAATTGTAGTTTTAATGTTTTTTAAAAGATTTTCATCTTTTGTCTTTTTAATGGCAATTATAGATATTTTTTTAAGAATATTAGCATTTATTAAAAACAATATTGGTCTAAGAGATGTAGCCCAAGTAATAGGAAAATATTTACCAGAGAGTATGTTTGATATTATTGAAAAATATACAGGCTCTATTCCCATACTATGTATCATATTAAAATGGTGCTTTGTAGGAATAATGTCATTTTTCCTAGGATATATTATTAAAATATTTATTCATAAAAAGAAAATATAAAGCGACAAAATAGTCGCTTTTTTATTGGTATAGTAATTGTGGTGAAGAAAATGAAAATATATACAGAAAGTATTTTTCTATTAAATTTTTTATTAGATTATATGATTTTATATGGAACAAAAAGAATCCTAAAAATATCTTGTGGAAAGAAAAGACTTCTTTTAGGAGCAATAACGGGATCCTTAACAACAATATTTTTATTTATAAAAGTATCAAACATAACACTATTAATCCTAAAAATAGGAATAAGTATCTTAATGATTATAACTAGTTTTGGTGTAAAAAACATAAAACAAAATCTTCTATATTTTTATATGATTAGTATATCAATTGGAGGTGCCATTTATTTATTAAATATTAAAACATCATTTTATATTAATTGTCTAATACTAGTAGTACTAACACCTATGATTATAAGATTTATGAAAAAAAGAATCATGGAATATCATCTAAACAATAAAGAAAAATATAAAGTAAATATTACATTAAAGAAGAAAACTTATCAGTTAGATGGATATATTGATACAGGAAACCATTTAAAATCTCCAATAAGTAAAAAATCAGTAATTCTAGTAAATTTAGAGATACCAGAAGAAAAAGTAATCTATATTCCATTTAAAGCATTAAATACAGAAGGAGTAATTCCATGTATGAAGCCAGAAAAAGTAGTAATCAACGAAAAAGAAATAAAAAATTATTTAATAGGATTTTCAAAAGATAAGATTAATTTAGCAGGATGTAATTGTATATTACCAAATCAAATAAGGGAGGAATTATGAAAAAAATAATTGAATTATTAAAAAAAATATTTATAAAAGTAGAAAATATTTTTTATGTAGGAGCAGCTGATTTATTACCAGAACCATTATCTTTAGAAGAAGAGGAGTACTATCTACAAAAAAAAGAAGAAGGGAGCAATCAAGCAAAAGATATATTAATTGAACACAACCTAAGATTAGTCGTATTTCTTGCTAAGAAATATGAAAACACAGGAGTAGATTTAGAAGACTTAGTAAGTATTGGAAGTATTGGTTTAATAAAAGGAATTAATACATTTCAAAGAAATAAAAATATTAAACTAGCAACCTATATTTCTAGATGCATTGATAATGAAATATTGATGTTTTTGAGAAAAAATAAGAAGAATAAAGTAGAAGTAAGTATTGATCAAGCCTTATCTCATGATGGAGAAGGAAATGAACTTCATCTGGAAGATATTATAGGAACAGAAAAAGATAGTATTACCAAAAGTATAGAAGAAAAGAATGATAAGAAAATTATGATAGAAGAAATAACAAATTTAAAACCAAGAGATAGAGATATTATGGTATTACGATATGGATTATTTGGAAATGAAGAATATACACAAAAAGAGGTTGCTGAAAAATTAGGAATATCACAAAGCTATATTTCAAGAATAGAAAAGAAAGTAATAAAAAAATTAAAACTCCTTGTTAATACATAATAAATTATGTTATATTGTGATAGGAGGGTAGAGGAAATGGCAAAGTTATATTTTAGATATGGAGCAATGAATTGCGGAAAGACCGCACTTTTACTACAAACAGTACATAATTATGAAGCAAGACAATTGAATGTTTTAGTATTAAAACCTAAAGCAGATACAAAAGGAGATAAAAAATTAGTATCTCGTATCGGTTTAGAAAGAGAAGCAGATCACTTAGTGGCAGAAGATGAAGATTTATATGAATACTTAACATTACACGATGAAGGAATTAGCTGTATCTTTGTAGATGAGGCTCAATTTTTAAAAAGAAAGCAAGTAGATGATTTATTACATATTGTAATAAAAGATAATATTCCAGTTATTTGTTATGGACTAAGAACAGATTTTCATTCCAATGGATTTGAGGGAAGTACCAGATTATTAGAAATAGCACACAGTATTGAAGAGATGAAAACTATCTGTAAATGTGGGGCAAAAGCAATCTTTAATGTTAGATATGCAGATGGAGAAATAACTTTTGATGGAGATCAAATAGCAATAGATGGAGAGAAAAAAATTACATATGATTCTTTTTGTCCAAAATGTTATTTTCAAGCCAAACAACATTATGAACAGAAAAAAGAAAAAGAAAAAATATTGGTTAAGAAATAATGGATAAGAGAAAACAAATAATTGATAAAAAATTAGAAGAACTTTCCAAATCAAAATTTAGAAGTTCTTTTCATTTAAGAAAATATATGATAAAAACAATAGATGAAAAAGGATTCCATAAAATACAAAAAGATGCCTATGAAATTATTACAAAGAAAATAAAAGATGCCTATCCAATAAATGATGGTAAGCAAACACCAACAAAAAATCATCCGGTTTTCCTAGCACAACATGCCACTGCATGTTGTTGTAGAGGATGCCTAGAAAAATGGCATCATATCCAAAAAGGAAAAAAACTCACAGAGAATGAAATGAATTATATCGTAAGTATAATAATGGAATGGATAATAAGAGAATATAAAAAAGGAAAGCAAGAAGAATAAAATCTTCTTGCTTATTTTTTTGAAAAATAAACATCATCTATAACTGTTACGTGGTAAGAAGAAAGATTAGACAACACATCAGAAGGAATTAAGCAAATATAAGTAATTTGTTCTAAATATTCTCTCTTCTCAATAACAGAATGAGATAGTAAAAATAAAATATTTTTTTCTTCCTCATAAGAAAAAGTAATAGAAATCTTAAATCCTTTTACAAGATCCACAAAATTAGAAATTTTTAAAGTCTCAACAACAGATTTTGTATAAGCACGAACCAAACCGCCAGCGCCAAGAAGAGTTCCCCCAAAATAGCGAACAACAACCGCTAAAACATGATTTAAATCTTCTTTTTGTAAAACATTTAAAATAGGCATACCTGCTGTTCCACCAGGTTCTCCATCATCACTGGAATGAAAAACAGAATCATAAATATATGCGTAACAATAATGACTTGCCTTAGGATGTTTTTTCTTAATATTATCTAAGTAGAAAGAAATATCAGAAGAAGAAATAGGAATTAAATAACAAATAAAACGAGAATTTTTAATAACAATTTCCGAATATGTCTCCTTCATTATACTCCTCATACACATCACCGATTCCATTATAATATATTTTTTTTTGAAAGAAAACAAAAGAATATTATTTCAACTTATCAAATAGAGTGATATAATAAGAATATAAAGGAGAAGAGTAAAATGTTTAAAAAATCAAGAGATAAAGAAATAGACATAACCAGTCTAAATAGTATTTTAAATACCGGAAAAAAATTAATAAACTTAGGTTACATCATGGCAATAGTATGTTTAATATTATTGGGAACATATGTAATAAAAGAGTGGAAGATTCTTAATTTTTTAAAACAAATAATAATTATTATCTCACCATTGTTTATAGGTTTTTTAATTGCATGGTTATTTGACCCATTAGTAAATAAATTCCAAAAGAAAAAAATACCAAGATTATTTGGATGTATAATAGCATACATATTAATTATTGGAGTGTTATTAATCGTATGTTACTTATTTATCCCATCATTAATAACACAAGTACAAGATTTTGTGAATGCAGCACCAGGAATATTTGATGAATTAACAAATTTTTCCATTAATTTTATAAAAAGATTTGATGCAAATGGATTAATTGATTTAAAGGATTTAAAAGCAAACATAACAAATTTTGTAACAGATTATGGATTAACTTTTGCATCTGACTTACCAAAATATGTCTTTTCAATAGGAAAATCAATAGTAAATGGAGGCCTAAATTTCATCTTAGGATTAATGGTAGGCTTCTATATATTATTTGATTATAATAAAATAAATGAATATATAAAAAATATGATTCCAAAAGACTGGCAAGAAAGTTATGACGAACTAACAAAAAGAATTAACACATCATTAAGAGGATATGTACAAGGAGTATTATTAATCATGTTATTAGTATTTTTAACACAATGCATTGGTCTAACACTTGCAGGAATGGAAGCACCAATTATCTTCGCATTATTCTGTGCCGTAACTGATATTATTCCATATTTTGGGCCATATATTGGAGGTATTCCAGCAGTTATCGTTGGATTCACAATCTCCCCAATAACAGGAATTTGTGTATTAATATCAATATTAATCGTACAATTATTAGAAAACAATTTTTATCAACCATTAATTATGGGTCATACAATGAAATTACACCCTGTAACTATTATGATTGGACTATTGATTTTCCAACACTTCTTTGGTATTATAGGAATGGTTGTCGCAACACCAGTGATAGCATGTATTAAAGTATTAATTACATTCTTCAATGAAAAATTAAACATCTTACCAAATAATAATGAATTAAAAAGTGATATATAAGAAAATGAAGAGAAAAGAGGAGTATAATAAGAAGTTATTAATAGAGAGTTAACGATAGGTGGAAGTTAACAATAACCTTATTAGAAGCAGCTTTTTGAATTTTCTCGGGAAACCGTTATAAAAAATAAGACCAAAATAGGATGGTACCGGACAAATTGTCCTCCTATTCCTGGTCTTTTATTTGTGAAAAGGAGAATAAAATGAAGATATTTGTAATAGGTGGAAAAGCGAAAAGTGGGAAAACGACATTTGGAGAATATTTAAAGGAAGAATTAAAAGACTATGGTTATAAACCTTGCCTTATGCATATAACAGAACCATTATACAGTTATGCAGAAAACTATTTTGATTGGAATCGAAATGAAAGAGGCAAACCAAGAGAATTTCTTCAAAAGATGGGAATTGAAATCATCCAAGAAAAAATGGGGAAAAAAGATTTTCTACTAAATAGACTTTATGAAGATATTGAAATTTTAAGTAATTTCTTTGACTGCTTTATTATAACAGATGCAAGATTAAAAAAAGAATTTACTGATATTAAAAACAAATATAATGATGTCGTAACAATAAAATTAGAAAGAAATAATTATGATAATGAGTTAACAGAGGAAGAAGAAAAGCATCGTACAGAAACAGAAATTAATCAATACGATGAATTTGACTACATTATAGAAAATAAAAGCCTAAAAGAATTAAAAATGGCTGCCTTAGAAATTGTAAGAAATGAAGAAAACTATGGAGGAGATATCATATGATGATTGCAATAGATGGACCAGCAGGAAGTGGAAAAGGGACCATTACTAAAATTTTAGCAGAAAAATTTGGCTTAATTAATATAGATACAGGAGCAATGTATCGTTCTATTGCTCTTGCTGTTCTAAACAATCATATAGCACCAGATGATAAAGAAAA
>AUXO010125037.1_pt1 | contig 19730 bp, 15 predicted proteins | sample 768731 | NCBI WGS metagenome assembly AUXO01 (sample SAMN02715735, study PRJNA202380) | gut metagenome | biome: sheep rumen | host: Ovis aries | place: New Zealand: Palmerston North
GAACTATCACCCATACCGCCTCCACTTATGTAGCCTCCACCGCCACCTCCGCCACCTCCACCACCGCCGCCACCACCACTACTTCTACCACTATAAGATGGAGTATAATTTCTTACCCAATATGCTGTAAGTGTTATATCACTATCTAAAACTCCTATATTCTGCTCATTTGAATAAGTTTTGCCATCACTTTTTGTCCAATGATGAAAACTATATCCATTTCTTGTAAAAAGATTTTTATTAAGTTTTGCAGATTCGCCAAGTTTTACACCTTGCACTTGCATGAAGCCACTACCATCTCCAGGAAGATAAGTTATATTGTGCCCCTCTTCCCACATAGCTGAAAGGGTAATCTCTCCATCAAAATGTATTGTTTCTCCATCAGCATATGTATTGCCTTCTGTATCTTCCCATCCTGCAAATATATATCCATCTTTCTTATAAGTATTATATTTTAATTTTACATCTGTATCGGTGATTGCTCCTTGAGGCACCATCTCTCCTGTCCCACCACTTGGATTAAATTCTATCTTTGGTGCAGAGTTTGTAAGGGCTCTTATTCTAAAATTTGCACCATAATAATCACCATCAATATATTGAAGCCCAGCACGATTTAAATCTACCCATTTATTACCATCCATATAAAGACTTTGTGAAAGTCTTGATGCATTGTAATAATTTCTTGGAACATCTTCATCACCTATACATGTATTGTCACTAAATACAGTAATTTGATTTTGTGGTTTTATTACAATAGAAAAGTAAGTATTTCTTGGCAAAAGGATATCTTTATCTAGATCTATTGTCCATATTCCTGGATAATTTTTTTCTACGCTTTGCGTATGTACTTTAGTTCCAGCACTTGGTGTTACTATCACAGAATCACTTTTATAAATTTCTATATTAAACTTACTATTAGTACTTTCAATAGGTATATTAATAGCGTCCAGTATCTGATCTTCTTCATCACTTACCTTATATATATTCCCAAAAGGTGTATTTGCGATAAAATATGCTTCTATGCCTGTAGTATCATAATGATAATTATACTTATATGTATCCTTTTCCATCGCTTCAATTGTATACATAGTTGTTTCATATGAAGGGTCATAGTAAGACATCCAGAAATAACCATTCTTCATGCGTGTATTACTATCCCCCCAACTATTTCTTATAAGCCACGCTCCATCATAAAGCACTTTCTGTGATGGTTTATTACTTATACTAAACCAGTCTTTACTTACATTATCATTCCATCCGACAATCATCACCGCATGGTCTGCTTCTTCTCCCCTATCAGCAAGATAATAATACTCACCATTATGCTCATGGCAATTGTTAGATCTTCTATTTTCATAGTAATTAACACCAACTGAGCCATTTTCCATTATTGCTTTTTTGATAAGATCTATATCATTTTTATTGATAAGTTGAACATTTTTAACTTCAAAATCATTACTATTAAATGCGTATCGTCCATCGAGGCCTGATGCTTTTATATTTGCCATCATATCATATGAAGTATTATCATCTTCTTTCACAACCCCCATATATGTAGATGCCATAAGAAGTGCTTCAAGCTGATTTCCCCCGCCATCAGCAAAATTAGCTTCACTTAAATCATCAAAGTATTCTTCTCTAACTTCCATATAGTCATGGCCCTCAACACCTGGATTATCAATGTTATCACTATTTGTCACATCCTTTAAGTTGAGCGTAAAATATGAAAGTGCAGCTTCACTTAAATTTGATTCATCATTAGTTGATACAAGATTTTTCATTCTAATTGATGTTTCTACCATTCCTATTGTAGAAAATGCCCAGCAAGTACCATATGAACCTTGGTTGCGTATTGGTGGCACTATTGAAAGACCTGATGCATTTTGCTCATTTCTTGCATCATATGACTCTGGAAGAGTTGCATCACCAAAAAGATTTCCTGATTTTACTTTCACTCTACCTACTTTAGTTTTTACAGGTAAAAACCCTGACCGCCTTTTTTCGTCATCGGGAGCTTCTTCACTCACTTCACTCTCTGTAGAAACCAGGTCGTCTCCATAAAAATTTTCTTCCACTATACTTTCTGATGCTTCTTTTATCTCTTTTAGTTCTTTATCTATTTTTTCATTTATTAAGTTTGTAGATTCAGGTTTTTCTTCTTCATCAGAATTTAATTCGCTTTCTTTTTCTTCTTCAATATCAGCAATAGGTTCTTCTTCGATTGAAGAACTAGTCGATATCTCTACACTGTCTATCTTTTTTTCTTCATCTGCAAAGCTTGGCACCACATTCACAAAAAGAAGTGCTATACATAAAAATAATGATATCGCTTTCTTCTTAATACTTCTTCTCATAGAAACCCTCCTATTGCTATAAAACACCTTAATCTCATCTCATTCAGAAAAGCTATCTTTCATAAATACTTTTTATTAACTTCCTATTTTTTTATTATAACATACATATAAAAAAATAAAAAGTTTATAGATATTTTTAATAATTTCTAAACTTTTTATCACATTACACTATATGCTTTTTTTATGTTTTGCAAGCAATTCGCTTTCCTTTGGTTTTGCCTTTTTTATACTATCTAGGTGGCTTTTCAAGATTACATATGTATTTCTTACACCCGAAAGCATACCAAGTATCACAAGTATAAGCATAATATCTATACCCATTTTTTCTTTCAAAAACCAACCTATCGCCACAAGTACAAGTATTGGTACAAGTATTGATATGCCAAGCTGTAATACTAAAGACCATGTTTTAAACACTTCTTGCTTCATACTTTATACAATTATTTTTTCAAATATTTTATCTGTCTATCTATATTTTTTGGAGATGCCCCACCAAGACTTGTCCGTCTATATACTGTATTCTCCAACTTTATAAAATCATATAAGTCCTCATCAAACTTCTTTGAAAACTTTTTATATGTTTCAAGTGGCAGAGTTTCCAAAGTATAATTATTCTTTGAATCTTTATTTTCTTCCAAAGCAAAACTCACTATATGTCCTGCAATCTTATAGGCATCTCGAAAAGGCACTCCTTTAGTCACAAGATAATCTGCAAGATCTGTCGCATTGATAAATCCAGTAGCAGCATCTTCTCTCATCCTTTCTTTATTGATTGTCATCGTGGCAAGCATTGATTCAAATATAACTAAAGAATTCTTTACTGTATCTATAGAATCAAATATTAGTTCCTTATCTTCTTGCATATCTTTATTGTACGCAAGAGGAAGTCCTTTAAGAATAGTTAAAATATTGATAAGATTGCCGTACACCCTTCCTGTCTTCCCCCTCACAAGTTCTGCCATATCAGAATTCTTTTTCTGTGGCATAATAGACGATCCTGTAGTAAATTCATCTGACAAAACTATATAATCAAATTCACCACTTGTATATATTATAATTTCTTCAGCTAATCTTGAAAGATGCATAGCTATGATAGAAATATCACTTGCAAATTCAACTATAAAGTCTCTATCTGATACTGCATCTATAGAATTTTCACACACACTATCAAAGTTGAGAAGTTTCGCTTCGTACACTCTATCGGTCTTGTAGGTTGTTCCTGCAAGAGCAAGAGCTCCTATCGGAGATACATTGACTCTATTGTAAAGGTCATAAAGTCTCTCCATATCTCTTTTAAACATCATTCCATAAGCAAGTATATAATGAGCAAATGTTATAGCTTGAGCTTTCTGAAGATGAGTAAAACCTGGCATTATCGTATCTCTATTTTCATCTGCAATCTTTATTATCGTATCAATCATCTTATCCAAAAGAAAATTAATGCTTATAATTTCTTTTCTCATGTATAATCTTGCATCAAGTGCTACTTGATCATTTCTACTTCTTGCTGTATGAAGTTTTTTACCAAGGTCTCCTATTCTTTTAGTAAGTACTTCTTCTACAAACATATGTATGTCTTCAGCATCATCACTTATCTTTAGCTTTCCTGTATCTATATCATTTAAAATTTTAATAAGTGCGGCCTTTATCTTTTTTTCTTCACTCTTTTTTATAATCTTACAATGCGAAAGCATAGCAACATGCGCTATGCTTCCCTCTATATCTTCTCTATACATCCTTCTATCTACATTTATAGAAGAATTGAACTCATCGGCTATTTTACTCGTCTTGCCACTCGTTCTACCTTCCCACATTTTTTTACTCATTAGTTCCCCTTTAACTTTGCATCAAGTCTTGCCTTCACTTGTATAGGAAGACCATACAAATTAATAAATCCTTCAGCATCTTTTTGATTATAATCGCTTTCACCAAATGTGCATATTGACTCATCATAAAGTGAATATGGGCTCTCTATCCCTGCTTTTATGATATTGCCTTTATATAATTTAAGTCTTACTTTTCCTGTGACAGTTTCTTGAGTTTTATCTACAAATGCGGCAAGAGCCTCTCGAAGTGTTGTAAACCACTGCCCATTGTAGACAAGTTCAGCATAAGTTATCGCAAGTCTTTGTTTTTCATGAAGTGTCATCTTATCAAGACACACTGACTCAAGTGCTTCATGTGCCTTATAAAGTATAGTTCCACCCGGTGTCTCATATACTCCTCTACACTTCATGCCCACAAGCCTATTTTCAACTATATCAATCAGTCCTATACCATTTTCTCCACCAAGTTTATTGAGTTTTAAGATTATATTTAATGCAGAATCTTTCTTACCATCAAGTGCTACTGGTATACCTTTATCAAATTCAAGTGTGATATAAGTAGGCTCATCTTTTGCTTTAACTGGTGATACGCCAAGCTCAAGAAAGCCTTCTTTCTCGTACTGTGGTTCATTTGCTATATCTTCAAGATCAAGTCCTTCATGAGAAAGATGCCACAAGTTTTTATCTTTAGAATAATTAGTTTCTCTATTTATTTTAAGTGGGACACTATGTTTCTCGGCATAATCTATCTCTTCTTCTCGTGATTTTATATTCCATTCACGCCAAGGAGCAATAATAGGCATATCTGGAACAAAGTGCTTCACTGCAAGTTCAAATCGAACTTGATCATTACCTTTACCTGTACAGCCATGAGCTATAGCATCGGCTTTTTCTTTAAGTGCTATCTCAACAAGCCCTTTCGCTATACAAGGTCTTGCATGGCTTGTGCCAAGAAGATAATCTTCATACACAGCTCCAGCTTTCATGGTAGGAATTATGTAATTATCAACATAATCATCCTTAAGATCAAGCACATATAATTTTGATGCACCTGTCTTCTTGGCTTTTTCTTCAAGCCCAGAAAGCTCGTCACCCTGTCCTACATCACCGCTGACTGCTATTATTTCTGGATTACCATAATTCTCTTTAAGCCATGGTATAATTATTGAAGTATCAAGACCACCGCTATAAGCTAAAACTATTTTTTTAATTTTACTTTTATCCATACTTTTCCTTTATAATACTTTGCTCAAAAAACTTTTTAATCTTTCATTGTCAGGATTATCAAAGAAATGCTCTGGCGAATTTTCATATGCAAATTTTCCATCATCAAGGAAAGCAACTCTATTGGCAACTTCTTTTGCAAATCCCATCTCATGTGTTACCACAACCATTGTCATTTTTGTTTTAGCAAGTTCCTTCATAACATCAAGAACCTCTCCTACCATTTCTGGATCAAGAGCAGATGTAGGTTCATCGAAAAGCATCACATCAGGACTCATCATGAGAGATCTTACTATCGCAACTCTTTGCTTCTGTCCGCCTGATAGCATACTTGGATATGTATCTATCTTATCTATAAGCCCTACCCTATCAAGCAATTCTTTTGCTTTATTTTTTGCGTCACTCTCACTCATTTTAAGTACTTGTATAGGAGCAAGGGTCATATTTTCCATTATACTTAAATGCGGAAAAAGATTAAAGTGTTGAAAAACCATCCCTATCTTTTTTCTCACTTCATCAATATTAGTTTCCTTTGCTGTGATGTCTATCCCCTCAAAAAGAATATTTCCACTTGTGGGTTCTTCAAGTAAATTTAAAGTCCTTAAAAATGTAGATTTTCCACCTCCACTTGGTCCTACAAGGCAAAGTACATCTCCCACATATATGTCAGTAGTGATATCTTTAAGAACATCATGATCTCCGAAACTTTTGCAGAGGTTTTTGATTTCAAGTAATTTTTTATTCTCCATACACTTTCTTACCCCTGTCTCTCATTTTTTCTAAGGCTTACTTCAAGTTTCTTAACGAAAGAGCTAAATATACAAGTTAGTAAAAGGTATACTCCTGCAACTATTAAAAGTGGCGTCCATGCATCATAAGTTCTTGACCTTATGATATCACCACCTTTAGTAAGATCCTGTACTGCTACATACCCAGCAACAGATGTCTCCTTTATAAGAACTATAAACTCATTGCAAAGTGCAGGTAATACCACTTTAAAAGCTTGCGGTATAATTATGTATCTTAAAGTCTTTGTATAAGATAGCCCAAGCGATCTTCCTGCCTCCATCTGTCCAACATCTATAGACATAAGACCTGACCTAAAGATTTCAGCAACATATGCACTTGAATTAATCCCAAAACCTATGATAGCTATCATAACTCCACTTGCATTTCTTGAAGTAAATATACAAAAGAAAAGTATCATAAGTTGTATAACTACTGGCGTCCCTCTTATAATAGTGATATACACTTGACAGATAGCATTTAGAACTTTAAGTTTTTTTGTATTGTCATAGGTGGTACGAATAAGTGCTATAATAAGGCCAAGTATAATGCCTATGATTGTAGCAAAAAGTGTTATAATCATAGTATTTTTAAGTCCATCCACCAAGTACATATATCGATTATCTTTTATGAGGTTAAGTTTTAATGCGTTAATTATATTTTCCATGTTACTTACTAAAAAAAATTACTTTATATACTTATCAACTATAGCTTGAAGTTCACCACTACTCATTATCTCATCTATTGCAGCATTGATTTTGTCAAGCAATTCTTTATTTCCTTTTTTTACTGCTATTGCATACTCTTCTTCTGCATAAGGTGTCTCAAGAATTTTAAATGAACTTGTATCACTTGCAATAATTGCTTTTGCAACTTGGTCATCTACTACGCATGCATCTATAGCGCCTGTCTTCATAGCTTGAACACCATCGACAATCTTAGGATATCTTGATATATTTTCATCACCAAAATCATCTGTACAGTATATATCACCCGTAGTTCCAAGTTGCACTCCTATCTTCTTGCCATCGTAAAGATCTGCATCTGATTCTATGTCACTATCTACTGGAACTATTATTGATTGTACTGCTGTCTGATACGTATGAGAAAAATCTACATTCTCAAGTCTATCTTCTGTAACAGTCATACCTGCCATTGCGAAATCAGCTTTGCCACTATTTACTGTTGGTATAAGTGAATCAAATGCTATATCAAGTATCTCAACTTCTGCACCAATTTTTTCACCAATTAATTTTGCTGCTTCTACATCAATACCGAGAAATTCTCCGCCTTCCTTATATTCATATGGTGGGAACTCAGCATTTGTACACATAATCAATTTTTGTGTTGAAGCTGCTACCTCGTTATTTGCTTCGCCTGCTACTTCTGTACTTGCTGCTTCTGTACTTGCTGCACTGCCTCCATTATTTGCACATGCAACAAGTCCTAAAACCATAAAACTTACTAAAAATAATGATGTAATCTTTTTCATAATATTTCCTCCTAAATAAAAAACACGATTTATTTTGAATATTTATGCAAGAATTATATCATAAAATCGTGTTTTGTCAAGAAATTTATTTATATTTATGCAAAATTTGTGAATATTTTCATATTTTTATGCACAAAGTCTTTAAAATCCAAACTTTTGCTGCAAATCGTGATATATTCTATCAACTAGCACTTTATAAAAATTAGCATTGTAGTGGAGCCCATCTGTTAGATTTGCAAGATTCATAATATCATTACAATCAACATATATTGCATTATCATATTTTCGTGCACTCATAATAAATATCCAGTCATAATATTTTGGTAATTTTTCATATTTCATTGAAGAGTTTGCACTCTTTTTATCAGGATCAAAAAAATCACAATACGAATGCACAACTATCAGTTTCCCTTTGTCATAGGCAAGCTTAAACAATTCTTCAACTGCATTTTTAAAATCTTTGAGTTCTGTCTGGGCGATTACATCATTGACAGAAGTCGATAACACTATTATATCTTTGCCATTATTTACTGCATCAATATATATATCTTTGTTTTCAAGTATGCTTCTTCCTGCAATTGCATTAACTTTTCCTTCAAAACCTTTTATCTTAAACATATAATCATTAAGATATCCACAGTAACTATCACCACAAAGTGTCATATTTGTTTTAAAGTAGCTATCATTCAATATCTTTCTTTTAAGTGTCGTCATATCAAAATCAAGATAATTTGCCGCATCTTTTTCATTGTGATATAGTTTCTCTATTTCTTTAAAATAATACTTATCTTTATCTTTTAGATTTGCGAAATTCCTCTTTTTCTTAGCCACTACATTTTTATTGTACTTATCAAGCACCTCTTCTAATGCTGCGCTATCTACTATAGTCTCTGCCACAGTCTCTGCTACAGCACTTGACTCTACACTTTCTTCTGTAGGTCCTATAATTGATGACGATTTATAAGAGAGCTCTTTTGCTATATCTACCTTTACCATTATTAAAACCAATACGACACAACATATTGTCTTTAATAGTTTTAAGAAATCAACATTCTTTTTCTTCATTTTTATCCTTCTTCCATTAAAAATATAATCTACTGCATAGCAAAATTTCTTCTTTATTATATCATAATTTTATATATTTTTCATCTATATCTGCTATAACCATTTTTACTATTTTTCCAAAATGCTAATATAATATAGCTATTTTTCTATAAATTTACTATAATATATTACATAAAGGCTCATAGGGTTCATCCCTATGACTATTTTTACACACATACTATAACATATGTTATAGGAGGCTACATGATCAACGAAACTATGGCAATTCTTGGCAAAGAGCGGTCTGCCATACGAGAATTATTTGAACAAGGCAAGATTCTTAAAGAAAAATACGGAAAAGATAAGGTTTATGACTTTTCGCTCGGCAACCCCAATATTAAAGCTCCAGAATCTGTCAAAAATTCAATAATAAAGCTTATAAGTAATGATGACAAAAGTTCGCTTATCAACCTTCATGGCTATACTTCTGCAGAAGGCGATAAAAATGTACGAACATGTATATCAAAATATTTAGACTCTACTTACAATGCTAAAACCGATCCAAACCTCATATATATGACAGCAGGAGCCGCCGCAGCTCTATCAATACTACTTAAAGCTCTTACATCATCAAGCAATGACGAAGTTATACTCTTTGCACCTTATTTTCCAGAATACACAGTCTTCATAAAAAATGCAGGTGCAAAATGTATAACTATAAAACCTAATTTGAGTACTTTTTATCCCGATATAAATGATTTTAAAAATAAAATTACTAAAAATACATCTGTCGTTATAGTTAATTCTCCAAATAATCCAACAGGAGTACTATATAAAAAACATATTATAGAGGTAATATGCAATGTGCTACAAGAAAAAGAAAAGGAATACAATCATCCTATATATCTAATCTCTGATGAACCTTACCGTGAACTTATATATAGTGATGATGCTTATCCATTTATAACAAACCATTATGATGACTCTATCATCACTTATTCATTTTCAAAATCTGTCTCACTTCCTGGAGAAAGGATTGGATACATACTTGTAAATCCACTTTGTGCTGATAGTAAAAAAATTTTTAATGCAATATGTGGTGCAGGTCGATCACTTGGATATGTCTGTGCTCCATCTCTTTCCCAATTTATAATTCCTGACATACTTGGATCTACATCTGACATAAATATCTATAAAAACAATGCAAATTTCCTATACAACAATTTAAAAAGCATAGGATATGATGTTATAAAACCAGAGGGTGCTTTCTATCTTTTCGTAAAAGCACTTGAAGATGATGATATAAAGTTTTCTAAAAAAGCACTTGAACAAAATCTACTTATCGTGCCAAGCACAAGCTTTGGTGTCAAAGGCTATGTGCGTATAGCTTATTGTGTCGATGAATCACAAATAAAAAATGCTATTCCAAAATTTCAAGAATTATATAAAAACTATAAATACTGATATAGAAAGGATTAATATGGAAGACATCAAAAATCTAAGAAACAAAGTAAACGAAATCGACAAAGAAATGACTGATCTATTTGTCAAAAGGATGAAGATTTGTAAAGAAATCGCAGAATATAAAAAAGCAAATTCTCTACCTATCTTTGATGCAAGTAGAGAAGAATATGTCATCGAAAACAATTCAAAACTTATAGAAGATAGTCAGATTAAGGACTACTATATAACATACCTTAAAAATCTTTTAAATGTATCTAAAGAATATCAAAGAAGCCTTCTCTCTGGGCTTAAGGTTACTTATAGTGGCATAGAGGGGGCCTATGGGTACATTGCCGCATCTCGGATGTATCCAAATTGTGAGCTTATAGGTAGCAGTAATTTTTCTAAAGCTTACTCATCTGTTGAAAATGGCACAGCCGATAGAGCTGTACTCCCTATAGAAAACTCATTCGCTGGAGATGTAGGAGAAGTCATGGATCTTATCTTTTCAGGCACACTCTATATCAATAGAATTTACGACCTTGAAGTTGAACATAATCTTATAGCAAAAGAAGGGGTAAAGCTTTCTGACATAGAAATCGTGGTGTCTCACCCCCAAGCACTAGCCCAATGCTCAAAGTTTATAGAAAATCACAATTTTAAAACTATTGAAGAAGTCAATACTGCTTTTGCAGCAAAAAGATTAAAGGATTCAAACGATAAAACTATGGCTGTGATAGCAAGTAAAGAGACAGCCAATGTCTATGGTCTCACAATCTTAAGTGAAAAAATCAACAATGCTGAATTAAACACCACCCGATTTGCGTCATTTTCAAGAACTCTTGCAAACTTCACAAATGTAGGAGCATCAAAGAAAAATTTCATAATGGTATTTACTGTAAAAAATGTGGCAGGCGCTCTTGCAAAATGTCTTGATATCATAGGTGCACATGGTTTCAATATGAGAAACCTTCGAAGTCGCCCTATGAAGGACCTTATGTGGTCATACTATTTCTTTTGTGAGATAGAGGGTGATCTTGATTCGGATGATGCAAAAAATATGCTTACTGCTCTTAAAGCATTTTGTGATAGACTAAAAATTGTAGGAAACTATCTTATCTAAAAGAAAACTTAAAAAATATGGAAAATAAAGTTATAAAAGTTAATTTAGGGAAAAGCTCATATAATATAACCATAGGTCGTGGCTCTCTTTCCCATGCAGAAAAATATCTTGATCTCAAAAGAAAGGTTCTTATAGTTACTGATGACAACATTCCTAAAAAATATGTACAAAAAATTAAATCAAAATCTCAAAAAGCATACATCGTAGTCATAAAACATGGCGAGAAAAACAAAAACTATAAAAACTATCTAAAAATAATACAAACCCTGATTTCATATAGATTTGACAGATCTGATGCTATTGTCGCCATCGGCGGAGGCATGGTTGGTGACATGGCAGGATTTGCTGCAAGCACTTACATGCGTGGTATAGACTTTTACAATGTCCCTACAACTCTCCTATCACAAGTTGACTCATCAATTGGTGGCAAGACCGCTATCAATGTCACAAAAATAAAAAATATTATAGGTACTTTTTATCAACCAAAGAGTGTCCTTATAGACACTGATGTATTAAAGACTCTTCCAAAAAGAGAACTAAATAGTGGCATTGTAGAATCAATCAAGATGGCAGCAACATTCGATAAGAATTTCTTTGGATTTCTTTGCAGCTGTGATGATATCATTAAAAATTCAGAGAATATTATATATAAATCACTTATACTAAAAAAACGAGTAGTTGAAAAAGACGAAAAAGAAAAGGGCCTAAGAAAAGTTTTAAATTTTGGACATACAATTGGTCATGCCATAGAGGAAAGTATGAATTATAAGCTTCTTCATGGTGAATGTGTAGGTATAGGTATGCTTTTCTTTTCAAGCGAAGAAGCAAAATCTAAAATAGAATCAGCTCTTCTGCATTATAATTTGCCCACATCATGCAAAATAGATAAAAGAAAAATTATAAAACTTATAAAACATGACAAAAAGGCAAAAAATGATATGATTTCTACTATTCAAGTAGACAAGATTGGAAGCTACAAAATTATAAATATTGGCTTACATGATATAGCAGCTATACTATAAGAAATTATGGATTTTGGATTAATCGGTTACCCACTAAAACATAGTTTTTCAAAAAATATTCATTCTTTTCTCGCAGACTATAAGTATGAACTATACGAACTGGATGAATCTTCTTTTGATACATTCATGAAAAAAAGGGACTTTAAGGGAATCAATGTTACTATTCCATATAAGCAAAAAGTAATACCATATCTTGATTCTATAAGCGATAGTACAAAAGCAATAAGCGCCGTCAATACTATTGTAAATGACAATGGGAAACTCATCGGATATAATACGGATGTGCTCGGCATCACTGCTACATTTTCCAATTTTCAAATTAACCCACATGGCAATGTCCTGATTCTTGGGACAGGCGGCACTTCCAATACTGCATACCATGCCTTCGCGAACAAAAGAAGCAATGATATGCAACCAAAAATATACAAAGCATATAGAGAGACATCTAAGATAAAAGGCGACATATTGTATGACGATATACCAAAGATTTATGACGATATAGAAATTATAGTCAATACTACATCAAATGGTATGTACCCTCATGCTGACGACTCTCTGCTAATTGACCCATCAAAATTTAAAAATCTTAAAGCTGTAATAGATGTCGTATATAACCCACTTCGCACAAAACTTTTGATAGAAGCAGAAAAACTTGGTGTAAAAACTGCATCAGGCTTATATATGCTTATTGCTCAAGCTTACTATGCAAGCTGTATTTTCAAAGGTGAAAAAAATAAACTTTTCTATAACACTAAGTCTGATATCATTTGTCAAAAAATATATAAAAGCTGTTTAAAAGAAAAGCAAAATATCGTCCTTACTGGTATGCCTACATGCGGCAAGACAACGATAGGAAAAAAAGTAGCAAGTAGACTTGGTCTTGAGTTTATTGATATAGACACTCTCATAGAAAAAGAAATTAACCAAAGTATAAAAACTTATATTGAAAAATATGGTGAAGAAAGTTTCCGTGATGTAGAGGCAAAAGTTATAAAAGATATCTCACTCAAAAATAAAGTAGTTATCGCTACTGGCGGTGGTGCTATACTACGCGACGAAAATGTAACCAATCTAAAGCTCAATGGTAAGATATATTTTATGAATAGATCAATAGCTCTATTGCACCCAGATAAAGATAGACCACTCACAAATAATTATGCAGAACTTAAGAAAAAGTATGACGAAAGGCTTCCTATATATAAGAAAACTTGTGATGTGGAGATTGATGGGGATCTTGACGAAAAAGAACGAGTAAATCTTATAGCAAAAGAATATGAAATATAAGTATGATTAAAACTATCAAAAAATCTACACTTTCTGGGACTATTATTGCTCCACCAAGCAAAAGCTATGCGCATAGATATCTCATGGCTTCTGCACTATCAGATAACGAAAGCACTATCACAAATGTTGATTTTAGTGATGATATAGTAGCCACACTAAATTGCATACATGCATACGGTAAGCTCGCAAATAGAGATTTTGAAAATCACAAAGTTGTGTTTTCTAAAGGATGTAGCAAAAACTTTGATCCTACATTTGACTGCAATGAATCAGGCTCTACTCTTAGGATTTTTCTTCCTATAGCTTTAACCAAATATGATAATGCTACATTTATAGGAAGCGAAAGACTTATAGAAAGAGGCATAAGTATATACGAAGAAATATTTAAATACATAACTTTTTATAAAGAAAGATATAGCATAAAGTCTAAAGGAATTCTATCACCTGGCATCTTTACTCTTACAGGCAATGTAAGCTCTCAGTTTATCTCAGGACTTTTATACGCTCTTCCTATTTTGCCAAAAGATAGCGAGATACATCTGACCACCAAACTCGAGAGCAGAGACTATGTCTATATGACACTTGATGTCCTATCGCAATACGGCATCAACATAACTCAAAGCGAATCAAGCAGCAAGGACGACCTGTCCAAACCCACATTTATAATCCCTGGCAACCAATCATACAAGGCAAAAAATTTCTCCATTGAAGGCGACTTCTCCAATGCGGCTTTCATAGATGCATTTAATTATTTTGGAAGTAATGTCAGATTGACTGGATTAAATAAAGATTCCATCCAAGCGGACAAGATATATAAAGAATACTTTGAAAGATTAGATGAAGGATACACCACTATTGACATAAGTAATTCTATAGACCTTGGTCCCATACTTATCACATTTGCTGCTATGAAGCATGGTGCAAGATTTATAGGGACATCAAGGCTTAAGATAAAAGAAAGCGACAGGGGCACTGCTATAGCAAAAGAGCTTTCAAAATGCAATGCTTCTATAGATGTAAAAGACAACGAGATAATTGTAGAGAATAAAAAACTTTGTGCTCCAAAAGAAAACCTTGACTCACACAACGACCACAGGATAGCTATGTCACTTAGTCTTCTATCTACTCAATTTGACGTAGCTATTGATAATATTGACTGCATCAAAAAAAGTTACCCTAGCTTTTTACGCGACCTCGAAAAACTTGGTGCCATAATCTCATAAACATTATATTTTTTTTTTGTAACCATGCTATAATATATATTATATATGAATAAAACTAATGATAAAATTTTGATAATAGGTCTTGGTTTAATTGGTGGATCATATGCTATGGGGCTTACAAAGTGTGGCTATAAAGTTTATGCATGTGATAAAGATAAAAATACTATAGCCTACGCAAAAAGTAATGGCTACATTGTTGATGGAACTGAAACTCTCACAAAAGATTTCTTATCACAATTTGATAGAATTATCTTTTCTCTCTATCCCAATACATTTAAAGAATATATAGAAAAATATGTGAAATATATAAAAGAAGGTTCTATCATCACTGACACCACAGGCATCAAAGAATCTATCGTCTATGATATACAAAATATACTATCTAGCAAAGCTGAGTTTATCCCTGCCCATCCTATGGCAGGAAAAGAAGTATATGGTATCAAAAATGCTGATAGTGCTATCTTTGAAAATGCAAATTATATCATAACCCCAACTGATAAAAACACAGACTTAGGTATCGCTTTTGCAAGAGAGATTGGCGAAGCTCTCCATTTTAGAAATATATCTATCCTATCGCCAAAAGAACACGACGAGATGATTGCTTTCTTATCACAACTTACTCATTGTATCGCAGTATCTCTTATGACTTGCAAAGACTCTAAAAAACTCGTAGACTATACTGGTGATTCTTTTAGAGATCTGACAAGAATAGCCAATATCAATGAAAATATGTGGACAGAACTTTTTCTTATGAACAAGTCTTCTCTGCTAAAAGAGATAGACATATTTATAAATAAAATGTCAGAACTTCGAAGTTTTATATCAGATGGCGATGATGAAAATATTAAAAAAATGATGCGTATCTCCACAGAGCATCGCAAATTCTTCAACAAATAATTAGAAAGGAACATTATGAACATAACTTTTAACCGACAACTACCCACACCTCAAGAAATTAAAAACATGTATCCAGTCCCTGCAGATCTTGCAGAAAAGAAAAAAATCAATGACTTAATGATTAAAGATGTGCTCACTGGAAAATCAGATAAGTTTCTACTTATCATAGGTCCTTGCTCTGCTGATAGAGAAGACGCAGTAATTGACTATATAAAAAGGCTTAGAACTGTTGCTGATGAGGATATAGTAAAAAAGGAGCTTGTAATCATACCTCGCATCTATACCAACAAACCTCGCACAACTGGGGAAGGATATAAAGGTATGCTACATCAGCCAAATCCAAATGAAGCTCCCGACATGTTAAAAGGTATAATAGGTATAAGAAGACTTCATCTTACGGCACTTGCAGAGACAGGTTTTTCTTGTGCAGACGAGATGCTTTATCCAGAGAATCACAGTTACTTATCAGATCTTCTTAGTTATGTAGCGGTTGGTGCAAGATCAGTAGAAAATCAGCAACACAGACTCACAGCAAGTGGCATAGACATCCCTGTCGGTATGAAAAATCCTACTTCAGGGGACTTTTCTGTCATGCTCAATGCTATAAAAGCAGCAGAAAGCCCTCATACTTTTATCTATCGCAACTTTGAAGCTATGACTAAAGGAAACCCTCTCGCACATGCTATACTTAGAGGATATGTCAATCATCATGGTGAATCACATGAGAATTATCATTATGAAACTCTTAATATTCTTGCAAATATATACGACAAAGAAAAGTTTTTAAATCCTGCAGTAATTATTGATTGTAATCATTCCAATAGTGGAAAAAAATATATGGAGCAAATCCGTATAGCAAAAGAAATCTTACACTCCATGACAGAAAATAAGAAAATAAATGATCTTATAAAAGGTCTCATGATTGAATCATATATAGAAGATGGAAACCAAAAAATTGAAGAAGGTGTGTATGGAAAATCTATCACTGATCCATGTCTTGGTTGGGAAAAATCAAAAGACTTAATACGCGAAATTGCACATATCAGAAATAAAAATAAAGGAAGGTAATAATTTTGAGAAGAACAAAGATAATATGTACACTTGGCCCCAATGCTGAAAACTATGAGACTCTAAAAGAGATGGCTAAGTATATGGATGTAGGAAGGTTTAATTTTTCACATGGTTCATATGACGAACATTTGAATAAATTAAACTTACTTAAAAAAATAAGAGTAGAGCTTGGTCGTCCAATACCTGCACTTCTTGATACAAAAGGGCCTGAGATAAGAACTGGCTTAAATGAAAATGGCGAAAGAATTAATCTTTTAGAAGGAAGTGAGGTCAAAATAGTCACTACTGATACATTATGCACAAAAGACACTATATCAGTAACATATAGTGGCATAACTAGTGATGTCAATGTCTCTGATACCATACTTATAGACGATGGAAAAATAGACCTAAAAGTTACAGCCAAATCTAAAGATGCTCTAACTTGCAAAGTCATAACAGGTGGTGTTTTAGGTGAACATAAAGGTGTAAACCTTCCAGGTGTCAAAATAAAGCTCCCTGATCTAACTGAAAAAGATATAAACGATATACATTTTGGTATAAAAGAAGGTTTTGATATAATTGCCGCATCATTTGTGAGATCTGCAAGCTGCATAAAAGAAATAAGAGAAATACTAAAAAAAGAAAATGCTTCTATGCTAGTCATAGCAAAAATAGAAAATGCTGAAGGCATAGAAAATATGGACGAAATCATTGAGGCTGCAGATGGGATAATGGTTGCAAGAGGTGATCTTGGCGTAGAAGTAAATGCCACAGAAGTGCCTTATCTCCAAAAGCAACTTATAAAGAAGTGCAATGAAAAAGGCAAAGTCGTAATCACAGCAACTCAGATGCTTGACTCAATGATTGAAAACCCTCGCCCTACTCGTGCAGAAGTAACTGATGTAGCAAATGCTATATATGATGGCACAGATGTCATAATGTTGAGTGGGGAAACAGCCAATGGAAAATACCCTGTAGAGGCTGTACACACTATGCATGATATCGCTATAGAAACAGAATCTCACATCAACAATCAGCATAGAATTCTTGATCTATATCAGACAGGTATAAACCAAACCATAACCAATACTGTATGTAAAAGTATAACTGTAGCAGCAAATGAATTAAAAGCAACTGCTATAATTGCTCCATCAATCACAGGACACACTGCAAAAGTCATATCAAAGTATAAACCAAATGAGCCAATATATGCACTATCTAAAAATGAAACTGTAGTAAGGCAACTTATGCTTTACTATGGCGTTACCCCTGTAGTTTTTGATAGACCTGATGAATCAGATGCTATAGTGGGTGATGCTATAGTACAACTTCGTGATGCAGGACACATAAAAATAGGCGACACTGTTGTTGTCGCCTTTGGTAGATCTATAGTGAAAGAAGATAAGATGATAAAGCCTCACACCAATACTATGAGAATTGAAATTGTATATTAAAACTACAATTTTATCTTTACATAAAAAAAGCACCCTCGAGGGTGCTTTTTTATAATCAATTACATCATGCCGCCCATACCGCCCATGCCACCTGCTGGTGCTGCTGGAGCTGGTTCTTTTATATCTGCTACAACTGATTCAGTTGTAAGAAGTGATGCTGCGATTGATGCTGCATTTTGAATAGCAGATCTTGTAACCTTTGCTGGATCTATAATTCCAGATTTTACCATATCTACATACTCTTCTTTATATGCATCAAATCCCATACCTTCTTTTTCACTTTTTACTTTTTCTACAACAACTGATCCATCATGACCAGCATTCTCTGCAATTTTATGAAGTGGAGCAGAAAGTGCTTTAAGTACTATCTTTGCGCCAGTTTTTTCATCACCATCAAGTGATGATACAAGTTTTTCTACTGCTGGTATAGCGTGAATATAAGCTGAACCTCCACCTGCTACTATACCTTCTTCTACAGCTGCACGTGTAGAGTTTAATGCATCTTCCATACGAAGTTTTGCTTCTTTCATCTCAGTCTCTGTAGTTGCACCTACTTTTATAACAGCTACACCACCTGCGAGTTTTGCGAGTCTTTCTTGAAGTTTTTCTTTATCAAAATCAGATGTAGTTGCTGAAATCTGTGCTCTTATCTGTCCTACTCTATCTTTAATCATCTGCTTATCACCAAGACCATCTACTATAATAGTATCATCTTTAGTGATTTTTACAGATTTTGACTTACCACAATCTGCCATAGTTGCTTTCTTAAGTTCAAGTCCAAGTTCCTCACTTATAACTTTGCCACCAGTAAGAACTGCGATATCTTGAAGCATCTCTTTTCTTCTATCGCCATAACCTGGTGCTTTTACAGCACATACATTAAATGTACCACGAAGCTTATTGACTATAAGAGTTGTAAGAGCTTCGCCTTCTATATCTTCTGCTATGATAAGGAGCTTTGATCCTGACTTTACTATCTCTTCAAGAAGTGGAAGTATATCTTGAATATTAGATATCTTCTTATCTGTTATAAATATATAAGGATCTTCTAAATTACACTCCATCTTTTCCATATCAGTACACATATATGGACTTAAGTATCCTCTATCAAACTTCATACCTTCTACAAGGTCAAGTTCTGTCTTCATAGTTTTAGATTCTTCTATAGTTATAACGCCATCTTTAGAAACTTTTTCCATAGCGTCAGCTACCATAGTTCCTACTTCTTCGTCACCTGATGAGATAGCAGCAACTTTTGCAATCTGATCTTTACCACCTACTGGTGTTGATTGCTTTTTGATAGATTCGACTACAGTATCTACTGCTTTCTTAATTCCCTTTCTTAAAACTATAGGATTTGCTCCTGCAGCAAGGTTTTTGAATCCCTCATCTATAAGAGCTCCTGCAAGAACTGTAGCTGTAGTGGTTCCATCACCTGCTACATCATTAGTCTTACTTGCAACTTCTTTTACAAGTTGAGCACCCATATTTTCAAATTCATCTTT
>AUXO015948748.1_pt1 | contig 19725 bp, 32 predicted proteins | sample 768731 | NCBI WGS metagenome assembly AUXO01 (sample SAMN02715735, study PRJNA202380) | gut metagenome | biome: sheep rumen | host: Ovis aries | place: New Zealand: Palmerston North
AATGTTGTAGTAAACAATATACTTGCTACAAAACTTGCAGAGCGTGCTAGTATATCAAAAGGTATATCTTATGCCGGTAGATCTTCGTTCGCAGATCGTCAAGCCATGAACAAGGCTTTTGACGACGTTAAAGTTTTACAAAGACAAATAACACAACGTGGTAAAGAACTCGGAGATCCTTCAATTGAAGGTATTGCTGATGAACTTATAGAAGATCAGCGTACGATGTATAACCGCATATTCAACCTTGCAAACAGTAGTGATGTATAGGCTGCTGCTAGGAGACGTGGAATAGAAGTTGGTTCTAATCGTTATAACACGCTCGTGTCTCTATTAGACTTTGCAAATCAAGAAGGCATTAGTGCACTTAACAACCTAGACGCAAAACAAAAAGACATAGCTGCTGGTATTTCTGAACACCTGTGGGGTAAACCTATTGAAAATCTAACAGATCAAGAGCTGTCTGAAGTTGTTGAGCGCAGTGGAATTCGTCCAAAATACAATCTTGCTCAGTTTGGTCCAAACGAGGCTGGTCAAGGTATCAGGCAAGGTAGAATTGATGCCCTGCAAAACATAAGTAATTTTGTAGACTATGTAGCTCACCTTGACGCATTGATGTCGTATAGAGATCAATTAGTGCTTAGAGATCACAAAACAGAAGCGGATAAGCGTAAACTTCGTTCTGTAAATAAGTAGATCGAAGACCTTAGAAACAGTGTTAAAACCAGGGAGACTGTAGTCGGTGAAGACGGTAAAGAAAAGACGATCTTAAAAGATAATGATTTATCTAGAATATCTACAGCGCAAGAACTTCAAAGCTGGGTTTATGATACAGAGTTGCACGAGGTCGTAAGAGACCAATACAGAGATGTTGCAAACTTTGTAATAGACTTAGATAACGCAAGAGCTTTACGATACAATCTTGTCGGCAGAGATGTTGAAGGTAATCAGCGTATAAACAATGAGCAAGAAAGAGAGCTCTTAGATAATATTGGAGAACAAGCCCGGAATCAGTACGAAGCAAACGCTGCATTAACAGATAATAAGGACGTAAAGATCGGCGAAGAGTCTGTTAGTCATGGAGAACTTGATGAAAAAGCTGCTAAAAAAGCTAATAAGGTTATAGACGATTACCTCAAAGCCGTAAAGGATGACGAACAGTTCGAGCAAGAGATTCATGACGATATGAATCGTGCTATCGAGGAACTTTATGGTCAAGAAGAAGATGCCATTGTTGACGAGTCTGAGGTTAATCCACAACCAGAAGCAAATGTGGTCGAAAACGAGCCTATAGAAGCTATTTAGAGCCCTTCTGAGCCTGTTTCTACTGAGCAGCCTACAGTTAATCCAGAGGTTCCTCAAAATGCGCCTGAGCAGCCTGAAATTAGCTTTGAACAAGCTGAAGAGGAATCTGAAAAATTGCCAGTAGATAATCTATACGATTATGTTGATGCGTTCCCACTGAAACAGTATTCTGAAGACGAATCTGCAAGACTTTCGCAGAAGGCAAAAGATATGCTAAATGATTCAGTCAATAGCTTAAATAAGTGGATCGAATATTGGTCAGATTTGGCTGAAAAGCAAGGTGGCATGCTTACAAAGCAATAGCGAGAGATGATGAACCTTTAGTATCAAACTATTACAAATGGGGCAAATATTGCAAATACATATGCAGATCTTGAATTGTTTACACCGAAAGAAGATGAACCAAGTCATACTCAACCAGAGCTTATTACGAACGAAGATGTAATTAACGCTGACTTGTCAGAGGCTCAGAAATACGTAAACAATCTCAGAGCAGCTGTAGAAAGCGGTTTACAGAGCTTGCAAGAGCTTATATAGACGTATACAGACGCACAATCATTGAATCTTACAGACGAAGGTATTGCTGAAATAATGCAGGCTATTTCAAACCTCGATGCGATATTTAACTCTGAAGAGATCGCCGAAGGTCTCATAGACATAGACCCTACATATTATTTGTGGTACTATGGTGCAGACAACGATGGTGCTAGATAGAAAGCGTTAGATCTGATAAACAGCAGACCAGAAGAATTACCAGAGCCTGTACTCCCAACTCCACCTGTGCAATCTGCTACCACATCTGGACCAATTGCCCAATTTGATACAACACCAATAGACGATCCGGATAATTGGAGCTTGATGACAAAGACTCGTTGGAACAGACCAGGTGTTGGCGGTGGTATACAAGAGTCTGTTGCTACAGATAATTCGAACATAAAGCTTACAGATGTAATAGGAGACAGCAACTTCTTAGACGATGCTCAATTTGAACTTATATTCCAAGGAAACAACCAACCGTTTGTAGTTATACATTATAACGGGCATACGTTCACTCCTGTATTTGTTTAGACAGCACAGAACCAGAATAGACAAAAAGGTTATTCTTTCTGGAATGCAATTAAGCGTACTTTACCTCTAGCAGGATCAAATCAAATGGTTGTACCAGTAAAAGTATCCAGAACTACCGGCAAAGAGAAGCGTACAAACGACGATGGAAGTCTTGCAGCACCAAGATCTTTGTTTGACGTAGGGCTGATTACGGATAATAATATGTACGAATTAGAGCTGTCTGTAAATCAAGATGTATTTGGCATAACAGAAGAGGTTGATATATCTGGCACACCGACAATGCGTGTGTACACTCCTTCTGCTGGAGATAAAGGTCACATGCCCTTATATGAGTACAGCAACGGTAATCATGGAGATAGACCTTCTGCAGGTGTTCCTATAATGATGATAGACCGTCATTACAACGAACTTGGTGGCAGAAAAGCCAGGGTTCCTGTAAACATAATGTTCACTAAATTGTCTGACGGTGACGCAGAACTGATTGCAGATATTCTAAAAGGAAAACACTGTGAGAATAGAAACTCTCACGGAGCTTAGATTCTTGCCGAAGAGTATGTACAACTAGACGAACGTGGAAATCTCGTACACTACGGTATAACAAACGGACAGGTGCTCAATCTACTCATGAAATATGGCTACAGATATCCAGAAGATCGTAGACATGTTCATCTCGAATATAATAACGACGACAACCGCAGAGTATCTATTGTTGGTTTTATAGACGGTTAGAGCAAATTTGATCCGAACAAACCGGATGAAATTCCTTCAAAGGAATACAATTTATTCGACGAGAATGAGCTGTAGATGTTCTTACAAGACGTTGCTGGTGTAATAAACAGAAACTTTGATCAGACCACTGCTTCTTCTAGAGTAGGCGAGCAGTTCGCTGCCGCAGACAGTAAGAACCCGTTCAGACTCCTCAATCAAGCAAGACAATCTTCTCCAACACTGCAAGACATTCTTAAAACAAAAGGCAAGATACAGTTTGGAAACAGTTCTATCGAGTTTGACGAGAAAGACTTTATAGAAGCCGGTAATCCTAAATCTCAAGGTGTTAGTGGTATGGTATGGTATGCTAGACACGGTTTCTTACAGACACGCTTTAACGGCTTTGAGAACACGTTACTCGTATTCGACGAAGATGCTGGTGTAAAAGTAGTAGATCGCACTACTGACACAAAAGCTACGACTGTAGAACAGAATGAGAAACTCGCAGAAGAAGCTATGGAATCGTCTGTCGCAGCTCCAAGAGAAATTGCTGCTGCTGCGATTGAAGAAGAACCTGCTCCAACCAGAAGATAGAAGAAGGACCGTATAAATCTTGTAGATGATGACGAACTTCTAAAGGTTGAGGAATCGCTTCCAACTGATAAAGAGCGTATAAATCTCGAAGAGGCAAAATAGAACATCTTACGTATTCTCGGAGAGAACGGCATGACTATACAAACAGAGCATGAAAATACTACGCTTGAAGAAATGTTAGCAATGTTCGGTAATGGCAAAGTTGCCTTAGGTTTTGCTAAATAGGCTATGATTGGTCTTTCAAAGTATGCAAGGCGTGGTACAGAATATCACGAAGCGTTCCATATTGTTGTAGAATTGTTGTTATCTGATAAAAAACGTGATGCTGTATATAAAGCTTATGCGAAGGCAAAACACATAAAGCTTTACAACAACGACGGTTCTATAAATATAGAAGCTTAGAAGCAAGTAACTGAAGGTTTGGCAGACGAATTCATGTTATATATGATGGATCGTCCTACAATAAAGCTTACATGGAATATAAAATCTCTGTGGAACTCTATCAAAAACTGGACAACATTCTATAGAAATATAGGAAGCTTACAACTGATCAAACTATATATTCAAACTCGTTACGGCAAGTTTAGAAACTTAAAACCAACTAAAGAGAGTTCTGAACGTTTGAAGAGGCTTCTTGCTCAGTATAAGTCTGAATATCTACCATTCTCACTGAATGGCAAACCGATGCAGCATATCGCAAGTGTTCGACAATACAAGAATCTTTGTAAAACGATGATTTACATATTGTTCCAGTCTTAGCCAAACATCGACAGAGCTGGTAGAAATATGTAGGACTTTAAGATGGACGATCCGAATGTTATTCGTGAGTACAAGATCTTTAAGAAATACGCTGCGAAAGAACCTGCGCTGAACGAGTTGCTTGATAACTGGGATGTTGTACGTGAAGATATCAGATCTCGTGTTGCTCACATTGCTACACCGTATGTTGGAACAAACGACGATATAGAGAATGTTGAAGACATGCAGGGTGACGCAGAAAGTGTTGCAGATGCAGGTATTGGAGATCACATAAGGGATTCTCAAGAGTTTTCACAATTTAGCAGAGCTGGAGAGAAAATTAAGTTCTTCTTCTCTATTATACCGAACGTCAAGTATGGTTACGACAACCACGGTAATAGAGTGTAGACGATGGTAAACAATGCTGAAGGGTTGCCAGAGTTCGTAAAACCAGAGACGATGTATAACACTGTCCTCAACTAGGTATATAATTGTAGATCTCTTGAAGAACTTATATCTAGACTCGAAACACTCGGTCAAGAGAATGCGCAATTTGCACTTATTGCTAAGCGTATAAATAACATAAAAGCTGGTGCAGATGCTGGAAACGTAGAAGATGCTACACTGCTTACACAGATGATGGTTAACTTACATGCAAGTAAGGGTAATTACGTAATCTGTAAAGCATCTAAACAGCAAGGTGGATTTAACCTGATTATATAGTCTACGGATACTGACTACGAAGCTCGTAACTACCGTAGAGAATGGTCACAATTGTTCGCAGGAGGTGCAAATAAGTATATCGGTTAGAATGAGAACGGTGAATACGTAATGAAAGGCTCATTTAAGCCTTCAGTATTTAACACTGTGTCTAAGTTCTTAAATGATTTCGCAGATGCAGTAAGTCCATTGCAGAAATCTCTATCTGTAGCAGTTATCGGGGAAGATGGCAAAATAACTTCACGAAATATAGACGTTACAAAACCAGAAGATCTCGCTTTAGCGAAAGCTAAGTTTGTAAGTTGTATGAACGCTCTTGGTATTCAAACTTCTACAGATGTATTAAACTACATGCTTTCTACAAAGTATGGTAGTACTGACTATCAGGCATTGAACAAATTGTTTAGTGAAACGCAGAAGAAGGGGTCGAATGGTAAGTTGTACAACGTCAGCATTAGAACTTTTGCTCAGTTTATAAATGGGTTTAACAACGGCGGAAAACTGAACGTAACAAAGACGGATAACGGCTTTATTATAAACGGTGTTAACATACAATCTGTGTTCTCTGGTAGAGGTTGCGGTTTTGTAGGAATGCTTGCAGAATGGTCGTACAACTATAAGAAAGCACAAGATCAGTTAAGTATTCTTGCAAATAAGTAGAACCGACAGTATCTTATATCTGAGAATAACTACTTGACGGACACAATAGACGACATGAACGCCTCTGTGGACGGTAACACTTCAAAGATTGACGATCTTAAGAGTTTTGTATATAACTGGGACGATTCCGGTAACGCTTCGATTATAGTTAAAAACTATAGCGCAGCAGAACCGAAAAAGCTTACGTTTGTTACAAACAGTGGATTTAAGACGGACAGCAAAGGCGATATTGGCGAAGATTATGCGGAGATTTCTCCTGCACAAGACGAGGTATCTAAGATATAGATGTTGTTACAAGGAAAGATTATATTGCCCACACTGTCAGATAAGAAGACGTGGGGTTATATAGACGGACTTACGCTCCCTGGTCTCAACATGGAAATGCCACTTTCTGGTCAGTTCTTGAATCAGGTAACGATTAACCCAAATGGTTCATATACGTTTTCTTAGAATCAAGAAATACTCGATCAGCTACGTCAATATGCTATACTTGAACATAAAGCTGTATTACAGACATTGAAGGACGTAAAAGGTTATACTGACGAAAATGGAGTATATCACGAACCGCTAACTGATGCTGATAAAATAAAGAACTATCATGCGGCGAAAGTTAAGGTTACGATAAACGGAGAAGAACGTTCTTACAATATCATACAAGGAGCAAGATATTCTTCGATGTACTGCATGTTCGATTCTAAAGGACGCAAGATTCATTTTAACAGAGTATGTGATGAAAACGGCAACTTTATCTCTGAAGAAAAGAACATAGAAAAAGCAGTAGAGTATTTCTTCGGTTACCCGTCTGAAAATGCGGGAATGTTCATGATTCGCAACAATGACGGGCAGTTGGTAGAAATGAACGCAGATCAACTTGCACAATTCCAGAGGTAGATTATTGCTAGAAGCTTATAGAATCAGCTGAGAAAACAATTACAGAAAGCAGAAAAGCTTGGTCTGATAGAGCGTACAGCAAATAAAGATTCTGTACCATATATCTACAGCTTTAAGAACAAACTGCTGGACTTGGATACTGTAAACAAGATCAAGAACGCTCTACCAAAAGAAATGTCTGCTCAAGAAAGAGAATCTCTTGCGATAGCGATCATGATGAATGATGTATCTTGTAAGAGTATCATATCTCTACAAGAAACAGAACGCATATTCTCAGGTCATCCTGCATTCTATAAGTGGGTGTATAATTCCAAAGGATACCTATCAGATCGTTCTACAGACCAACACAAGCGTTTTGGTGGACTTGTTTCTACTGGACAGAACAATGCGTTTGTATTTAAAGATCTTCCTACAACATACACGGCCGCTGAGATAAATGACCTAGAGGTCGCTTCTCCTCATGTAGACTACATTGAGAAGAATATGTACGAAGGAGAGCTTAGATCTACATACCTTAGAAAGCTCTTACAGGATGCTCACATAACAATGAATGACGGCAGCAGTGAACAAGCTAAAGAATTGGCAAACAAGGCCGATTCTAGCCCCGTAGAGACCATAGAAGAGGCTTTGTAGGGAGTTGTTCTAGACACTGTTAAAAAACGCGCTGAAGCCAAAACAAAAGCCTTTAGAAAAGATATGTTTGAAAAGGGTATAAATGTTGCCGACGGTGCTACGTATATTACAGACGACATGTGCGAGAACCTCCTGAAGCAGGTGGGTTCGTATGGAGAAGACATACAAAGAGCGTTTAAGGTTCTTCGTGGAGAAGAAGTAAACGGTAGAGTGTATACTACAGCAGACGTAAGAGAAATGCTTACTGCATATAATCTTATATATACTACAGTAATTGGTACATAGAAATATACTGCTTACGGATTCAGAAAGCAAAATGGAGTACTTGTTCCGTACTACAATAAGACGGCATTGTTCCCATTGTTTAAACAGCTTGCTAGTGGTAATACAGCTAAGTTGTATGCTAAGATGAAGAAGGATGGTGTTGACATGGTAATGTTCAACTCTGCTGTTAAAGTAGGCAGCCAGGGATCACAAGATATTAACTTTGAAACACTTGAATCAGAAGACTTTAAGTTCAACACGTATACACAAGAATATAAGTATCTACGCAAACAGTTTAATACAGACCCGAAAGAGAAAGAAATGATGGCTATGGGTACGTAGATGACTAAGATTATTATGTCAGCTATGCTTGCCGGTAGAGACTACATCATTACCAACCCAGATGGATCTAAACGTACAGTAAACGTTAAAGATCTTCGTGACGAGATTATGGACAGTATCAACAATCTTGCCCAGAAGGGTTATGACGGTTTGCGTGAAAGACTGTTCGATGGCGATAGACTTAATATTCGTGAGTTTAGTAAGTTCCTTGTCGAAGAACTTTCTTCAAGAGGTGCTAGCCAAGATCTGTTGAGAGCTGTGAGCGTTGTAGACGAAAACACTTCTGATATAGATCCTGTTAGACGACAGAGAATTAAAGAAACCGGCAGACCAGAGCTTAGAGTTCCGTTGGTAGCCTTGTCTAGTATGAACTGGATACAAAGCGTAATTAACTCTAAGGTTAATAAATCTATCATAGACATCAATACTCCAGGTGCCGCGTTTATTCAACGTTCTGTGTTTGGTATGGAGGGTACTACAAAGTCTGATATACTGAGACAAGATGAAGTATCTCCTGATATTTACGAAGGTAGAGAATTGCAGTTCAGAAACGAGAACGGTTCTATGGACTGTGTTCTCAGTATAGACTTCTTTGCTAACATTATACCTGAAAATCTTTCATTCGAAGAAGCCAGACAATGGCTAATCGACAACAAAGTGATAAGTGGAAGACTTAAAGACGGTACGTGGAGCGATGCAGACGCATCTATCATTGGTTACCGTATTCCTACACAGGCACAATCATCAATACACGCTTTACGTTGTGTAGATGTATTGCCTGTTGTAAGAGACACTGTAATACTACCGAAAGAATTTACTAAGATTACTGGTAGTGACTTCGATATTGATAAACTGTTCCTTTCTACACTGCATTACAACAAGAAAGATGTAAGAGACAGTAGTGGAAATCTACTGTCAAGAACAATATCGAAAGAGTTCAAAGAAGATTCTGAACAATACTACGCAAACAGGCTTATCTTAGACTACATAAGTCTATTAAAAGACTCTCGATCAATGGACGATACCACTACAAGATCTATGCAGGTAGGCGACGCATCTATTGACAATGATACGAAGTTGTTGACAGATATCGTAGAAGATCTTGAAGGTTCTTCAGAAGAAGATCTTGATCCATACGACACGTACAGTTTGTGGAGAAATACATCTATTCGTGATCAGTTTATTACTGGTAAGTTTGGTATTGGTCCGTTTGCTTTGAATAACAACAACCATATTCTTACAATGTTGTATGGTGTAAGGTTTGCTAACAATCCAGGTAGTATTCTTGGTATTACAGGTCACGAAAGTCTGCATGACGCAGAAGATATGTATGGTGAGTCTATCATGTCTTGGCTGTCTGGTCTTATTAACGCTCATGTGGACGTTGCAAAAGACCCATACATCAGTAAGTTGAATGTTAACAAGTATACGTACAATCTAGTAAACTTGATGATTCGTACAGGATTTGGTAAGATGACATTCTACTTCATGACACAGCCGATTATGAAAGAGCTTGCAATGCGAGTAAATAATGCGGCCAGTGCGTACGGTAGTGATTCTACAAAATCTAAGTTTAGAAGACAAAAGGACGCTGAAGATCAGTTTATTATTGACTATGCAAACGCTCACTTGGAAGAAGGTGTGGTCAAGTATGAAAACGTAGACGATGTAATAGAAGGGTTTAAGAAGCACTTAAATAAGCTTGGAACAAGTAAGACTCAGCTTATTAAATCTATATTTGATCCTAAGTCTGACTTCTTGCACGAGATATCGAAGTCTAAAGAAAGTTTAGATTCTGATAAAACGTTTGTCGTAGAAACATCTGGTGGTAAAGTAAAGCTTAATATGTATGAAGCATAGATGCTTGTATACGCCGCTAAGCTAGACTTTGATCCATATTCTGACGGTATTTCACAGCTTGTGAAGTATTGTAAGATTGATACGAAGAAGCAAGGTAAGAATATATCTGAACAGCGAGACTTTAAGCGTGGTTACAGACGTTTGTTTGTAAACAATAAGAGTAAGCTTCACAGATTATTCGACGATGAGTCATTATAGGCTTTACGTCACCAGTCTTATATTAAGACTAAAACAGAGCTTGCTTTGAATATGTTTTCTGATATACTTAGTGACCAGTTATTGGATGCTACTAGAGCGTTTAATGGGCAGGTTGAAGACGTTATTAGAGAATTGCCGGTAGAAGACGATGAAGTAAGTCAGCAACTTGCAAAGAAAGTATCTGATGCAATACTTGTAGGGGTACGCTCTGACTACTTTAATACTTATGCAGACAGAAACAACATAAACATTAAAGGTCTTGTTAGCGGTAACAACACTATATACGATAGGCTGAATAAGTTGAAGGTTGCCATACAGACAGACGATAAATACGCTGAGTTGAGAAATCCAGATGGATCTATTGACAACTACTTGTTGAATATACTTACTTCTGGTTATACTCACAAGCAAGTAGTTCTTAAAGAGCAAACTCCAGCTGTTGTGGAAGAGACATATCCAGATGCAAAGTTTGTAAGTAGCATGACATTCATGAGCGACGATTCTGTCGATGCTGACGAAGTATCAGAAGCATGGGAAGAACTGTTGGAAGATAGTAGATTCCCAGAATTACAACAGCTTGCAAAAGATCTAATTGTATATTCATTTATAACAACCGGTGGTAATGGAGGGTCTAATAATATCTTTAAGTATATACCTATATCATGGTTAATTAACCCAGATGGAAATGGTTATCAAGCTAGTTATGCTCACTTTATGGAACAAAAGCTTGAAAACTACAGAAATATGACTGATTCTGGATTTAATGTTGACGATGTTATACTTAACAACTGGACCGACGAACAGTTTATTCCTACGATCACAACACAAGATGCAGATACATTCTATTCTGGTTAGTCCGGATATACCGTCGTTAATGGTAGACAAGTAAATCCTAATACAGATATTCCAATCATTATTAGAACTAAGACTAGAAATCCGTCTAGATTTGTTAAGATTCGTAGACAATACGACCCAGAAAGTCAACGTTCAGTTGCAATATACAAACGAGTTAAGGTCAGCGGGGATGGTAGTGTATATGTTCTTGTAGATCCAAAGGGTCAGAATTTCGGAGGTAAGAATAAGATATTCGAATACGGTAGATCCGATGCTAATGTAAGAGAAGTTGCAGTTCAGCTTAACCTTAATCCAAGTCTTGTTGCAGCAGCACAGACTGCTGGGGCTGATATGAACAGCATAGAGAGTGTTCTTAACTCTCTAATTAGATTTGTAGACTCAAAAGAAGATAAGAGAGGTGCTATCGATGTACTTAAGAACTTTGGAGTTAAAGATCTTCTTTCGGAGGTTATACAAGAGAATGTAGATTTTGGAGAAGAGGAAGAAGATATGGACGGTGTACTTCCGCCGATGCGAGGCATAAACGATGCGGATAGAGAATATGTTCCGTTTGAAGAAGTTAGTACGCAAACAGAGTCTGAAGTCGAAACTGAAGCGTTTGGTAATAACAAATCTTAGATTATTGGGTCAGAAACGAAGATTAATATCTATGCCGGTACTGGAGAGAATGCTGATTTAAGTAACTTTGCTGAAAGGCCAATTCAACTCCTTTCCGATAAGCCGCATTTCAATATTAATGAAGATGCAAAGCATGCGATTTCTGCTTTAGCCTTAGCAACAGGACATGGTCATACTTTGGGGGACCCATCTATTCCAAAATTCCCTTCTGTTGAGTCTGCATTTCAGGCAGCAAAGAATGCTTTTACTGACACTTATTATGCCGAGAGATCTGCAACTGATCCTCTTGGGACAGGTTCTTTACAGCAAAAAAATGCGAGCATTAGAAACTTTACAATTATCTCTGGCGCAAAGGCTAGGAGTGAGGGTAAGAAGATACAAGGATTAGATAGTAAAAGATGGGATAAAGCTAGTTCGGACATTATGAAGGAACTATTATACCAATCATTTGTACAAAATCCACAGGCTCTTCAAAGACTTCTTGCTACAGGTAATGCTACTTTGACTCATACTCAGGACAAAGGTAAGTGGGGTACTGAATTCCCAAAACTTCTTATGGAAGTAAGAGATGAATTAAGAAGAATGAATACTAATGATTCAGTTTAGTTGTCTGAAGAAAGTGTATAGAACAATGAATCTGCTGAACAGAAAATAAATAGGCTGTTTGATGAAATAGCGAATACAAAAATTCCTATGAGCGGTGGAATGACGTACAGACCACACTACAAATTTGGTAGAATATATCTTACGGAAAACGAAAGGTAGTATATAGAAGAAAGATTATCTTTTACTATTGACGGAGAACAATATTCTCAAAATGATATAAACACGCTTGAAACGTTAAGACAGTCTGGCAAACTAGATATAAATTCATACGGTAAGAATGATCCAAATCAAAAACTCGTAGAATATCCAGACGAGCTTCATAATGTAATAAAAAATCTTAAATGGTTTGTATATGATTACGATATATAGTTCGATCACGATTATATTGCAGAAGGAACTGTATCAGAGCGAGTAATAAAAATGGCAGAAGCGTTAAAACCGTATGAAAGACAGCTTGATCTTTTAACAAAGGTTGGTGAAAATATAAATTTGGATGGCTGGGATGCTGACAGTAGCTTGAATTTTATCGATATGTTATACGAATATATGGAAAACATAATAGAAGATGTTGGAGAATTTGATGAATTTTATAATATCAAATATTCGTATACTGACAATCGTCAACTAGAACTATTCTCAGACGAAGACTTTAAATTAAGCGAAGAAGAACAAAAAGAAGCAGAAGAATATAAAAAAGCATGTGAAGGAGGTAAAGTATGAATTTAGATTTTTGTCCAAATAAAGCAAGTAAAGAATTTAAAGAATTATCGGGCATCTTTGGAGAAGATAAGGCATATTTTCTCTGGATGCGTAATAAAGGAAATCACTTAGACAAGGCCCCCAACGGGGCCGACTCTAAGTTATTTAGTACACTCTTATAGTAGTTTAACGGCGATAGAAAAAAGGCTTTAAAAGCTAAGGCTAAAGTGTATTCTAATGATTTCTGGAACTGGTTTGGTAATTGGACCGAAGAAGATAAATCAAATGTGTCTAAAGTAGTAGATGAGAATGGAGAACCGTTAGTTGTGTGGCATGGTGGTGCAAAAAATATAACTACGTTTAAGTTACCAAATCCAAACTCTGGTTTAATCGACTTTACAACATTGCATAATATAGAATGGGCATATGATGAAGGATACAATATAACAGAAGAACAACGTAACAAATATAATACAGAAGGATATATTGAAAATGCTACAAAACCAGTAGGTGTATACTTCGCCAAAGATCAAGTTGTATCTAGATCTTATTTCGGCGCAAGAAACGAAGAAGATACGGGCTTATATGCAGTTTATTTGAATATAAAAAATCCAAATACTTCAAATAAACAAGGAAAACAAATGATAGATGACAGCGGTACGGTAAAAGATTTACAAAATGCTATCGATAATGGTAACGACGGAGTTATCATAAAGGATATAAGAGATTACGGACCAAATGACGAAGAACGTATGAATCTTAATACTGGTGAATTTGCCGTTGACGCTACTACAGATTATATCGTATTTAATCCAAATCAAATAAAATCCGCTGTTGCAAACAAACAAGATATAATTACAGGAAAACCCGGATTCTCTATAGAAGACGACAATATATACAAACACATAACTAAAAAAGTTTCTGGAACAGCTAATCTTCTTGACGAAATTCCAAAAGAAGGAGCTACTGCCGAGTAGATTATTGATAATGTTGTAAAATTTCTAAAAAATAAATTTGTTGGTCTAGATATTAATGTATACGACGATGTTTTTGATATACAAAAGCAGAACGATGACGAAAAGAGAGTATTCTCCATTCTTTTTTCAAACAAAAATATAAAAAGTATTGTATATCACGGCAAAGTATATATTATAAAATCCAGATTAGATAAACAGGGCGGTCAAATAGCTTCTGAAGAAATATTGCACATGCTTGTAAAAACATTACAACAAGACAATCAAGCGCTGTTTCAACAATTATTAAAAGAAGCGAGAACTACGTTTAAGAAGCTGACTAAAGAAATAGAATCTACGTACGAAAGCCTTGGTCAAGACACAATAAACAACGAAATTGTTACACAAGCGTTAGCTAGATTTGTTAATAGAGATATACAACAAAATCGACATAGTAAGTTTGAGGATCTGGTAGAATAGTTTGTAGAATGGCTTAAAAGTATTGTTAGAAATGCTGCAGAAAAGATTGGAAATACTGTATATATCGATCCGACATAGTTAAAGAACCTTACTCTGCAAGAGTTGTCCGATCTCATAAATGCAGAAGATACTAGGTTTGATATAAATACATCTTCAAATAGTACTTTTTACAATCTATCTGACAATTCTTCTATGAATTCTATCTTAGAGTCTAATGCCCAAGAAGAATTACTTAAAAAAGCTACAGGAGATAATGCGCACCTTAAAGTAACTGCCATAAATACAGCTATAAATAACACCAGAGAAGCTTTTGTTCAGCGCCAGGTAGAAAAGTACCTTACAACCAACGAAGACGCTTCTGCTGCCGATATATACGGTGTTAGAATAGGTTCTTCTGTAGACTGGGACGAAGCTGCTGTAAAGCGTGTAATTACCGAACAACAAGAAAAACTGGCTAAAGTGTTCGGTCTTGTAAAACGTGAATTACCAAACGGAGGATTTGTATACACTTCTTCAGATAAGTCTAAGAACTCTAGACTACGTGTAGCTTTTGTTAACTCTATCACTGGAGAAGACTGGACTGATGAAAGTGGTATAAAACATAAAGGTATGTTTGAAGAAGGTACTAAGGCTGAAGAAGCTGCTTGGAATGCTATCTATATAAGTATACAAGACGGAGACGCTACTACCTTTGTTCACGAAATGGTTCACTACTATATTCGCACATTCTGGGAAAGTCAGGCTGTACAAGACGCTCTTGTTGAAGTGGCACATCAAAATAAGATGGCTGTTCGAGAGAATGAAGATATGCAACAGTACAGTAAAAAGCTTGAGGAGAAGCTTGTAGAGTGGATTACTGATGAAGTTACCAGTGAACCAAAATTAACGTTCTGGGAACGTATTAATAAGCTTTTGCACTCTTTTGGTAAAGACATCAACAAAGACCAGAATGTACGTAATAATGTACTGGATACGCTACAAGCTGCATTCTCTATCAACGAAGATCTTTCTGACAGAGTAGCAGAGATTATATATTTTGAAAAGTATATCGGTCCTGTACACCAAGATGAAATGCGTAGATTGAGCGATGAAGTAGATCAAATCGACGGTACTACATTCTGGAAGATTAAAAGTACTCTTGAGTCAAGAGAGAAGTCTGAACGTAGTAGAGGTAAAGCTGACAATTATGATTTGCTTAATATTATAGCGCACCTTCAAAAGATATAGAAACGTTCGATAACCAATAAGGACGACATTACAAACACTGTATCAGACTTCTTGTTACTCGCAGCTCAGGATATTCAACGTGCAATAGGTACTCTGTCTGATATTGTATTGGGTGGAGATGCTGCGATAGAAAACTTAGATATAGACGACTTTATGCATTTAAAGACAGACGTTGTAGGTTATTATGATACGATGCTCACAAATGCTATAGATGAGTATTTAAGAGATTCTAAAAATATCACTCCAGAACTACGTGCACAACTGCTTACTTAGAAAAACAACATACTCCCAAATATTGCACTACTTAAACGTAACTTCGACGTTATACTTAAACGTTATGTAGATAAAAAGATTGAGCAATATGCTAATGAACTTGTAACTGTCGGAGATAAAGATATATTTATAACAAATATGAAGCTTTGGGCAAGAAATCAAATAGACGAAGGCAAGTTGCAGTTTGCAGAAAATGCTTTGGGTCCTGCTGTAGTATCTAGAAGTCCTATTGTTCGCCTTATAGAATATTTGGTTACTGCATAGAATAGAATATCATACGAGTCTGCATTAACTGTTGGTCATGAACTTGTAGACAAATATAAGAAATGCGCATCAATAGGTAAGAAGTTGATGTCTGTAAACTTTATGAAACAATTTTGTGAGCTGGACGATGATGGTCAACCTACCGGATATTTTGCAAGACAGTATAACTACGGTAAATTATATAAACAACGTGATAAGATTATAAAGAAGCTTATTGATAAATACAATCTTACTGTAGACGACGACACAAACCAAATAACGTTTAGAAATCGTTCGGAACATATCAAATATATGACAGATTTTTACAACGAAATGGATAAGATAGCCAACTTTAGGTATAAGAAAGAGTATTATATAAAGCGCGCCGAGTTACTGTCCCCAAAAGCACAAGAGAAAGAACGTATTACACAAAGGCAAATAGATACATTGCTCAAAAAAGCTGTAGATAAAGAATTGGGCGTTCCAATGATATTTAATTTATCTTCTGAAGAAATAAAACAGCTCGATAATCTTCGTAGAGAGAAACAAAATCTTGCAAATCCGTATAACATTGTATATAATGCGGATGGATCTATTTAGAGTATTGAAGAAAAAACTGGAGAGGACTTGGAGATCGCTAAAGAATTCATTTAGTGGAATGCTTTTAAAGCAGGTAAGATTAAGTATAAGTCTAATTGGGAGAAATTCAATAACGTACATGATAAGATTGTAGAAAAGTACGGAGAAGATAGTTATCAAGTAAAATTGTTTGACTATAAATATAAAGCTCGTAAAATAAGCAATAAGTTCTATGAGAAACTCGGTAATAATAAAGCTTCTGCTGAAATACAAGAGTTGTATGCTAGAAGATCCGCTATTATCAATTCTATATAGAAGAAACGAGGTTACTATCAACCAAACTTAAAGCTTCTAAACGATCAAGCTTTTGCAGAACTGAAACGAATAGACCAAGAACTTTCAAGATTATTTGGTGAAGATGTATCAAACGCTACTGGGTTTGATAGCGGTATAAGCCCTGTAAACTTTTCAGATATAGCGTAGAAATCCTGGGTCGCTGAATACGATGAGAATGGTAGGCTTACTACAAACACTGCATATAATTATTTTATAAATAAGGAGAAAGCTCAACGACAAGCTTCTGGTCAATCTTTACTGGACGAAAGTGCTTATACTTATGAAAATAATACAGGTACTCATGTTCTTAGTGTGTTTAGATATACACAACCTCGTGAAGAAGATATGGTAGAAGACGTTCTCATGGGCGAATATTCCGAACTTGATTTAAACTCTGAACTTGTAAACACAAAATTTAGAGAAGATATTCAAGAAGAATTACAGCCAAAAAATCTTAAAGAATATAAGAATAAAAATTGGGAGATTATTCAATCAGATCCAAAACTTAAAGATTTCTATGACACGCTGCTTAAAGTCATGCACGATGCGTATTCTTTACTACCAAACTTTGATGCAGATAAGATGCAATACGTAATGCCTCAGATGCGTGATAGAGATGCTAAACTTATGTTTAGAAACAGACATTTTATCACAAATATGGGAGCTTCTATAGCAGATGCATTTACTATTGTAGAAACTGATACCAAATATAATGAAACATTCTCTCAACGTGCTGATGGTAGTTTTGTAGAAACAATTCCAATCCGATGGGTATCTAAACTTAAAGATCCTAGTATAATATGTACAGACCTCACTAAGAGTGTTACGTTATTCTATGAGATGGCTCAGAACTATAAAAACAAAGCTGACATAAATCCAATGCTGTAGGCTATGTTGTTCCAGGTTTAGGGTGGTTTCTCTGATAAAACAAAGGAGGGCGGTCAAACGCAACAAGCTGAACGTATATAGAAATACTTACAAATGTATGTATACGGAAGAACGAGAACCGGATTTGAATCAAATAAACCAATGAGTAAGCGTGCAATGGCTGTTTCTCAAATTACAGACACTATATTAAGTAAGGCTCATGCTAAGCTTATGAATCATAACTGGCGTGCAGTACTTAAGAACTTTGTTGATAGCTTCTTAACAGATATGGGTGAAATTCTATCTGGTAAATATATCACAGTACAAGACGCTCTTTGGGCAAACCGTCAAATGGCTATAGAAATATTAGATACTGTTTGTAGTTTTGGTAGAGCAAATAACAAATCACTCATATCCGCGCTTATGCAGTTAAATGGTGTTAGTGGTGGTATCGGAGAAATATTTGCTCAACATAATGAAACGTGGCTTAGACGTGTATTAAGTAAACATTTTGCTATGGGTGAATACACGCTTGTTGATTATACGTTTAAGGGTCATTTAACAGCATCGTTGTATCACTCTATCAGACTGGTTAAAAACCCGATAACAAAAGAGCTTGAGTATATGACGAAAGATTAGGCAATGTTCCATTATCATGATGCTGGGTTACGTATGGAAGACGGTGTTAAAGCTTGGAAACGAGCAAAAAAGACACTTTTTGATGCGTATGAAGTAGATGATAAAGGAAATGCGGTCGTTAAAGAAAGGTATAAAAAGTATGTATACCCTACTGTAAAAGCTACTGGTAAACAATCTAGGCGTCTTGTAAACCAAGTTACAGGAACAATACGTGAAAGAAGTTCTGTAATCAACGGTATACTTGATCAATCAGGAAATGCTGCCTGGAAACAAAATGTAGCAGGAGCTCTTATACTTCAGATGCGTGGTTGGATGATTACGCAGATGTGGGACAATCTTAAGGACGGTAATGATTTTGCAGAATACGAAAGTCAATGGCGTCAAGTAATAGATGACGATATAAACGCTCCTATTTCTATACCAGGAATTGGTGGTTCTCAAAAGAAACGTTCTATTAATGGTTTGGAATATAGAGTACGTCAAGAAGATCCTGAATATCATGGACAATATAACTTTGAAACAGGCACTGTAGAGACTGGTCAATGGAGAGGTCTGTGGTCTTCATTTAAACACGGGTTAGCCGATCTTACATATCGTATAGCGACTGCATATAAACATATACGCAAAATAGAAAATTCTGAAGAGTATAGTAAAAAGCTTACAAGAAATGAAAGGTATAAGTTACGTAGAATATCAACTATGGCTGCAACATTCTTAATCGTTTGTGCGCTAACGTATATTACTACAGGTTTGCGTATAAAATATCCAGACGAGTGGTATTTATCGTTATTAAATGCTGTCAACATATCTGTAATTTCTGAACGCGCGTCGCAAATACCTGTTTTAAACTTATCTTCTGTGTTGGATATTGTTAACTCTCTTGTTATATCTAAAACTCTTATAGATGATGCTGATAAGATTGTAAACAGTATAGAAGACATTATAGAAATGTCAAAAGACGCTTTGTTCAACATAGAAGATCCTGAATACGATAATCCTGTAAAGAGCGGTGCATATAAAGGTTTGGAGAAATACTAGAAAGATTTCTTGAAAACAGGATCTTATATATTCCCAGACCTTAGTGTAGATAACGTGTTCCGATCTATGTCTAAGAGTGGTAATGAAGCTTCTATTAACTACTACATACATAATGTATCACCAACAAAACAAGCTGTAGGTGTTGCTGAAAACGTAATGCCTTGGATGTTTAATTGGACTGGTACAGATCTTGGATTTACTCCACAAGAAAGGAAGAAAAAATCTAAAGAAAAATATGCAAACTTCTGATTTCTATCAGCCTGGTTAACAACCAGTAATAAAAATTAAAGGGAGGCACTCATCACGAGTGTCCCCCTTTTTTCATCATATG
>AUXO014960177.1_pt1 | contig 19721 bp, 22 predicted proteins | sample 768731 | NCBI WGS metagenome assembly AUXO01 (sample SAMN02715735, study PRJNA202380) | gut metagenome | biome: sheep rumen | host: Ovis aries | place: New Zealand: Palmerston North
TGGACACCCTTGCTGTTCAGCTATACACTTCCCACTATCTGGGCGTGTTCGAGACTTTCACCCGTTAGAGCGCGCCCATGGCGCGCAAACACAAAAAACCGCTTGCCTTCATATAAGACAAGCGGTTTGCTTTTTATGTTTTTATATATGCTTTGATTCTTTATTGAATCTCTGCTAAAACAACATTTTCTCGCATCTGCTTATACTTATATGAACGCACAAAAGAAAATCCCCACTCGAAGCGTTTAACGAATGATGATTTTTTAAAGGATTTCATATTTTTTTTGCAGAACATCTGATTAAATGTTGTCACTCTTTGTCTTTTCCTTTCTCAGAGCCTTTTTGCAAGCCCCGTTTCTAGTTTATGAATGTATGATAGCACCATTTTTCTAAACTGTCATTATACTTCTGGTATAAATCGTTTAAATGTCAGATTATTTCCACTATTTGAGTATATTTGTTACTTGCTTTTTAACAATCCAACTGGTATATATCTATATAAGGGCGAAATTCGCCTATTTGCAGTATAAATGGAGGAGGAAAAGTATGGTAAATATAGCAAAGCGCATTGGCTCAGTCCTCACGGGTGTGGCAATGCTCGCTTGTTCATTGTATATAATACCGCCAATCTCGGTTCACGCAGAAGCTGTAACGCCTGAATCAGGCAGTGTTTATTATCTTAAGAACAAAAATAGCGGATTATATCTGACAGTTGAGAACGATTCCGCAACAAATGGGGCTAATGTAATTCAGTCAAAAGGCACCGGCTCACGCGGTCAGAAGTGGGTTCTTGAGCAGAACGGCTCGGGAACATACCGCTTGCATCCCGCCACGGACACATCAGGCGGATTATCTCTCGATGTGGCAAACGGTTCATCCAAGAATTCAGCAAACGTACAGATTTATTCAAACAACGGTGCTTCCGCCCAGAACTTCAAGCTTACGGAAGCCGATTCAAAGAAAGGCTACTACATCTCAACCGAAGCTTCAAACTTTGCAGCCGTTCTTGACGTATACAAAAAGAGTACAGAATCGGGAGCCAATGTTCAGCAGTACAGAACTCTTAATCAGGGTAACCAGATCTGGTACTTCGAAAAGACAGATATGCCTTCCGGCGGTAATCAAAACAACCGAAATGCTTCAAACGGCGGAAGTCAGCCATCCGGCAATGACGCGAACAGGAACAATAATCCCGCTCCGCCGCAGCCTGTAAACAACAATAATAACAATTCAAACAATAGGTCCACATATAAGTCCGATTCATCCTATCCTCAGCAACAGATGCAATTCCAGAACTGCTCTGACGGAAAGTTTGTAACAGGAAACGGTGGCTCAGTAACATCAAGCAATTCAAATTCTGCGAATACAAGATGGATCATTGATTATATAAGTAACGATTCATTCAGGATCATAAATGCGGCAGACGGAACGTGCCTCACACAGTCAAACAACTCAGTGTCAACAGCGCCTGTTTCTTCCGATAACAATGCTCAGGTTTGGACTATTGCTTCCATAAAGGCTGACGCAAACGGAACGCCTCTTAACTATAAGATAGTAAGTAAGGCAAATAATTCACTTGCGCTTACTCTTTCGGGAAGCGGCTACGGTCTCAGCTCTTTTAACGGATCTGCGGAGCAGTGCTTTAGATTTAACTCATACGGCGCAGAGGGATTTGCAGGCTACAGCCTTGATATGAACAAAAGAGAAAAAGCGTCCGTAACAGGCGGCGTTCTCGGTCAGGTCGTAAAAGCAAACAATCTTTCAGACTTGCAGCGCTATGCTTCAGGCTCAACACCTTATACAATTGTTATCGGCAGTGACATATCCGCAAACTCGCTCACAAAGGTATCGGTCGGAGCAAACAAGACCTTCATCGGTTCTTACGGTGCGCACACGCTTAACAATATACACTTTAGAAATATATCTTCTTCAGGAAACAATATATATAAGAACATTACTTTCGCGCATTCAGTGAACATCAATGATAACGACGATATTCAGATGTACATCACTGACGGAAACAACTTCTGGCTTGACCACTGTTCATGGCCCGGTCACGACATGGGAAAAGACGGAAACATACACGGAAATGACAAAGATAAGTTCATCTATGTAGGACTCAAAGCAAACTTTGTATCGGTTACGGGATGTTACTTCGGCGGCCATAAGTACGGCCTTATCCTTGGATATCCCGAGGAAAACGGAGCTCCCACATATAACGGATATCCTTGCATGACTATATGCAACAACTACTTCAACGGTACTCAGACAAGAGCACCCGGACTTATGAGATACGGTTACTTCCATTGCTATAACAACTTTGTTTATAACTTTAATATAGGATACACACCATATACCAATTGTAATATTTTCTCAGAGAATAACTTCTTTGATAAAGGCAGAGATTCAGGCGGTGTTGTAAACGATATGGGCAGAGGAAACTTTACGGACCAAGGTTCTGTTCTTTCTTCCGACGTATCAAGACTCAGCATAGGAGGATGCAACTGGAGACCTTCTTCAAACTACGGTTACAAGGCAAGAAGCGCGGCAGATGCAAAATCATGGGCTACCTCCCACGCAGGTTCACAGAACTCACCTTTGGTATATGCCATTGATTAAAAGAATCTTTTAGAGATAATACCTTAAATAACACAGAGCAGAAAAAAGGGGATATGCACCGATAAGATGCATATCCTCTTATATATTTCATATTATTTTTTTCATACCGATCTCATCCCCGATACAGCACAACTTTCTCATTTCTTTCTTTGAAAAGAGCCTCTATAAGACTGTGTCTTTCGCAAAAAGAATCTCGTTCGCTGTCAGTCACTACTATAACCATGTCATATTTCTTGAGGTTATATATGTAACTCTTCCTGTCATTGGCATAAAAACTCTTTATCCTGTATCCGCTTTTTATAGGATAGCCGTCTGCTCGGCATATTCCTATGGGACTGCGTGTCGTAGAATAAGTATAAACGTTTGCCTTGGTGTTCTTTTCGATTATCTCACCGAGAACTATCGCAGGATACATGCACTCTTCCGTTCCAAGAATCAATATACTGCTACAATCACATTCCTCGGCAAGTTTCTCCTGGATCACATAATCATATGCAAACATCTTGCAGTTTTCCACATATTCTCTGGTATTAACCCCAAGTCTCGGATTCATAAGATTCACGCGGGAACTTAGGCTTTCATACCTACCAACGCCAATCTTTTCGTTTATCTCATCTGCTTCACATATGTCAAACTTTTCAACGTCTTTGGAAAAATCTGTCTCGTGCGGCCTGATAAGTGAAATACTCTCAATGCCGTCAGCTTTCATCTTTTCGTTTTCTTCTTTAGTTGCCCTGTCTATGATTGATGCTACGACCAGCTTTTTCTTACTTATCTCGGGATATTTCTTTTTTAACTGTTCTATAAAATTGATTATTGTTTCGTCAGTTGAGAGCTCGTCATCAACAAATACGATAGTTTCTGTATTCGCAAACCATTTGTCCAAATGTGAAGCAAGCAGTCTCTGATCGGTAACGTGGCTCTTTTCCTCTTGGAATTCAATCCATTCCGATTCCTGCAAAATATTATCTCTGGTTGTATGAATATAGATACAATCATCCGGCATTTCTTCCGCTACAGCCATCCCCACAGCAGTAGCGGTTTCTGCAAAGCCTATTACAAGCCTTGTCTCCGGATATTTCTCACTCACTAATTGTCCCAGTGAGTGAAGCATGTCCATAGCATCAGATGGCTTTACCGGCAAATGCTTGCCCTGTAATGGGTCCACCAAAAGATATGTTTTTTCCGTATCGTGAAAACACTTCGCTAACCTCAACAGCTCATGTTCTGTGTAATTCCTCACTTTATCTCCTTATAAACATATCCCCACTCAAATACTCTTTCCTTTTTTAGCGTTATCTGTATAAGCACCGCAGTTAACATCGCAGTAACTTTTCCCCTTTGTTACACATGCGCCGCGCTCACATCAATTACGCGTTAGTTAACTTTGGTGTATTTATATTTTACATTTTTTAGTATGATTTATCAACTAAAATCTATTATTTTTTTGCATTAAATCTTAGATTCTTTATTTGCATAGAAAAACTGCCTCACCGATCATATCCGGCAAGGCAGTCTCTAATTTTTATTTATGTATTACAGATTAACATTAAACAGATTTCTGAGCTGGTTTACAACGTCGTCACTGTTTGCTTTGATCTGAGCAGCTTCATTGATACCTGAAAGTTTCTCAAGATCGTCTACATTGTTATAGTTGTATGCAATGCTGTATACAGGAACCTTGAGTCCTCCTACAACATCTGTGATACGTTCCAATGAATATCCTACATTCTGGTCACCGTCTGTAAGAACAAACAGCATGAGTTTTGCGTCGGGAACCTGCTCTTTATAGTCCTCGAGCATCTGCATACCTGTAAGAACCGCGTCATATGTTGCTGTTCCGCCTCCGGCAGTAAGATTTTTTACCTCACCCGAGAAGTATGCTCTCTGCGTTGAATCAAACTGAGCTATCGGAAGATTTACAGATACCCCGTCTGAATAGCTAACAAGTCCTACATGATGATCTGAGCTTATATATGAAGATGAACTTATAAGTGACTGCTTAAGTGAATTAATCGGCTCACCATCCATTGATCCCGACACGTCTGCAACGAATACAGCTACGATGGGCTTACCACCGTTTTTGTTCTTCTTCCATACCTTCTGAGCTGCGATGTAATCTGCGCCTGACATTCCTGTGTCCTGTGCGGCATAATCGTCATCCTGATTGAAGCCCTTATCGGTTGCAAGCTTCTGCATGTCAGGGTTCTTGCAGAATTCAACAAACATGTTTGCTGCTGCCTTTTCCTGATCTGTAGTCCACTCAAAAGTATATACGGGATGATCGTGTCTTATTCCAACGGGAGTATAAATGTAGTTCTTAAGCTCGGGAGTGTTTGAATAAGCCTGTCTCTCCATTACCATTGCATTTATGATGCCTTTTGCTGCCTGGTTTCTGAGAACCGCTGTTGTATAAGCAACCGGAGGAGATTTCTTCTGATACTCCATAAGTGCATTTGTAGCGGTGTCTGAAAGCGGGTCGTTTGCATCAAATGATGCAAGCATCGCACAAAGAACATTAAGTCCCGTTGATGATGTATAAGGATTGGTATATGCGAAAGTAATATCGCCTGCGTTAGCGGCTGCAAGAACATTACCTACGTTAACATCACCATATTTTTCTTTAAATGTGTCATATACATCTTTTTTGATAAGGATACCTGCCGTATTGCCCGCAATACGATCTGCGATCATCTCTGTCTTGCATCCCGAAGCATCAAGCATCATGCCCCATGCGGCGTTACTCGGAATATACATATCGGGCTGATAACCGCCTGCCGTTATATATGTAACCACTTCGCCGGATGTGATCTTACGAACAGAAACCGAAACGCTGTTTCCGTCAATCTCATAACCTGCTTTATTAAATTTCTCGGCAACTTCATTGAGCCAGTTATCGGGTGCATCAGCCGAAAGCTCTGTTGCAGCGGCAATCTCGAGATTAATCTGTCCGTTACCCGTAACGGTAATGGGGAAAGTATCGATTTCTGCAAGAGTGTCCGCTTCAGAAACTTCCTCAGCATAGATGTCGAGAACCGGATTGGGATTGGTCTTAACAGAAACCTGTGTCATAAGAGACTTAAGTTCCTTTTTGGCCTCGTCCTCAGTGAGTTTGCTGACAGCGCCATCATTGTGTACTTTGCTGCAACCTGCAAGCGATGCTGCTATCATCGCTGTAGCAAGAAGCATTGATAAAACCTTCTTTTTCATGAATAAATTCCTCCCTCTTCTATCTGCGTAGTAAGAGCATTCTTGTATACTTCAACCTCATTTATGCTACTTCCACTGTCTCCCTGCGAGTTGAGGAATTCAGTAACCGCAACAATAAACTCCTTTGTAGTCTTTAAAAGTCTGTTGTTATCTTCTGCACAATTCTTAGCTGTAAGTTCAACAACATCGAGATCGTTCTGTGTATTCGGGCTTGAAACCGTCATTATATTAAGAAGCTTTCTGACATTTCTGCAGATGTGCTGCTCAACACCGTCAAGCACTTCCTCTGTGTCCCTAAGTGCATCCGCACCGTTGCTGTCCAAAAGATTTTTTAGCCTAAGCTGGTAATCGTCCATCTGCGCCATGGTCGCTTTTACATTCTCAAGAGCAACGTCCATCTCATCCGCTTCATTCGGATTGTTCGATGATATGATGCTAAGCCACTTGTCGCCCTCCGTTATCAGACTGTTTCTTATCTGAACGGGATCGAGCTTTCCCTTTACTTTGAGAACAGGACCTGCGTTTGACTCGGCAGATTCTATTGCCTGCTGTTTTCTAAGTTCGGAGCGCGATATAAAGAGCATAGCCAATGTACCTGCCCCTGCGACGGCTCCCGCTATCAAAAGAATTGTTGTCATTGCCGAAAGTACCCCGAAAAGACGTATTCCGCCGTATACAACAAGTATGTCCGTAAACATTCCGACCACTAACTTAAGGATAAGTGCGATAACAAAAGCGATCACTCCGATAACAGATCTGACCTTATTCTTTTTATATTTCATAAGTAAAACATTTTTATTCATTCAAGCTCCTTAGCTGCAGCCTTTAAGTCGCTGCATCTTTTCATAATTTCTGCCATAAGTATCTGTTTACTTGATTCATCAAGCGCTTTTAGCGATACGCTTATAGTATCTGCAATCCCCGAAAGCTGCCCGTGCAGGGTGTCAAGCAGTAGTATCTGCTGCATCACCACCTGCTTTGTCACACTGTCTGTTTCAGCGATTCCTTCCAAAGTGTCGTTCATATCACCTTTCAGAGCTTCTATCATAGCTCTCAGATAACTAAGTCTCGGCACAAGCAATCTTAGCTGCATATCATCGCCCGCTTCCGTGGACAGCGATATCTTATTCAATATATCCTGTAGCGAATCCTGCATCTTGGCTATCTCATCAGGATACTGTTGTATTCTCACCGAAAGTCTGTTGTCCATTCCTCATCCCCTAGTGTCTTGGCAAAACACAGATAATAGCGCACAAAAAAAGAGCCACCTTTAATAGAAACACTAAAAAAGTGACTCTTTATAGTCTAATTATTATTCTGCCTGGTACGCACTTTTTACCGATTTTCCATACAAAAATATTAACCTTTACGAAACATTATATTCATTTTTGGCGAATATTTCAATATGAAATTTCAGCAGAAATCTTTAAGTATTTTCTTAAGATATACCGCCCTGATGCCTTTCATTTTTTTTCCGTATCTCACATCATTTTTTGCAATTTATCAACAAGCTTGTCCTTTGTAACGGCACCTGTCTCATCAGAAACAAGCTCACCGTTCTTGATAAAAGCAAAGTAAGGAATGCTCATAACTCCATATTTCTGCGCAAGTTCAGGCTCCTCATCAACATTGATCTTGCCAACCTTTGCCTTGCCGTCGTACTCGTTTGCGATCTGCTCAACCAAAGGTCCCATCATCTTGCAAGGTCCGCACCAGTCCGCATAGAAATCGATAAGTACCGGAACCTCACTGTTCATAACTTCTGCTTCAAAATTTTCACTTGTAAATCTGTATTCCATCTTTTTCACCTTTACACCGACAGATTGTCAGCGCCTTTCTTTTTACTTGTTTTTACGTGTTTCTACTTGGTCTTTTCTTTTCGTGTGTAATCGTATTCATGACATACACCTCTTTCAACTGTGAAAAAAGTTCGTTTATTCTTTTTACAAAATTATATTGCACGCAATTTAAAATGTCAAGATAAAAAAAGATCTTGAGAGTCATGCTCCCAAGATCTCTTATATTCATTTATCAGAATCCAAAGAATCTCTTAATTATTGCTCCGATCAGCTCCCAGATTGAACTTCCGGAATCTTCTTCCTCGAACATGTAGTCAAGATCGAGTGTATCTGTTCCTTGCGTGCTTGAGTCAAATCCCTGATTGCCCTGATTGTTGCCGGAATTATCTCCCGTTGTATATCCGGGGCCTATAGGTGAAGGCTTATATCCCGAACTGTCACCGCCGCAAGATGTATCTATCGGCCATGTTCCGTTATTGAAATCGGCATCTGTTGTCTGGAACGGGCATGTACCGTTGTTTCCGGTGTTTCCGAAATTTCCATTATTGTTGTTATTGCCATTGTTGCAACCGCCGCTGTTATTATTATTGTTGCTATTGTTGTTGCAACCTCCGTTATTGTTATTGTTGCAAGAACCTGATGAATCTTTATTTCCCTTGTTGCCGCTATTGCCGTTGTTATCTTTGTTGTCACGGCTGTTTGTATCAACCGAAACTCCCGAACTGATCACATTGTCCTTATTATCCGTAGGCTTTGCGGTATCACCGGTTGTAGCGCTGTCGCTTGCTTTATTGGAATTGTCCTTTTTATTAGTATCCTTATTGGATGTTTCTTTATTGGTAGCGTCCTTATTTGCAGCATCATTATTTGTTGCATCTTTATTTGCCGCATCCTTATTATCGGTTACTTTCTCAGGCTCAGGTGTAGCTTCTTTTTTGTTGTTGTCATTGTTCTTTTCATCAGTCTTCTTATCAGGCTCGGGTGTAACCGCAGAGGTATCTTCCTTCTTGTCAGGTTCGGGTGTTACTGCGGAATTATCCTCTTTCTTCTCGGGTTCCGGTGTAGCTTCTTCCTTATTATCAGAAGGAGCAGGTGTTCCGTCGACACTCTCTATTTTAACCTTATATGTAAATCTCGTATCTGTCTCGGTTGTCTTTGAGTTCCAGTCTGTGTGATATCCCTTAAGTCTGTCGGGAGTAGCACATACTACAAGATAAGCTGCTTTCTCATCGCCGTGAAGTGCTATTGTTCCTTTTCCGCTGCTGAAAGTCTCTGAATAGCGAGTCTTGTTGTCAGCAGTGCTTGTAACCAATGTAACTCTGAAATCGGATCCCTGTATTCCCGATGTGTTCACGAAGTCTGCAGAAATTCCGCCCTTCTTAAGATCCACATTAAGAGGGATTACGTTAAATCCTGTCTGCATGGGAGCCTTGTTTGCAGGTACTGCCTGATATCCCTGTGCATCAGGTCTCTGAAGTGTTGTATAGAGCTTCTCACGATTTCCGGGCTCTCTCAAAGTCTCATTGTTAAGGTGCTCAAGATAGAACTTCTGTCTGCTGAAGTCCATTGTTGCAAGTCTCTTTGACATTCCACCGAGGATTGTCTTGATCGGCACTCCGGAAAGTCTCTCAATCGTTGCATACATTGAATCGTCTTTCTGCTTGTTTTCAAGAATCTTATGGATAAGATCCATTCCAAGTCCCTTAATATTATCGGGATTCTCTGAAATATAAAGGAAAATCGGCCATGTATCATACCAGTTGAGCATATGAGGTACATAGTAATCTGCATTTAACAGATATGGTGAAAAGAAATCCGAATAAGGTCCAAACTTCTTTCCATGATAGCTGTAATACTCACTTCCAAGGAACTGATCTCTGAACCAGTTGGCTGTTGACTCATACCAAGGATAGTCTATTGTTCCTCCCTGATAATATGTGAATACGTGTGCAAGCTCGTGAGGAAGTACCCAGCTCGGATTGGGATCTGATACAACCATTGCTCCGGGAGCAACGAAAAGGAATCCGAATCCTTCTCTGTCTGTATTCATGTAGGCCCAGTTATCCTGAAAGGCACCAAGTCCTGTATTTGAAATATATACGTTAGTCTTGAATTTTCCGTTACCTGATACGCCGATATCTTTCATACCAAGTTCCTGAGTATAAAAGGCGTAGATATTCTCAAGATTTGTCAGATTACCTTTGATGAATTCCTCATCAATTCTTACATTTGTTGAATTGCTTCTTCCCCAGATAATCTGGAAATGCTCTGATGCCATACGGTTTACGCTATTATCCCCAAGCGAATAGAACGCATCACGCACCTTGTACGCATCATTTCTTGTAAGATCGACAATATTAGAAGAAGCAACCGGTGTTGTAGAAATAGTATTAACAGGCGCTGCTTCTATATCAATACTTCGAACCGGCGAAACAGCCAGCACCGCGGCAAGTCCGACCGCCGTAAAAGTAGATATAAGTTTTTTTCTGTTCATTTAATGTACCCCCAATAGCAATGTTGGTAGTGTCATACGTTTTATAAGAGTCATTGCTAACGGGCATTTAACAATTTTACATAAATCAAAATGCCTCAAAAAATAAACTTTTTCCAGTAAATATAACCCCCACGTCAAAATACTTAAGTTTTTCACACAACTCATTTGACACCAACTATTAATATATTTGTTACAATTATTACTTTATCATTAACCATTGCTGAAATCAACTGATATTGTCGCCTTTCTGTTGCACATGATGCAACAAAAGCGCACAAATAAAGAAACATCCCACACATTTCGCGTGGGATGTTAAGATTACTTAACTATTATTATAATTAAGAAAGAACTCTGCTTAAACCGGCATTTCCTTAGAAATCCAGTCATCGAGCGGTAGCCAGTACCCTTTTGCCTTCAGCTCATCTTCTATAACATCCAATGTAGCTTCATCTTCGGCACTGATAACATGATAGTGATATCCACTGGTAGCAGAGCTTAACGTTTTGGATTTACCGGATTCAATCGCTTCCATAAATACCTTTGCATCGCGGCGTGAACTGACATTGAGAGGTGCTTCCACTCTGTTGTAGTATCTATGATTTATAATCGTATTTTCCGCACATCCGCCGTTATCAACTATTGTGAACAGTTCATCGAGGATCTGTTCGTCTGTGTGACGGCTCTTTATTATCCGTCTGCATCTTCCGCCGTCAGAATTTATGATATATCCGCGATTGGTAGACATTATATTTACACCGTTTGCCCTTATAAGAGCAATATCCGTGACGACAACCTGGCGGCTTACATTTAACTGCTCTGCCAAAAAAGTGCCGGATACAGGCTTTTCGGACTTCTTTACTATATCTATTATCTTATTTCTTCTAGCCTGTCCGTCCATAAAACCTCCTATATCACATGTAAATTCTTCATTGAAATATCAAGGATAGGCGCTGCATAAGTTAAAGCGCCACTTGATATATAGTCTACTCCACTATCGATAATATTTAAAATATTTTCTTTTGTAACATTTCCCGAACACTCTGTTTTTGCGCGGCCTGCAATGATCTTTACGGCTTTCTTCATTGTAGCGGGATCCATATTGTCGAGCATGATGATGTCGGCACCTGCATCTGCTGCCTCTTTTACCTGATCGAGTGTCTCTGTCTCGATCTCAATCTTTCTTACAAACGGAGCATAGGCCTTAGCCATCTGAATAGCCTTTGTGACAGAACCCGCAGCACCGATGTGATTGTCCTTTAAGAGGATACCGTCTGAGAGATTGTATCTGTGGTTCTGACCGCCGCCGCATCTTACAGCATATTTCTCAAAGATACGCATGTTGGGTGTTGTCTTTCTTGTATCGAGAAGAACAGTGTTACTTCCTGCCAAAAGAGCTGCAACCTCATGCGTATATGTGGCAATTCCGCTCATTCTCTGAAGATAGTTAAGGGCAACTCTTTCTCCGGATAAAAGAACTCTTACATCACCCTTTACTTTGGCCATAAGCTGACCTTTCTTTACTTCATCGCCGTCTTCGACATATTTTTCCACAACAACGCTGTCATCAAGAATTTTAAATACTCTCTCGTAAACATCCATACCGCAGATGATTCCGTCCTGCTTACTGATAAGCTCAACTTCACCGTCCTGCGCCTTTGGCATAACAGCGTTTGTACTTACATCCTCACTTGATATATCTTCTCTGAGAGCCATCCTTATCAGCTCATCAGCATTTAACTTCATGGTAATATCGTTCATTTTTATACAGCCTCCTCTTTTAAAGCTCGTAATCTGGCTTCTTCTTTTATTTCTTTTACCACCATCTTGTGATATTTTTCCATAATTCCCTGAAGATCCTCATAATCATCAAGATTAACCAGATTATCAAAATCCTCTGTCTTTTTAAATTCCGGTACTGTCATAATATCTGCTGCCGCACGTTTTGCGAAAACAAGACTCTCCAAAAGAGAATTGCTTGCAAGACGATTTCTTCCGTGTACACCGTTACAGCTTGTCTCTCCGATTGCATAAAGCTGCTCCATAGTGGTCTTGGAATCCTTGTCCACATATATTCCGCCCATGAAATAGTGCTGTGCGGGCACAACGGGAACCCAAGTCTCCAATGGATTAAATCCCGCTTCGGCACAGTGCTTATATATATTTGGAAAGTGACTTAAAATCTTTTCTTTGGGAATCGGAGAAAAATCAAGCCACACATGCTCTGTTCCCTGCTCTTTCATCTTGGCAAATATAGCATTGCTGACCACATCTCTCGTCTGAAGCTCATCTGTAAAGCGCTCGCCGTTCTTATCACGAAGCACCGCGCCTTCGCCTCTTACAGACTCTGAGATAAGAAAACTTCTGCCACTTTGCTTTGTAAAAAGAGTAGTCGGATGAATCTGCACATAATCGCAGTTCTCAAGTCGCACATTGTGATACAAAGAAAGCGCAAGTGCATCTCCCGATATATGACGGTAATTGGTTGAATGCTTGTAAACACCGCCCAATCCTCCGCAGGCAAGAACCGTCACATCCGCTTCGATAGCTTCTGCTTTACCGTTCTCATCCGCAACTACAATACCATAACATACATTGTCTTTGCATACCCAATCCACCATTGTAGTATAGTCGATCAATGTGATGTTCTCTCTCTCCTGCGCTCTTGCCAACAGTTTACTTGTAATCTCTCTTCCTGTGACATCAGCATGAAAAAGAATTCTATTGTCTGAATGAGCACCTTCCTTTGTAAATACAAATTGCCCATCCTTTTTCTCAAATTCCACTCCATAGCCCTCAAGATCGTGAATTATCTGCTGAGAGCTCTTTATCATGATCTCAACGGATTCTTTGCGGTTCTCGTAGTGTCCCGCTCTCATGGTATCCTCGAAATAAGAGTCATAGTCGTTATCGTCTCTTAACATGCAGATTCCGCCCTGAGCCAGAAAGCTGTCGCTTCCGTCAAGTGCATCTTTTGAAAAGCAAAGGATCTTTTTATCCTGCGGAAGACTAAGTGCACAGAAAAGTCCCGCAGCACCTGTACCTACTATTACAACATCATATTTTTTTTCCATTATTTTGCCAGCTCCAACATTCTCGAAAGAGGCTTTAACGCAGCCGCTCTCGTATCATCACTTACTTCAACCACTCCCGTGTTGTCTCTTAAGCAATCTCTTACTTTCTCAAGAGTTACCTTCTTCATATTCGGACAAGTCTGTGTACTTCCTGCCGAATAGAATTTTTTGCCGGGATTGTTAAGTTCCAACTCATATAGCACTCCGAGCTCTGTTGCAACGATGAACTCTTTGCTGTCGGACTTCGTTGCATAATCTATAATGCCAGCCGTACTTCCGATATAATCCGCATACTCAAGCGCTGCAGCGGTGCACTCGGGATGTGCAAGAACTTCCGCATCGGGATGCTCCTCTTTTGCCGCCTTTAGATTCTCGGCTGTGATTCCTTTGTGTACATGGCAAAAGCCGTCATTAAATATAAAATTCTTTTCCGGAAGCTTAGATGCGATATATCTTCCGAGATTTTCATCGGGGATAAAAAAGATATTCTTATTAGGAAGAGATTTTACGATCTTCATTGCATTTGAAGAAGTCACGCACACATCAGAGTGTACCTTCAGCTCAGCAACTGAGTTGATATAACATACAACCGCAACATCATCATACTTCTTTCTTACCTGCTCGATGCGCTCAACATCTGCCATATGTGCCATCGGGCAGTCCGCCTGCATATCAGGCATAAGCACTGTCTTATCGGGATTAAGGATTTTTGCCGATTCTCCCATGAAACTTACTCCCGCAAAAACTATTGTTTTTTTATCCAATCCTGCTGCCACCTTTGCAAGATAATAGCTGTCTCCGACATAATCGGCAATTTCCTGCACCCAGTCAGTAACATAATAGTGAGCAAGGATCACTGCGTCCTTCTCTTCCTTCAGCCTTTCAATTTCCTCAATTATTTTACTTGTCATACATAGCTCTCCCTTTTATGAGTCATACATTGGTTTCCACAAGTCTACCACATGTAAAGTCTACTGACAAGACAGTTGTTAATTCACTTGAAAATTGGCGTGTCAAGGGGACGGTTCTTCTGTCATGCGGGTATCAAGGGGACAGTTCTTCTGTCATGCGGGTGTCAAGGGGACAGCTGAACCGTCCCCTTGACTTTCCTTGGCTTCTCGGGTAATGACACAATGAACTTACTTCCGACTCCGGGCTCACTTTCGCAGCGTATCGTACCGTTATGCGACTGCACTATCGCTTTTGAGATTGAAAGACCTATTCCTGCGCCGCCGGTCTTTCTTGTTCTTGATTTATCGGTTCGGTAAAATCTCTCAAATACACGCGTTTGCTCTTCGGGGGAAATTCCGATTCCTGTATCCTCAACGACCATTACCGCATTATCTTCTACCTTGCTTATATTAATAGTGATCTTACCTTTTTCATCGGTATACTTTATCGCATTTGACACCAGATTGGCTATTACCTGCCCGATCCTTCCTCTGTCTGCAAATACTGCAACTTCAGATCCCGTAACTTTTGCATCGATTTTCTTTTCATCAAGCTTCACACCTTTCATAAACGCACTACGGTAACAAGCTCAACTAGACTCGAAAGAACCTCGCCAAGTTGACTTGCGTGGTTCGCACTAAGCTCGTAAAATACCTCGCTAAGTGCTCTACACAAAAAAACTGTAGTAGAAATTGTTTTCTTCTACTACAGTTCATAATTTAACTTATAAATTTGTGCTTTTTATGTGGTTTTAAAAAAATCCGGAAATGGCATCATTTGCCTGTGATGTCATTGATTATCTCACCTGCGATGATCAAGCCCACTACTGAAGGAACAAATGCGGTCGATCCGGGGATATCTCTTCTCTCCGTGCATTTTCTTGCTGTTCCCGGAGGGCAGATGCAGTGCTGTCTGCAACTTATCGACATATCCTCATACGGTCTTATCGGCTTTTCTTTGGAATATACTACCTTAAGAGATTCGATACCTCTTTTCCTGCATTCACGTCTCATAACCTTGGCCAGCGGACAAATTGAGGTTTCATATATGTCAGCCACCTCGAACATTGCCGCGTTTACTTTGTTTCCGGCACCCATTGATGAGATGACGGGCACGCCTGCGTCTCTTGCTTTTTCTATTATCGCAAGTTTTCCAGTAACCGTATCGATTGCGTCAACAACGTAGTCATATTCTGTAAAATCAAACTGATCCTGAGTATCGGGAAGGAAAAAAGTCTTGTATCCTCTGACTTCGCAGTCGGGATTTATCTCATGTATACGCTCTTCCGCAACGTCTACCTTATATTTTCCGACTGTTTTCCTTGTTGCAAGTATCTGACGATTTATATTTGTGAGGCACACCTTGTCATCATCTATAAGATCAATGGCGCCTACTCCGCTCCTTACAAGAGCTTCCACGACATAACCGCCAACTCCGCCTATTCCGAAAACGGCGACGCGGGAAGCCTGCAGCTTAGCCATAGAATCTGCACCATATAACAACTGTGTCCTTGAAAACTGATTCAGCATCACAACCTCATTCTAAGGGAGTAATTCCCTCTATCTACTTCATTAACTAATTAGCCAAATCATAATATCATACTTCATACTAATTGCAAAACACAAAATAGCGGCAGTTTGCTATAGTTACACCTACGCCATCGCCATCAATTATATTTGATATAGCTATCAATATTCCATTCCAAGTACAAAGGAATATTGTAAGTTGTAGTAGATTCGCACAGATCCTCGGCTATATTCTTCCGGGATAATTTCAATCCTTTCTTTGGTTGATATTTCCTGCAAAACTGCCTATAGCTCTTTGCCCGCGTATTATCTGCCGCTTTTACTTCTACCGGAACGATCTCGCTTTCCTCTTCATAAATAAAATCAACCTCTGCCGTATTTCCTGAGCGCCAGAAAAACGGCTCTTTTCCAAGCGACTTAAGTTCATTTAAAACATAATTTTCAGCAAAGGCACCTTTATATCTGACGTAAAGATCCGTCTCTTCCAATATTGTATTCACAGATACTTTGGATTTTGCTCGCAACAAACCAATATCAGACATATATACCTTAAAATATGTTTTATCAGCCGCACCTTCCAACGGTAATTCCGGTTTCTCAACTAATTCTGCTTTAATAAGCAAACCTGCGTCTACCAACCACTGTAAAGCATCCTCCAATTCCTTTATGATCCTGTCAACATCAAAGTCGTAATCAAAAATAGCTGCCAATGTCTCATCCGACTCAAAATTGACATATACATAGCTCTCAAAATTTTTACGAGCAAACTCATTTACAATATAAGTCTTTCCACACTGCCTTACTCCGGTAAGGATCAATGGCTTTCTACGTGACTTATCTTTCCATTTTTCCAGATCATTTAATATTTCTCTATGCATATTGCAAAACTCCTATGACTTTTGCAAAATTCATTGCTAAAACCATAGGACTATAATGGTAGACTTTCATATTTTGTTTTTTATTAGCTGCTTGCTGCAATTATGGAAAATTAGAAATCCAATTTGCTGTATCTTCTCAATAGAGTTGCTTTCAGATTTCGTAATCCAGACAGCTTCTGATCTTGGTGTAAGGTCTTACCTTGGAATCAGCAACTGCTACGTGATCGGGATGTACAGCATATGCCTTAAGAGCATCCTCATTCTCAAAAGTTGAATCCAGCATCAGATCGGCGTTTGAAGAAGCAAGACCATTTATATTAACCTTGATATCCACGACTCCCGGAACCTTGCCTTTAAGGCCCTCAAGTCCTTCTTTTATTCCCTGCTTGATGCCAAGCTTCTCTTCTTCTGAAAACTCATCCTTAAGTGTCCATAAAATCACATGTTTTACCATTCCCATTTTCCCTTCTTTCAAAATAATGTCTCTAAAACTGTCGCCTCAAATGTACATATATTATAGCTTGTAAAAGCGCATGCCATCTACTCATCTGTCGCTTTTCTGATAAAACACTCTTTCATTTTTATCCTTTCTGTCGTTCCAGCATCACCAAGTACTCCGGTGTGCCTTCCTCTAATTGTCTTTTACCGTTAAGTTTAAATCCATGCGCCTCATAAAAATTTATGGCGTCGGTATTTTTCTCAAGTGCCCATAAGAAGGATGCGTCAAACTTTTCTTTTGCAAATTCTATAAGTTCCGAGCCGATACCCCGGTTCCAGAAAAAATAATCCACATAAAGTTCGGTTATTTCTTTTTCTTTTACATGGATCATCCCCTTAACTATTCCGTCATCGTACACCCAGATATTATCAAGAATCTCTGATTTCCCATATTTATCGGCAAGTTTTATAACCTGCAGCTCATTAAAAGAGTATTCATCATTTTGAAAAATCGGCCTGTACTTTATTCTTTTTACAAACACAAGAATTTCGCCAATTCTCGATAGATCACCCACTTCTGCTTTTCTTATCACTCCACTGACTCCGTCATATTCTTTTGCTCATTCATCTTTATTGCTTAAATTGTTTTACAGTTTTTTCTTAAAAAATCTGTTCATTGCACTATGTACTACTTCGTTAGGTCTTGATATCTCGGTATATCCGCTCTTTTCGTAAATATGGATTGCAGCCTGCAGATTGTCATGCGTCTCAAGATATGAATAATTATATCCTGAAGCCAACATACGCTCCTCTATTAGCCGGATTAACTCATACCCAAGTCCGGAACCTTTTGCAGAATCATCAAGATAGAGTTTTTGAAGCTCCGCCGTATCTTCCATCCATTCCAACTTTGCAAAGCCAATCCCGCCGATGACTTTCCCGTGGGCGTCTTCTATGACAAAATATTTTCTATCATCAGCGCCGTAATAATCGCTAAGATGATCCAGCCCCTCATCAAAATACACAGTTCCCGGAATATCGAGTTTATATTTTTTCAGATTATCCCTTATAAGCTTAGCAACAGCGGCATCGTCCGTTACTGACATTTCTCTGTAATTCAGCATTTACAAATTTTCCATCCTTCTTGGCGCTATCGCCATTATCAGTATATTTTCTCGATTTTTCCTTCGATTCCATACATGCGCATGAACTCTGCAAGATCGTCATCTCCCCTGATAAGCATGACTTCCTCAAACGCCCCTGTATGTATATCTCGGAAGCCCGCGACCTGCTCGCCGTTACATATGCTTGCTTTGATAACAGGACGCCGGTTCTCCCTGTCATATGTTTTTATTTCTCTTTTTTTCTTAAAAAACATATCGGTTCCTCCATCCTATATCATTTCTTACAACGCATGACATGTCAAGGGGACGGTTCAGCTGTCACATCAGTCCTCTTGACTTCCATGTGACAGCTGAACCGTCCCCTTGACTTCCCTTTTTTACTTTGCTATTCTTCCCTCTTTCTTACCATATTCATTGTAGTGCTTTAACAGCTTGTCTCCGTCCGCGCCTATTGCAGTCTGGAGATCCAGGTTATTTATGTAGTAAGAATATGCGTTGAATTCTTCGGTATTCCCTTTATATGTCTTGAGCGCTTCAACTGCTCCGGCTGCTGCATTAGCCTGTTGAGCCGGTGCTCCACCTGTCGCATTAAGCACAGGCGGTTTGCATATTTTACATGCCTCATAACCTTTATCTACCGCACTCTGAAGCGTTGTCTGTATCTTACTTTTGCTCAAGCTTTTGCAACCGTCAGCGTGATATTTTTTACCGGACTTTGTGGTATATACAGTAGTATCACCATTGGTAGCTGCTGTAGGCGTTGCTACATTAGCAGGTGCCGCTGCAACATTTGTCTTTACTGCTGTGTCTGCACTTGCAGTATCAAGCTTAGGAGGCTTACATTTTTTACATGCTTCATATCCTTTATCTACCGCACTTTGAAGGGTTGTCTGTATCTTACTCTTACTAAGACTACTGCAACCATCATTATGATACTTTTCACCCGTCTTAGTAATATACACAGTAGTGTCTCCACCTGCTGCATTGATCTTCACATCACCTGCGGTAAACATTCCTATAACCATGAAAAATGCTGTAATTACAGCAAGATTTCTTTTCACAAGTAACTTCATTTGCAATACCTCACTTTCCCAAATAGCATAATTTTAAAAAAATATATATAACATAGACTATTTCTAATCTATGGTGTTTCTAGTTAATCGCTTCAAGTTCAATATGTGCCGGTGCATCTACATTTACAAAATATCCATCTTGCACTTCTATCTCTGCACTTTCTCCAACATCAATGAGAACTACGTTTCCATCAGCCCATTCTTCCCAGCCTTCTTCTGTAACATGTTTTTCATTTTTATAGACATTAACTTGGGTTGGATATTTTCCCTTATTAGTTATGTTGCTAATTCCTTCCGCTGTCACAAACCTATTTATTTCTCTGTCATAAGGTTAGAGAGGGTTGTGCGGCATCAGCCGCACTCCTCTTTGTGATATCTGCCAATCCACTTGTCTGCTTCTGCGATTGCTCTCGCTATCGCTTTCGCATTATCCGGATGCAATGCAGTATTGTTTCTGAGTCTCTCTTCATTCCAGAACACATCCGTAAGCCTTGCCAGTTCACTTCCTATGCTCCAATTCGGTATGCATATATAGTTT
>AUXO017696199.1_pt1 | contig 19713 bp, 10 predicted proteins | sample 768731 | NCBI WGS metagenome assembly AUXO01 (sample SAMN02715735, study PRJNA202380) | gut metagenome | biome: sheep rumen | host: Ovis aries | place: New Zealand: Palmerston North
AGCCATGATGGAAGATTATTGTGCTTTCAGTCAGGATCACAAGTGTCCGAAATGGGAAGACTATATGCTTACACGTCACGAACTGGAAGAGGCTGACCGTCTTTGTCACGGTAAGATAACTCAGCCATACTGTTGTATGGCACAGTGCCGTAGATAAAGGAGTCCTGCTCAGTAAGGACAATTGTCTCAGAGATTCATCTTCAACGTCTTGTACGGATTTTTTTGACAGAGCCGATTTTTTTATAACTGCGACCGCTTCGAAAACTATTACCACACAGGCTGCCACCGATGTAATATTGACAATTGACTGAGTAAATGGTATAATAATTAATAAATCGATTTGCAATAATCATATGTGCTTACAATTATTCAAAAAAATCATTGATTTCACTTTATGATTGCAAAAATGTATTTGTTTAAATTTTTTGATTCTATGCAATTTTATTATTTATCGGTGATAATCTATTTTTTGATTGAGAGTATTAAAGTTCATACAAAAGGAGAAAATGAAGGTGCACACATGGATAACTAAATATGGAACTAAAGTAATAAGACTCAATAACTTCAGATGCAACTGTTATTTTATTGTTAAAGAGAACAATGCAATTTTAGTAGACACAAGTATCAGGGCTGAAAGAAGCATTATTGAAAAAGCTATGAAGAAAGTTGGAATTGATAAGCCTGTTGTTATAGTGCTTACGCATAATCATTTTGACCATGCAGGAAATGTTGAGTTTTTCAGAAGGAAATACAATTGCGATGTTATAATACATGAAAAAGACTATGAGGGTTTGAGAAAAGGGTATACAGATCTTCCTGATGGTATCAATCAGCCGTTTAAGTCGGCTACGAGGTTTATTAATTCCAGAAAAATTATTTTGCCGTTTCAAAAATTTCCTCCATGTCCCAAGGCTATACCTGTGAGTGATGGCGTGATCTTGAAAAAGTACGGAATAAATGCCAGGATCTTATCTACTCCGGGACATACAGACGGTTCTATTAGCATTATTGTTGATGAAGAGATTGCACTTGTAGGTGATTGTATGGTTCGCTCTGTAAATGGAGAGATTTTTCCTCCATTCGCTAAACATCCTGATGAAGTAACAAGATCATGGATTAAACTTATTAATACAGGGTGCCGATTTTTCCTTCCTGCTCACGGTAATGAGAATTCATCGGAATATGTAAGGAAAAAAATGAAAAAGCAATTAAATACAATTATGCTTAAGAGAATTAAATAATATAAATAAGGCTGGATCAATAATAATTATTTGATCCAGCCTTTGCATATCTGCCAATTATAAGCCTTGACTAACTCTGTTTTTTTTATTGACAAATTAATTTTTCTATGATATACTGTAGAAGTCTTGTGACATCAAGTATGTGTGGATTTCAAAATATGACCTTTATTGCTCTTAGTGCAAAGTATATTATTCGATTGATAGAATAAGTTGGTGGAGCAATAGGCAACTGCTCATAAAACTACTTAGAATATAATTTATTTAAAATCAATTATATGTGTGGCTTAAATGGTTTAGGGGTATTTGCTCAGGGATTATTAATATTTATTTGGAGGTGATTAGGGTGAAAAAAGCATTCTTAAATTTATGTGGGTTTCAGTAAATAATTCATTATCGAATAAAAATTGGATATCTTTTTGTTCCTCGAAATCATTTGTGTTAAACATTTTTTCATAAGACATTATTAGAAGATGTTTTGAGATCAATAAAGACTATGGCAAAGGCTAAGTAATATGATTTTATTGATATGATTTGTGGATACGAGGAGCAATATATTTCGTATGTTAATTTTTCTATTGATTGAGAAATGTGAACTAAAGGCAGTTTTTGGATTTAAACTGAAATGTTAATGATTTAACAGTCGGCACATAAAAATATAATATTACGCACTGTTGCAATTTAACAAATATCTAAAGAATTATAAGGAGTAATATCAAATGAATACAATAATAAACAAAATATGTGAAAATGTAAAAAATAATCCTGATAAGGAGGTTTACTGCTTCCTCGCACCAGAAGAAAACGGCTGGAAGGAGGATATTATTACATATCAAACATTATGGGATAATGTTACAAAATATGCTAACGAACTCAACTATTTAAAGGAAAAGCATGGTTCAAAGGTTCTTATCTTTTCGGATAATTCAAAGGAGAATATCTATACAATTTTTGCTTCTATGGTTTTAGGAATGACTTTCTCACTTATTCCTGCACCTACAGATACAAGTAAGACCGAAAGATATATTTCGGTTATCAATTCTTTTGAACCGTCTTTTGTTATCACAAATAATAGAATCAACAGTATAATAAGCACGAAGAAAATAGAAGGATTAACAGAGCGCAATACTGAGATAGTAAATATATCTGATTACTCATCAGGAGCAGAATCATTTGATTTCGCTGATGTTACAGATGATTCACTTGTATATCTTCAGTATACATCAGGTTCAACAAGTATGCCAAAGGGAATTAAAATTTCACAGAAAAACCTTGAAAGCAACCTTAAAGATCTTTGTGATATGTTCAAAATAGAATTGACTCCTGATATTATGTCATGGGTGCCATTTTTCCATAATATCGGTCTCGTCGCTATTGTGATCCTTTCTGCTTATGTTGGAAGAAAGTCATATATGCTTGGAACAGATCAGTTTATGAAGAATCCTTATCTGTGGCTGAAGGCAATATCTGATTATAAGATTACCCTTACAGTTGCACCTAATTCGGCATATGATCTTTGTAATAAGATCATTCCTAAGCCTGCAGCAGATAAACTTGATCTTTCAAGCGTTGTTTATTTTGCAAATGGTTCCGAGGCAGTAATGCCACAGACAGTTTATGATTTCTGCAACCTCTTTGAAATTAATGCTGATACATTTGTTCCTTGCTATGGGCTTGCAGAGTCTGTTTGCCTCGTAAGTGCTGAAACAGAAAAATTTGTCTCATATAAGATAAGCTACGATAAATACATTCAGAATAGTTTTGAAATCGATGAAAATGATCCTAAGGCAAAGAATGCTGTAAGCCTTGGCAGAGTCAGCGATAAAACTGAGGTCGCTATAATTGTGCCGGGAACAGATTGTATTGCAGATAAAGGTTGTATTGGTGAGATATGTATAAAGAGTAATTGTGTCTCCGAAGGATACATCGGAGACGTTGAAGAAAACAATAACTTTGGCTTTAGGATCAAAGGTAGAGAGGGCGGTTTCCTGAGAACTGGAGATCTCGGTATTATTTACGAGGATAGGCTCTATATTACAGGAAGAAAAAAAGAACTTATCATCCTGAATGGCCATAATATCTATCCCGATGACATCAAATCAGAACTAAAGAATAGGATTCCTGTACTTGCAAACTGTGCAATGTGTGTATTCTCGTTCAACTATGATCTCAAAGAAAGAGTGGTGCTTTGTGTTGAGACAGATGATTTAGGAGATAAATCTTCTGATGTTTCAAACGAGATAATTTCTGTTGTAAATAAATATTTTGCATTTTCCTTGTTTGATGTTGTCTTTGTCAAGAAATTCTCCCTTTCAAGAACTGATAACGGAAAGCTTCAGACACATAAGATAAGAAGGGATTATAAGAATAATAATCTATTATCGTGGTATTCAAGCAAAACAACCGTGGAAGAGATAAAGGAATATATATTTGTGGATGAGGTCGATAAGGTCGTAAAAAAGATATTTGACAGTATACTTAAGAGAGCTGATTACGAACTTACTGACAGCTTCCTTGAACTGGGCGGTAATTCTTTTGATACTATTGAACTGATAAGCGAGCTTGAACAGTATTTTGATATTTCTTTGAATGTCAACAGTGTTCTTACGAATCCCACCGTAATCGGTATTTCAGATTACATCAGGAGAAAGAGAGCAAATGAAGATACAACTGTTACAAAGACAAATCTTTATGATGAGGTAATCCTTCCCGATGATTTCTGTATGGAAAAAGAATACGAGATTCTTCCGTCAGAGTGCAAAAATATATTCCTTACCGGAAGTACAGGCTTCCTTGGCGCACACCTTATAAAGTCTCTGCTTACGTATTCTGATGATGTTGTTGTATACTGCCATTGCAGAGCGAAGGATGCTAAGAATGGAATTGAAAGAATCAAGAACAATATGCTCAAATATGAGTGCTGGGACGAAAAATTTTCTGAGCGTATTGTGCCTGTAAGAGGTGATCTGGCTAAGTCTAAAATGGGAATTGATGACGAAGAATATGATACTCTTTCTGAGATCATAGATGCAGTATACCATAATGGTGCACTTCTCAATTTTATGTTCCCATATGAGTATCTTAAAACAACAAATGTGTTCGGTACACAGGAATGCCTGAAGTTTGCAGGAAAGGGAAGGGCAAAGTATTTCCACTATATTTCTTCATTCAGTGTTTATGATAATCCAAGCCATTTTAAAACAGTAGCTTATGAAAATGATCCTCTTGAGTCTGCCGACGGTTATTTCTTGGGTTACTCTGAAACTAAATGGGTTTCTGAAAAGATAATTGCAAAGGCTGAAAAGAAAGGCCTTAAAGCTGCTATTTACAGACCCGGTGATATAACTGGAAGCAGAGAGAAGAGTATCTGGGAAATGGGCGATCTTGTTAGCAGAGTGCTTGTTTCGTGCGTACAGATGGGAAAAATGCCTAATGTTTTTGTTAATATCTTCTTTACACCGGTAGATTATGTAAGCGATTCTGTAGTTAACATCTCGTTCAATGATGACGTTGTTGGCGGAAAATTCAATATCATTAATACCGATATAATTGATATCAATCAGCTTGCAGATATATTTGCTGAATGTGGATATGATGTGGAGAAAATAGCGTATACTGAGTGGCAGGAAATGCTTTGGAACTCTGAGGTCGGAAAGAACTCCTTGAAGATTCTTGAGTGTCTCTTCCAGGACAGTGATACTGATGAGCGTTGTATCATCAGAAGATATTCTGATCTTGAAGCAACTTTTGATACAACAAATACAGACAAGTTCCTTGAGAATACCGGTGTAAGATGTCTTCCTGTTGATTCCCAGCTTATTTCAGGATACCTTAATTACTTTAGTAAAAAAGGCTATATAGATAGTAAAGTTTGCGTAAGATAAAAATATTTCTGCAAAGTTTAAATCCTGATTCCCGACAAATATCAAATGATTGGATCATATATAATGCAGCTACCGGAACAGATAGCTGCATTATATAAATCAGACTTATCCTGTCAAACGCAAAATAAGACAAAGAATACACATAGTTTTTACCGTGGTTTTTTTATACGGATTTGAGGTTTGTATAATAGAACTACGGTAATACATTCACTAAATATGCAATATGGAGGAAATTATGAGCGGGTATACAGTAAGTGATATACATAATATAGTTGAACAGCAGCGAAAGTATTTCAGAAGCGGTGAAACGCTTAGTATAGATTTCAGGATCAGACAACTGAAAAAGCTGAAGAATATGATCGTACATAATGAAGCTGAAATGATAAAAGCTTTGAATGAGGATCTTGGACGCCATGAAACTGAATCATATATTTGTGATGTTGGAAGTATTATACTGGAGATCAACGAAATACTTCATTGCTTGAAAAAATGGGCGAGACCAGAAACGCATTTCAGCGGTTTTGCTTGTTTTCCCAGTTTGTTTACAAAGGTTTATAAGATGCCATATGGAGTTTCACTTATCATATCTCCGTTCAATTTCCCGTTTTTACTTTCACTTGGTGTACTGGCTGCGAGCATTGCTGGAGGAAACACATCAATAATTAAAGCAAGTTCAAAATCTGTTGCCTGTACGGAATTACTTGAAAAAATGCTCTCAAAGACATTCCCGGAAAAATATATTAAGGTCATTGGCGGCGGACATGATGTTTCTGATATTTGCCTGGATGAACGTGTAGATAAAATATTTTATACTGGTTCAACTAAGGTTGGAATTCATGTGTTAGAAAAAGCTTCAAAAAATCTTACTCCTGTTGCGCTGGAGCTTGGCGGAGAAAATGGAAACTGGTGCATAATCCGTAAGGATGCTGATATCAAGGATGCTGCAAGGAAAATTGCATTTTTCAAAATGCTTAACAGTGGTCAAGTGTGTATTAATATCAATCAGATCGCTGTTGAGGAAGATGTTGCTGATATATTTGTCAGTGAAATAAAAAAGGCATTCACTTCTCAAATCGGAGATGCGCTCTCCAATGATGAATATCCAAAGCTTATAAACAGGCAAGCCTATGAAAAATGTGCCCATGAAGTAGATGAATACAGAGACAGAGTAGTGTTTGGAGGAAAAGGGGAACCTTGTGCTAATAAGTATGCCCCGACGATTATATACCCGGTAAATATTGATGAAGATATCGTTAAGCATGAGTTGTTCAATCCTATTCTTCCAATTTTGAAATTTAAAAGCATTGAAAAACTGCTTGATACAATTTCAGAAAGAGAACACGGTCTGGCATTATATATTTTCACAAAGGACATACGCTGGGCGAAAAAAGTTATGTCTACGCAACAGTTTGGTGGTGGGTGTATTAATGAGGTATGTCTTCATCTAATTACCAAAGGTGTTCCGTTTAATGGAACTGGACATTCTGGAATGGGTGCTTATCATGGCGAATGGGGATTCAGAGAGTTTACACATCCTTCAACGGTTCTTATAGGTTCTACTAAATTCAATATGTCGCTTCGCGAGCATCCGTATAGCAATAATAAACTAAAAATAAGGTTGCTAAAACTGTTTGAGAAATAATATGTAAAAAAATAAGGATTTATAGCTTGTGTTAAGTGCATTATGCTGAAATTAATATAATTTCAATATAATACTAATTTTTAGTGTTGACAAAACAATGACGATATGATAATATATTTTATAATAATATATCGTATTTTAAAAAATATTTGCATCTTTATTTTAACAGCTTTTATAATTTTTAATTAATGTTCTATTTGTAATTTATTATTAAGAATATATAATAAATGATTAAACTTTTTCGAATTTATTGCCAAATTGATGTAATAATTAATAGAGACCAATTCAAAAAACTACACTTTGTTAAGGAAGCGTTTTTATCATTATCTCAATTTATACAACATCTTATCGTCCCATTTAATTATCCAGCATTGTTATAACACGAAATAATAAAAATGATTTTACGTACTCGTCTGTTAAAGTGTTTTTATTTCATATATACTTATTCATTTTGAATGATATCTGACATGAATGATGATATTGTAAAATTAGTTGGCTTTATAGTTATGGTTGATTACAGCTTATTTGGTTTTAACTAAATAAGCTGTTTTTTATTTTATAGATGGAGGATGTATAAAATGAAAATGATTTGTATCCACCATGCAGGTGGATCGGCATACTCTTATTCAAACTTTAAGAGGAATCTTTCAGAATACTTTGATGTAATGACTATTGAATTACCTGGAAGAGGTACGCTGATTAACGAGAAGCTTACAACTGATTGTTCTGAAGCAATGGACAGACTGATTGATCAGCTGAAAAGCTGTGTAAAACCGCATGAGGAGTATATTCTTTTCGGACATAGTATGGGAGCATGGCTTGCATATGAGTTATGCTGTGAATTGGAAAAAAGCAAGGAATACTATCCGTCACAACTTATCCTATCAGGAAATAATCCACCATATTCCAAACATGAGCCATTTGATCCTGATAAATATTCAGATGATGAATTTATCAAGATAATTTGTGGATTAGGTGGGATTCCGGAACAACTGTTAAAAAATGAAAGCCTACTGAAGTTTTATATAGGCGTTCTTCGTGCTGATTATAAACTTCTATATTATCTCCCAAATTATATTGAGAAGAAGGCGGTAAACTGCGGCCTGACTGTTTTGAAGGCTAATGATGATTCCGTATTAAATAATACTGTAAAAGAATGGGAAGATATCGCTGCATCAGGGATCGAAATCCTGGAATTTGAAGGAAATCATTTCTCATTATATGATAAGAATATGAATGAGGAATTAAAACAATTCTTGTGTTCTCACAAATTGGAGAGAGTTTGAGTTTGGATAGACTTTATAAAGTTAATATAATATTTGTTAGAGTATATATTTATCTTATAAATTTAATAATAAGTGGAGGTTTTTATGAAGAGGGAATTAAGCAATGTTCAAAAGCAAATCTACAATTATTGTGAGCTTTATCCGAAAGATCCATCGTATAATATTACCGTATTGTGCGAAATACAGGGGAAGTTTGATAAAGAGCGCTTTAAAATGATCTCTGAGATTTGCCTTAATAACATCGATGTTTCAAAGGTGAACATAGCAAAAGAAGGAAATTTATTAGTCAATAATTATGATGAAACGCACAGTATCTGTATAGAAGAGAAAGACTGTTCTGATAAAAGCGATGAGGAATTCAGAGATTACGTTATCAGCGTGGCAAGAGAAGCAAGATCAAAGCCTATTGATATGAAAAAATGGCCGCTGATGAACGCAGTTCTATTCAGCCATACAGACAAGGAGCATATGATCCTTTTTAATATACATCATATAATTGCAGATGTTTATAGCTTTTATAGCATCATAGATCGTGTTTGCACCTATTATAATTCGGATAAAACAATAGGTGAAATAGCAGATGAAGAAAAAAGTTCAGAAAGGATTCAGTATCTTGATGTTCTTGATAAGGTTTTCGGCAATGGAGCAGCTGATATTGACTATTTCAAGAGCATTTATCAGGAGGGGGAGAGCATAGAATTAAAGAAGCTCTCACAGAATCGTAATGGCGATGGACTGATTAAAGGACATAAGTGTGTTTTTGAGCTTGATAAAGAATTATCCGAAAAAATTCGCAGCTATATCAAAGGTAATCGATTAACTGATTTCGCATTTTTCTTAGCAATATATATTCTTATACTGAAAAAAGTTACTATGGAAGATAGTATTGTAACAGGAATACCTTTGGGCAACAGAACTAAAAGAGAAATGAAGGATGTTTTTGGATACTTTGTAAATACTTTGCCATTAAAAATTGTTTTTTATGAAGATATGACTTTTAATGACCTTTGTGATACGGTTCTTGAAAAATCGTTTTCTCTTATGAGACATCAGAGTTTTGATCTTTCACAATTAAATAACTGGGTAACAGGAAGATTGAACAATGTCTTTACATTTTATAAACAGGCAATGCTGCTTAACCTTAAGGACTGCGAGACAAGACTCGTTGATTTTGGCCTGGAAAATGTAATGTTTGAGTTGACCGGAAGAGCTGAGGCAGCAGATAATTACAAAATAGAATTTGAGTACGGTGAATTCTTTGATGATGTCAATATCGAAGAAATGTATAATGAGGTTGTACATCAGGCTGTTGTGAATATGAAAATAAAGGATATCTCACTTACGGCAGATACCTGGAGAAGCGAGTATGCAAATATCAATTCATATATAGCTGACAGAAAATATGATACAGTAAAATCTATTTTTGAAAAGACAGCAGCCATAAACAGTGATGGTATTGCAGTAAAGTATGGTGATGATGAGTATACCTATAAAGAATTGAATGAGATATCGAATCAAGTCGCTGATAAACTGCTGAAGAATTATCCTGAGCATAAGCAGATTGCTTTCTCACTGAACAGAAAGAAGGAACTGCTTGCTTTGATCATGGGTATTATAAAGGCCGGAAAGACTTATGTACCGATAGATACCATGAGCCCTGTAAAGCGTTCACAGTATATACTCAATGATCTTGGTAATGTTACCTATATAGCGGAGAAAGAGATCGCTGAACGGATAGGTACTGACAGCAGTGCAAATGTAATCAGTTATGATGATTTCTTCAGCGATATTTCAGGATATTCTTCTGAGAATCCAGAAATAGAGCTTGATGATCCCGGACTGTATATGATCTATACATCAGGTTCTACAGGTAATCCTAAGGGCGTTACAATAAAGAATAACAACCTTATCTCACTTATGACATCAACTCAGAAAAAATATAAATTTGACAATAATGATGTATGGACATTGTTCCATTCCTATGGCTTTGATTTTTCAGTATGGGAGATATTCGGATGCTTATTGTCAGGAGGAAAGCTGATAGTTATTGATCCGAATATATGTAAGTCTGTGGATCAGTTCTATGAGATAGTTCATAAAGAAAAGGTCACAGTGCTTAATCAGACTCCTACGGCATTCAAGAGCTTTATAAAGTGTGACAGTCAGGCAAAGAAGGAACTTAATATCAGATACGTTATATTCGGCGGTGAGGCTCTTTATTTCAATTCACTTAAGGACTGGGTCGGCAGACATCCTCTTGAAAATACAAAGCTTATTAATATGTATGGGATCACTGAGACAACTATCCATGTTACATATTATGAAGTAACTAATGAGGATATACAGAGTAACAATAAGAGCGTTATCGGACTTCCTTTGGATAACTTGGGTGTGTATGTTGTGGATGAAGATATGAATATACTGCCGCAGGGAATCACAGGTGAGCTTCTTGTTTATGGTGATGGCGTTTCATGCGGGTATTATAATAAGCCTGAGCTTACAGCAGAAAAGTTTACAGTATTGCCTCAGACCGGACAGAGGATCTATAAAAGCGGAGATCTCGCTCGAATCAATAAGGATGGAATGATAGAGTATCTTGGCAGAAAGGATAAACAGATCCAGCTTAGAGGATTCCGAATAGAATTAGGCGAGATAGAGAACGTTATAATGCGTGAATTTGATCTTAAGGTATGCTCGGTTCAGGTCATTAATTATGGTGAGAATGATGACAGAATAGTCGCTTTCATGGAGAAGAATAAGATCTGTGATGAAAAAGCCGATATGACCGGAAAGCTGAAACAGGCTCTGCCATATTATATGATTCCATCGGAATATGTCGGAGTGGACAGTATCCCTATGACAATAAACGGTAAAGTCGATGTTGACAAACTCGTTTCGGAAATGAAGAAAACAGAGGCAAAAGAAGTAGTTATTACATTCAAAAATAAAAATGAAGAAAATCTGTATAATATCATAAAAGATGTATCTGGTATTGGCAATTTCAAGATAAGCGATAATCTTTTCGATGTCGGAATAACGTCTGTACATCTTTCGGCAATATATAATAAGATACAGGAAAAATATTCTTTAGATAATTTCAATCTTATAGATCTGTTCTCATATCCTTCAATAGAGAAGCTCTCTGCTCTGATAGACAGCCAGAAAAAGGAAAAAAGCAGACCCGGACGAAGAAATGTGAGTCGTGCGGAATTACGAAGAGCACAAAGAGGGGAAAGGTAATTTTTACCTTGTGATATTACTGGTAGTATATTATTCTGATTAAGCATTATCAGTACATAGTTTAAAATAATAAAAATAATGGAAAGGATCGTATGATCAATATAACTGGTAGTATAATACTTTTTGTTGATCTGACGAAACAGGTGTAAAAATGGATGATATTGCAATAATTGGTTTGTCAGGACGCTACAGCAAATCAAAAAATCCTAAAGAGTTATGGCAGAATTTACTTGGAGACAATGACTTGAATTACAGGGGAGATAGCTCTAAGGGAAATTATGTCGATGTTTACTCAAAAGTTGACAATATTGATATGTTTGACAATGAACTGTTTGGTTTTACTCCGTATGAAGCAAAAATAACTGATCCACAGCAGAGAGTGCTTCTTGAATGCGCTTTTGAGGCACTGCAAAATGCAGGATATGCTGATATCAGCAAAAAAAGCTGCACGGGTGTGTTTACTTCCTCAAGTATGAGTACATATTTTATAAACAACATATTATCCGATCCGAATTATTATGATGGCGATGTCGATTACAGCATTATCATAGGAAATGACAAGGATTTCAGTTCGACGAGGCTGGCTTATAAATTTAATTATGAAGGTCCGGCATATACTATTCAGTGTGCCTGCTCGAGCTCTCTTGTTGCACTTCATAAAGCTTGTGACAGTTTGCTGAATTTTGAGTGCGATATGGCACTGGTAGGCGGTGTATCGATATCTGTTCCGCAGGAGAAGGGCTATAATTACAAGGAAGGCGGTATTCTTTCAGCGGATGGATCCTGTAGTCCTTTTGATAAAGACGCTTGTGGAACGATCAAAGGCAATGGCTGTTCTGTGGTAGTTGTTAAAAGACTTTCAGAGGCTGAGAACGACGGAGACAGAATATATGCTGTTATTAAAGGTTCTGCTGTAAATAATGACGGTTCTGCTAAGATAGGCTTTACAGCTCCAAGCATTGAAGGACAGAGTGCTGTTATAAATGAATGTATCGAGTACAGTGGGCTCGACAAAAGCAGTATTGATTATATTGAGGCGCATGGAACTGGTACAAAATTAGGAGATCCGATTGAGATAAAAGCTCTTTCAAACGTATTTAACGAAGCTGACTGCCAAAATATAGCAGTCGGCAGCGTAAAAGCAAACATTGGACATCTTGACGCTGCTTCAGGACTTACATCAGTTGTTAAGAGCGTATTTATGCTTAATAATGACATAATTCCAGCAAATATAAACTTTAAGGAACAGAATCAGCAGTTTTCTTTTAGAGATGGTTTATTTACGTTCCCGAACAATAATACAGAGCGAAAACTCAACAATATCGGTGTCAGCTCTTTTGGACTCGGAGGAACTAATGCCCATGTTATCCTTTCAAAATATAATGCAGAGGAAAAAGAGAAGAAAAAGTACAGCAGTTATCTGATACCTGTATCTGTTTTCAGAAATAATGACAGGATAAAAATGACTGAAAATCTTAAAAAGTATCTTTCGGATTGTAGTTCGTTTGAGGATTTTGTATTCACCTTTTCAGCTGGTACAAGAAAATTCGACAACAGATGTTACTGTATATGCAGAGACAGCTCAGAACTTTTGAATATGCTTGATAAACTTGATACTGCAAAGAAAAACGATGCAATATCTCTTCCGGAATTTTCACTGGATGATTACAGGTATCTGGCAGATAATTTCCAGAGTTATGCTGATGAATATAATAGTATCTGCAAAGATAGCTATTCTTCGGATGACGAGGAGTATGTATATTATCATGTGGCATTTCTCAGTTTTATTTCATTGATAGCTGATGATACAGATTGTATTGATCTCAGAGATAATGATGAGCTTATTATCAACAGGATTATTGACGGTGATGATATCGATGAAATATTAGATGAAATAAAAAATGCTTGTATTCAGCCAACGAATAATGCTGCTGATACTCTTGATACTTTCTGGAGATTTATCGGTGAAATGTGGCTCAGAACAGATGTTGATTTCAGAGAACTCTATAGAGGAAATAATTGGTGTGTAACTGATATCCCCCTCTATCCTCTGGAAAAGAAACGTTTTTGGATAGAGGCAAAAGAAAAAACTGAGATCAAAGCTGATAAGGAAGTTGTTAACGAAGCTATAAGCAAGGAAGAATGCCTTGAGATCGTAATGGATATATGCAGGGATGTTCTCGAAGAGGAGGATATTGACCCGGACGGAGATTTCTATGATGTCGGCGGTGATTCATTATTAATGCTTTCATTCCTTGAAGATATAAATAAAAAATTTGATCTTACTCTAAAACTCAATGATTTTGCCGGTATCAATTCACTTCGTGAAATAGCGGATATGATATGTAATATTAAGAAAACTTCAGAAGAGAGTAAAAAATATTCATTTGTTTCAAAAATAAGAAATGGTTCTGCTAAGGCTGATAATCTTTTTCTGATGCATCCGGCAGGTGGTACAACTTTCTGTTATACATTGCTTAATAAGTATATGTCTCCTGATGTGGATATGAATATCTATACGATAGATCTTCCCGAAGATTATGAAAAATATCCCAGTATGGAAGCACTTGCTGACCTTTATATAAAGGCTATAAAGAGCATTCAGAAGGACGGAAGCTACAAGCTTGGCGGATATTCTTTAGGAGGAAATCTTGCCTGCGAAATGGCTGTTCAGCTTGAAGCGAATGGAAATACTGTTGATGAAGTGCTGCTGTTTGATTCGCATCCGCCAATAGCTTATAATTGCTATAAGGACGAGATAATAAATTATCAGAAGGTATTTCCTGTTGTAATAGCTAATTACTTTAATATGGACGAAGAATACCTTAATAAGATTGCAAATAATCCAGACATCACTATTGAACACGTTATCGAGGAAGTGAAGAATGTATCTGCTCACGGAAATATGCCAATTGGTGAAGATAAAATTAAGGATTTTTATACCAAGTGGATATTTACGCATGGCATATTAAAGCGTCACGATATCAAACAGCCTATAAAAGCGAAAGGTACTATGTTCAGGGGAAATGAAAAGGAGAAAGGCATTATATTATCCGAACTTAGAATAGCTGTAGTTGAGAAAGAAAAATGGAATGATTATTTTTCAGATAATATTAGAATAATTGATGTTCCAGGAGATCATTATACGATGTTCGGAAAAATTGAGAATACTATTGAATTAGCTCGGATCTTTAGCGAAAAATACAATAATATAAAGAAAGGTTAAAAGTATGAATGAACTGTTAAACAAATTGTATAAAAAGGTTCAGGAAACTCCTGATGAGGTTATTTTTACATTTCTTGATTTTAAGGATGACTGGATTAAGGATGAAATTACATATAAGGAATTGTTTGAGCATTCTGCGGCAGTTGCAAATGGACTTAAGGAAAGCGGCATAAGCCAGAATGATAAGATACTGCTTTTTTCCGATAACTCCAAAGAAAGTCTTTATGCTATATATGGTGCAATGATGGCAAACATAGTATTTACTATTCTTCCGCCACCTGTAGATAATAAGCAAAAGATGCGCTTTGAGTCTGTAATGCATACATTACGTTTTAAAGCTGTTCTTACGTCAGATCGTGTTATCAACTGTATCAAATCTATGGATACTAAGTTGCCAGAGATAACTATACTAAGTTCTAATAAACTTTCAGAAGGGGATTCTGATTATAAGCCTGTTGAAGAAATAAATGATCTTCTTTATATACAGTTTACATCTGGTTCAACAAGTGAGCCCAAAGGGGTACAGGTCAGCAAGGAAAGTCTTATTGCTAATCTTGAAGGAATATCAACAGTGATACCTTCGCATAATTCTAAAACAGTTTTCTCATGGGTACCGTTTTATCATAATATCGGATTAGTTTTAATTGTATTTTCATCAATATACGACTCAAGGAAAGCTTATATTATACCTACAGAGCTGTTTATAAATAATCCTGTTTTATGGGTAAAGGGAATGAGTAATTTTAAAGTTCAAGCAACAGTTGCTCCAAACTCTGCATTTGATCTTTGCAATAAGATTTTTACTCCAGAAAAGGCAAGGGAGATTGATCTTTCATCTGTAAATTATTTTGTAAGTGGTTCTGAAAAGGTTTATGTTAATACAATGAAAACATTTTCGTCACTTTTTAATATTGACATTGATAAATTCTGTCCGGGATATGGATTATCAGAAACAGTTGCTGTTTGTTCATTCTCAAGCCCTTTGAAAATATTGAATGTTAAAAAAGAGGATTTTTACAACAATAAAATTACCATTTGTGAGGAAAACACGGACTGTTTACAGCTTGTAAGTGTAGGACGAAATATAAACAGCACAGAGATAAGTGTTGTTGATCATGAAACACATGAAAAAATCAGCGAAGGTGAATTAGGTGAAATTGTTATTAAAGGACCAAGTGTCGCAGATGGATATTATGGTATAAATGACGAACGTAATGAAGTATTCAATATTATTGACAAAAACAACAGGAGTTTGAGAACTGGTGATATTGGATTCATTTATGATGGTGATCTTTTTATAACAGGAAGACAAAAGGAAATGATAATAATTAATGGTCAGAATTTCTTTCCTGCAGATTTTGTTGAGATAATAAAAAAATCAGTGCCTGAAATGGTATTGCCGACAATATATGCGTTTGCTGTTGAGATAGAAAACAAGGAGCATTTAATTATTGTTGTAGAAAATTATAATGATATTGAGAAATATCACGATTGTGCTTCAAGAATAATTGAGGCAATTAATTCATATTTCTCGTTCTCACCTTATGATATAATCTTCTTAGATACAAATCATAGCCTTGAGAAAACCGATATTGGCAAGATAAAAATAGGCAAACTTAGAAATGATTATCTGGAACATAATTTTGAAGGTTGGTCATGGAATGATTCGGGCAATGCTAATATTGATGATGCAGATGAAATAGATGCTTTCGTTTTATCTGAATTCAATAAAGTCCTTCCGAAAAATGTCGATAATTTGGACAGTAGCTTTCTGGAAATGGGAGGAGATTCATTCGATCTTTTATCAATAGTTACTAATCTTGAAGAAAAGTTCGGAATTAAATTTGATGCTAAGAGTTTTGTAAATGAGCCTTCTGTAAGAGGAGTTTCAAAATATATAAAAAATTGTCTATGATAATTAGTGAGAGGATTTGTTATGATTTGCTTGAAAAAAATTGTTAAGAAGTATAAATCAGGTTCTGATGAGATAGCAGCCTTGAATGATATCTCAACTGAAATTAGTGCTGGTGAATTTACAGTTGTGCTTGGTCCATCAGGTTCGGGGAAGAGCACTATGCTCAATATGCTTGGAGGTATGGATCGTCCGACCAGCGGACAGATACTTATAAATGGTGAGGATATATCTTTACTCTCAGAGAAAAAATTAACGGATTATCGTAGAAAGAATGTAGGCTTTGTATTTCAGTTCTATAATCTTGTTGAAAACCTTACAACATATGAAAATGTTGGTATAGCTGCGAATCTTAATGGAAATGTGGATAAAGTCTTAGATATAATAAAGGATGTCGGACTTGAAAAGAGAATAAAGAACTTTCCTAATCAGTTATCCGGTGGAGAAATGCAGAGAGTTGCTATTGCTCGTGCTGTTGCAAAATCTCCGAAGCTCCTTTTATGCGATGAACCGACAGGTGCTCTTGATGTTGCTACTGGTAATAAGATCTTTGATCTTCTCAAGAAGTATTCAAAGAATAAGGATACTGCAGTTGTTGTTGTAACACATAATCCTGAAGTTGCAGAGATAGCTGATCACGTCATAAGGTTAAGAGACGGAAAGATAGTTGCTGATGAAAGAAACAGTAGTTCTGATTAATCCGGATGTACTATCTGTATTATAAACGTGATCAAATAAGAAAGGATTATACCAATGATTTTTTTATTGAAAAAAATGGTCAGAAGTATCAAACAGTTTAAACTACAATTCATTTCTGTATTTTTATTAGCAATGCTGTCTGTTGTCGTGTATAGTGGATTAGAAGGCGTATGGAGTGGAATGAAGAATGAGTTTGATTCGTATGTTGATGATACTAACCTGGCTGATGAATGGATCTTTGCAACATATTTTACAGATGATGATATTACAAAGATCAAGGATCTGGAAGGGGTAAAAGATATCTCAAAAAGAATGAGAATAACTGCGGCTTCAACTGATAAAAATGGAAATGATGCATATCTTAGTCTTGATACAATAGGAAATGCTAATATCACTTCCATGTATATAATGGAAGGAAATGATAATGATAATCACAAAAACAGTGTTTGGATTGATTATGATTATGCAAAAAAGAATGATATTTCTGTCGGTGATAAGATTGCTTTAAATTATGGCGGCAAGTTTGCTGAACCAGAAGTTGTTGGCATTATAATGTCTTCTGAAAGAGCACATTATACTGGTACAACAGACTATTATTCTCCTGATCATCAGCGTTTTGGTTATGGTTTTTTTAGTGAAGACATTCTTAGTCAATTTGATATCAAAATAAACTGCAATCTTCTTGAAATAAAAAGTGATAAATCGTCAGTTGTAAAAGAAAAAATAAATGAACTGATGGGCGAGCGTTTTATTGCATATTATGATAAGGAATCTTTATTTGATGTTGCATTTGTAAGTAATCAAGTAAAAAACCTTAGAAGAATATCTATTCTTTTCTCTTCACTGTTCATTCTTCTGTCAGTTTTGTCAATGCATACAACTATAAAGAGGCTTATCGATGCACAATCATCTGATATAGCAACATTAAAGTCATTAGGCTTTTCAAATAAAAGTTTGATAATTCATTATTCTATGTATGGATTGTTTGTAAGCATTATAGGAACAGCGGTTGGATTTATATGTTCCTTCCCGTTTTCAAAAGTTGTGCAGAAAACACAGCAGACTCTTATATCAATGCCAGAATGGCCTATAAAGCATACAGTTGGTTCACCTATAATTATATTTATGTTGATTTTCTTATCAACGCTTACATCAATTCTTGCAGCTAAAAAGACGATGGTTGGATTACCTGCTGAACTTACTCAGAAAAAGGTAAAACATAATAAAAAATTGTTGTTGGAAAAAATACCTGCGATTTGGAATAAACTTAGCTTTGGTATGAAGTGGACTCTTAGAGATGCTTCAGCACATAAGACGAGAATCTTTTTAGGTATTGTCAGCGTTTGTGGAAGCTTTATGTTGCTGATGGTCGGATTTGGTACTCCTGACTCTATTACTTCACTCACTGACAGAACATATAATGATGAATTTATTTATTCAAATAAGCTCACACTGAATACAGCAAATACTCCCGAAGATATGGTTGCTGTTGGAGAAGAATATAATGGACAGTTTGTCCAAACTTTACAGAGCAGAGTATATTTCAATGACTCTGACAAACCATATTTTAAGCCTGTAACTATTTTTTCAGATGGTGAATACATTAATCTGAAAACCGTTGATGGCAATAAGCTGGATGATAATGGTGCTTTTATAACTGAAGGAATGGCTGAAAAAATCAAGGTGGAAAAAGGCGATACTATAGAGCTGTATCCGTCGTTTTCAGCTCAGAGTTATAAATTTAAGGTAGCGGGCATAATACCATCAAGTATGCCACAGTCACTATATATCAAAGACACCTGCTGGATGAGTAATGGAGCAATGTTCCGTCCATCGCATCTATTTACGGGCGAGATAGATGATGACAAGGTAAAAAATGATTCAAGAATTACTCAGATCATTACCAGCAATCAGCAGAAAAACAATCTTAAGGATTTCAGGTCAGCAATGATAGGCGTGTTTACACTTATGAGATTTGTTGCGTTTGTTCTTGTGGTAATTGTTCTGTATAATCTCAGCACACTAAGCTTTCTCGAAAGAACAAAAGAGTATAATACTTTTAGAGTGCTTGGATTTCATTATAAAGAAATACGTTCATTAGCTTCCTTTGAAAACGTTATTATACTTATTATAGGATCAGTGTTTGGTTTGCCTCTTGGATTCAAGTTTCTTGATTTATATTGTGATACTTTTTCTAATGATACATTGAAGATATATTCAAATATTTCAAATATATGTATCATATTAGTGTGCTTTATTGTTGTGTTCTGTACTATTGTAACTACACTTCTTCTTTCGTTAAGAATAAGAAAAATAGATATGGTTCAGGCTTTAAAAGACAGATAAAATGATACGATAAAACATTTTTGAATTGAGTGTGATAGATTTAAAGCAAGTGTTAAATGAATTGCGTTCTATAAGAAATATTATTCCCCTCGCCAGTGGCGAGGGGAAGCTTTTTGTATTCCGAAAACCCCTGGCTCTGCCAGGGGTTCAAAGAAGCTTTAGTTATGAGTAGAAAAAGAGAACCTCCCATGTTATAATAGTAATGGTCTGCCAACCAAACTGAAAATAACAAAGGAGGTA
>AUXO017940443.1_pt1 | contig 19711 bp, 12 predicted proteins | sample 768731 | NCBI WGS metagenome assembly AUXO01 (sample SAMN02715735, study PRJNA202380) | gut metagenome | biome: sheep rumen | host: Ovis aries | place: New Zealand: Palmerston North
TGCCCTTATCACAAGAGTGGCGAATTTGTGCTCACGCCGGCAATGGAATGGTTCTACAAGCCGCATCATCCGGAATATACCGGCGCTCGGAAGGCCGCCAGCACGCAGGTGATGGAGTTCATCTATCCCAGCTCCGGCACCACGCTCTACCTGCCCCGTCAGCTAAGCGGCCAGGTGGAAGGCGCCGTGTTCCGCGTGGCTCACCACTCCTCCGACGCCACCCTCTGGTGGCACCTGGACCAAAGCTTCGTGGGCGAAACCCGCTTCCTGCACGAACTGCGCCTGGCCCCCGCTCCCGGCCGTCACACCCTCACCGTAGTGGACCAGGATGGCAACACCACCACCGTCCGCTTCACCGTTGCGGAATAATCTATAACGCCAAGCTCAACATTCTCTGAAATGGATAAAATTGTTCCGTGTCTGAAGTGGTACATTTGAATCCGTCACAGACGGTACATTAGAAAACGCTCCAAAAGGTACATTCAATGCGCTATTTGCAGTTTTACAAGCCGCATCATCCGGAGTATGTGGGAGCCCGCAAGAAGGACGCTTCGGCCCAGGCCATGGAGTTTATCTATCCCAGTTCCGGCACCGTCCTATACCTTCCCCGCCAACTCTCCGGCGAGGTGGAAGGCGTGGTGTTCCGCGTGGCGCACCATAGCTCAGATGCCACCCTCTGGTGGCATCTGGATCAAAGTTTTGTGGGAGAAACACGTTTTATCCACGAACTGCGGCTGGCCCCGCCCATCGGAAAACATACCCTCACGGTAGTAGACGGAGACGGTAACTCTGTCACGCTCCCCTTTACCGTAGCGGAATAAAAGGGCTAATCGTGCTGACCGTCCGTGTGGTACAGGGAACCACGGAATGCCTTTCCGATGATACGCTTGATAACGATATCGCGGCTGGCGGATGCCTTGAGCGTCAATCTTGCTTCCTTTGTACCCCGGGGGAGAGTCCAGAGATACTGATTCTCGCTTCCCAGATACTGGTAGTACACGCTCTCTTCCGGAATCATAGGTTCCTCTACCGATTTAGGAATGCTGGGGATATTATTACTATCCTTGGCGTACTCAATAATGAAGCAATAAATATCGCATTCAGTTGCCGTATGCGTATTGCCGCTTTTTTTATAGACTTCGGCAGAGATTTCATAAGTGTCTCCTTTTTCCAATCTGACACCGGAGGCGTCCACACTGGAAATTTTATTGAATCCTACGCCCAGATAACTGCTATAAGTGACCTCGGTCTTACTCTCTTCATACCACAATTTGTCTGTCTTCCACTTATCGGAAGTAAAATTCCAGGTAAAGATATTGCCGTTAAATCGGCCGGCCTCCACAGGCTCCTCTACATATCCCACGGAAGAGAGAATAAACGAAACCTTGCTGGTAATCTGTTGGTTCTGGTTCGTGGTCATCTCGGCCCAGAAATAATTATCTGCGCCCGTATAAGTATTGTTATGGAGTGTTGCCACGTTAAAACCGTTAAGATAGCCATTGGGAATAGTTATTCCTGCTCCTTCTTCTCCGGGTATAATCTTTACCGTAGGTGCTATTTTATCCCTATCCGTACTGAATCCGAACAGAACGGTTTTTGAACCACTGGAACTGTTCACATATCCATAAGCCACATTGGAAGATTTGTCGGCTCTGCTTGGCATAGTTACGGCATCCACAAAACTCACATTGGTGAAATGCCAGGGCACCAGGGTGGCCGGTTCGTAAACACCGTTGTCCGTGGATAATTTCACCGACACATCGCCGCCTGTTTCCGTGGTCAGCAAATCAAATACCATATCCTGGGCCTGGGGCTTATAGGCATACTTTCCGGAAGCATCCGGCAGCCAGTTGGGGTCACAGGGTTTAAGGTTCTTCAGTTCCAGGAATACCGTCTCTTCGTAAGAATCGCGCTTGAGCATCATACTGGCCGACACTTTAACCGGAGCGTTTTTGGCATAAGGGATGGAAGTGATAAACTTAGGGTCCTTGAAAGACTCAAAATTGACAAAATCCGTCTCTCCCGGCTCGAAGTAACGGTTTCCTACATAAATCGTGGTGGCACTCTCATCACAGTTGGTCTTAAAGTAGCTGGAGAAGGTACGCCAACGGCTCTCGTGTTCATAATCCAACTCGGACTTGATGCTTTTATATTCGTCCCAGGTGACCGTACGCTGGAAATAGAAGGCATTCTTTCCAGTGCCACTCAAGGAAGGGCCCGACAGCACCGGCATCACAATCTGCGTTTCCGTATTGTCCGCGGTAAGCGTCAACTTCTCGGCCTCAATATTGAAGGCCAGCGGGAACATCGATTCCACCAGACCATCCGGAATGGACACATCCACCTTGACTTTCTGCCCACTGGTTCTGAGGATGGGATCATCGCCACAGCTCACCCGCATGGGCTGAATGGGCAAAAGCGAAATCACGATATCGCGGTACAAGGGGCTTTCCTCTGGGTCGTTTGGTTTTGTCTTGCACTGGACCCGAAGCGTCTGGGTGCGGGCGCGGGCCTCGCCGGGAGAGGCAATCTCATAGGTAATGGTCCTCCAGCCATAGTTGTCCGGTATCTGATCCGTTTCAGGATTGAAACCTTCCGGCAAACCAACGGCCTCGTGTATCTCCACATTTTTGATAACGCCTGCAGTCGGAGGGTCAAGGAAGTAAGTCACGCATTCATCCTTCAAATTGGGCAGCGGGTCCGGTTTTTGGTCCATATTGTCATAAAAAACCACGAAAACCGAATCCTCCTGAGCGTGGATATAGGTCTTGGACATAAAAGGCTGGATAGCCATCCTTCGGGTGCCGTCGGAAATGTCCGGAAGGTGCGATGCATTGACATCGGCCGATACATCCGCACTGCCGGCAGCAGCCGCAGCCTCGGCCGGGGTAGCGTGGCCCTTGGCCGAAATCTTCTGGATATTGATCTGATACCTGAAGTTGCGGAGCACGGGATAATACTTGCTGCCGGACATCAGGTCCACCTTATAATAACACAGGACGCCATTCGTCCTTTCGTCTTCACTGAGCGAGGTGTCACTGGGATTTTTGTACAATCCATACAAAATCACATACGTGGGAGGAATGGTTCCGTCGGGTATGGGGCGCTCATAAAGATAAACCGTATGGGCCTCGTCATCCACCTTAGGATTGGCGATATACTGTTTAACCCCGTTCGTATAATTCGTAAAATCCTCCTCGCTGGGAACCGTAGCATCAAAGGGAACACTCGAAGGAAGGTTGCCGGAGTAATCGTAATCCTCTCCGATCAGCTCGTCGAAACTCAAGTCCTTGTAATTGTCAATAAAGCCTTTGACTCCCCCATACGGGACCAGCGTACCCTGCGAAGGGACATTCACAACGGCAAAGCTATATGGGGTAAAATTGCAGTCATCCTCGGCAGAGAGCTCTATCTTGGCCCAGTTACGGATTAGGCCGACATTCTTAACCTTAAATTGCGCCTTTAATGACTCGGAAGGGACATAAGGCTCTCCCTCCTCACGGCGACGAGTGGTTCCTTCGGGATAGATATAGTACTCCACGTTATTCTCATCCTTGGCGGTCTGGGCAGAAATTTTGTCCAGACGCACCATCTGCCAGAAACCACCTTCTCCCGCTTCGCCCAAAAGCGAGGGCAGCACTTCGCTGTCTCGACCAAAGGGAATGCTGACGGGACCGTTTCCAATCAGATGAACCGTTCGCGGGGAGTTGCTAAGGGGCAAAGAGATGGTACAAGAATACTTGAAAACATCCTTGGTCTTGGTCTCACCCTTCTGATCCTTATACTCATAATTATATGTACCCTCATACACGGGTGTATATGTCTTATACTCTTTCAAATAGCCAGAACCGCCAAAAACTGCCACCCCTATGTTCTTAAGGTCTTCTTTTGCTCCCTCTCCCAGCGTCTTGGTGGTGGGGGCCTGCTCACTGGTCACGGTAAACGCCACCTCAACCCGGCCCTCGGGGTCGGTCTTATCCAACTCCGGTTCCAGTTCCACTTCCCGGTTGCAGCTATACGCTGCCAACGCGGCCATCGCTATGATCAACCACTTTTTCATCATTCAGCATCTCCCCATACAAATAAAGTAGGATCCCCGTTTCCATCTACAATTCGGTCATCTCCCCAATACCACGAGTCATACACGCAGCGGATATAGGCCTTGGTGGCAGTCGGGTTGGGCGTTACCTTATTGTTTTTAACTTGGACCACCCCGTTGGCCGTCCAGTAATTATCGTCAAACTGTTTGACAAACACGCCGTTGGCAGAAAGCTGGGCAATAAAGCTGATCTCTCCCTGGGTGGGCAAGCGCCAGCGGCCGGCCGGGAAGCCATTTTCCTGGAAGGACGCACAGCGTTTCAAGGCATTCTCCTCTGAAATTTGCGTACTCCGGGCCGATCCGCTCAATTTGGTAGAAACGCGATATGCCGGGGCAATCATATTCTTGGTGCGGTCAGAGCCGTCTGTGAGATGATAATAAGTAAGGGAACGCTTAGTTTCGATATCCACAACCTCCTTTCCCTGATCATCTTTTTTAACGGTGTTTGCTTCGCAGAATGTATATCCCATTTCTTCTGCACTCTGTGCATTGCCAACGCGCGGGTCTCCGATAATGAAATCCGAGTCGGCAGGCAATACCGTAGCACTGATTTTATACATATCCGTGCCTCCGCCGTTATAGGTAACTACACGCCAAAGATCGCTATCCTTTTTTCCTCCATCCTCATAATCTTTTTGGGTGAATTGTTCCCCGTTAATATAGACATATCCGTGATGCTTGGTCGTAGAATGATCGCCGCTGTCCTTTATTTCGTCGGGGTTGGGCGTAGCCTGGATAAAGATGCCGGGATACTGGATAATTTCCACGTGTTTGATGTAATTCTTCTTCAAGGTCGGGGTTGCGTCGGCATGGAACACATCAAAGGTGATGGTATAGGGAGAATACTCAAACTGCTGCGACGAATAATTGTTCTCCAGGGCGTGGGTATAAACAATGGCCCCATCCCCGTACTGTATCCAGTCCTTCCCGTCGTCGCTATAGTCCTTGCGCCGCTGCTCATTATACTCCAGATAATAGCTATTGTTCGGATAAATATCGTCATAAGTATCCCCGTCTTCATAGTGAACCTGCTTTACATCACCACGATACCTTTCATTATAGCCTAATTGTGGATTTTCTCCGAAATAGGGTCTGGTAACGTGGATATTCTCGAGTTCAATGGAACTGCTGGAAGTGTAGATCACCTTGATGCTGGACTGGTTGTACATTTCAAAATGCGTTCCCTCCACCGACAGATAGCGGGCGTTACCAATGTTGGCACGCTTAACGGCCATATCTTTTTCCTGCCAGTACACAAGGAACATTTCGGCCGTCAATTCCACGGCATCCTCATCGGTATCGGCTCCCAGCACGCCTACTTTGATATCGTAATGATACCAGTTGTTCCGGATGAAGCTATTCATAAAATCTCCACCCCGGCGGTCAACCGGAATCAAAATCTTATAATAGAATTCCTTCTGGCTGTGGGAATAACCGCCTTCCTCCAATCTGTCCCAAGTCATAACCAGTTTGATATAAGGTTCATGCTCGGCGCCGGATACCCAATGATAAGGGTATGTATACATAGGGAAGGTGTTGTAGTAATCTCCACTCTTATCAAAATAAGGCTCTCCGCCACTGAAGAAATACAGCGGGTTGTCCTTGTAAGACAGATAGTCTTCGGTGGAAGGCGTAATCCCCCCGGTGGTTCCGGCCGGCTGGCCACCCAGGGAAACCACCTTCATTCCGTTTTCCAGGTAAATTTTCATTTCCTGCGGGCGGGGCACCCAGACTTCTCCGTCGCTCAACTCTACACGGTCGCTCATCTTGATGCCCACCGTAATCTTGCTGGCATAGCGGGACAAGTTAACCAGTCCCTGGGAAACCACTTTCTGACTGCGTCCCGCCAGGGTAATGGTTTCGGACCCACTCATCATAAAGTATTCCTGGCTATGGCTGGTATAGACAGAAGGAGCGGCAAAATCCGTAGTGACCAGCAGGCTTTCGATACTGCTCAGAGAAGTGTCGTCCAAATTGTCCAATTTCTCTTTGGGGCCATTGGCTATGGCAAAGACCGTGGCCTCCGTAATGCCAGAAAGGACGGGGAAAATGCGATAGTTGACCTGGTTGGTAGTGAGTTCGAGGCGGAACACATCACTGCCCCGCTTGCCGGATTCCTTTCTGATATGATACGTGGCCGATTCAGAGGTGGCCCCACCCGGATAGAAATAGAAATCTACCCACTTGATCAAATTTTCGTGATACGGGTTCTCACCGGCCGCCGTTCCGTCACTCCCGGCCTTGGTAGGATCCTGGGCGTCCAGGCAGGAAACGGTAAGTTCCATCACCGGCCCATCCCACAACGGATCCTGATTCTCCTTTCCGCAAGCGGCCAGCAGAAGAACCATCAGTATTCCGTATGACAGACGACGCATCATAGGCAGAAGTGATAGATTTGGTCTATACATTCCGAGGAACCGTCTATCTCGCGGTCTCCATCCGGCGTATAGGCCTTAAATTTCAGCGTTATGCTCCGGCCCGTAGGGCCATCGTAGCTGGGTTTTCGCCCAACAGTAATATCAATACGTCCATTGTTATAGGAAGGGTCAATATCGGCCCTATCCGGCGTCACCACGAAGGCTTCCAGGTCGGCCCTGGTTCCTTCGGGAATAATCTCCAGTTTTCCTCCCTGGGGAGTAATGACAGAAATGTAGCCCCTGGCCGGACTGTTGGATTTCACGAACACATTGAATTCTTTACCTTTACCGCCACTGATATCCACAATGCTTGCAGCCGAGCTACGGTCTACCGAAAACTTATGGGAAACCTGCAGGGAAGCCGTGCTGAACTCGATGGTATAATTGTTTTTGTCCCAAGGCAAGGCGCTGACGGCCAATTGGAGAGTTCGGTTGCTGATAAAGTAGCCGTATACGGTCCAGGTATGGTTGCGCGCGAAATCCCCCGCGGTAGCCATGTAAAAAGGTATTTCCTTATGATCCGTCTGCTCTCCCTTGGTAATGGAATAGTGAACCACTCCCTTCAGCGCCCTGTCACTTTCGCGCAGGTAGTAAGTGCCCAGGTGCGAAAGATGACCCGCATGTATACCGTCTTTAATCAGCTGCTCGTAACTAGGTCCGTCCTGTCCTGCATAGGAGTAGATTTCTGGGGTATCTGTGGAGGCTAGTGTGTCGACTGGCCAAATAACTTGCATGGGTGCAGACACATAGTTGTCCGGCTTTATGTGACAAGCTTCCGTAGAGAAAACGTATTCTTCCATCGGAATAAGACCCCCGTTAAGCTCAACTGACTCTATAGCAAATGATTCCTCCGTATTGTTCTCCGTATACATCTGGCTGAAAATGAAACGGAGTTTGGATACTGCACGTTTCAGCGAAATAGTGGGCACTTTCAAGAATGGCTCTTCGCCTCCTACGTCCAAGCCCTTACCCACGCCGCTCATTGGAAGACCACTGGAGGGGACTGATGTCGTAGGCGTTCCATCAGGGCTGAAAAGGCCCTGACCGCCAAAGGAAGCACCATTGACAACATCATAGGGGGAATCCTCTGTAAGTTGGCTACCGATGGGTCCCAAGGATCCCCGATTCACCAGCACGAATACATCAACCTTAGGGCGGGTCAGAATGAACGACTTATCCACGCGAAGGGCGTATTTGCGCACGCCACCTGCCGTAGGAAGGCTGTCCGTCTGAGTTTTGTCCACCATAAGACTAGCCACTTTCTGATGTGCCTTCTCCCCCGCAGTATAAAACACCCAGATGGCTAGATCGTGAATGGCATTCTCTTCACTCTCGCCAGGCACTTCGCCTACGGTTGCTCGAGTTTGAGGAAGATAATTCTCCGGGAATTCTATGGCAATGCTCAGTTCCGGGCAATTAACCATGCGGGGTTGCTCGTCAATGAGGCTGCAGGATGCCATAAGAAGCACCTGCAACAAAATCCATATGAAGACTCTCTTTCTCATTACTCCATAATCAAAGTAACAGGAGAAGACAAATCCCAGCTCACCTGGGTTTGAACCCCAATAACCAACTGAGGAATGCCCAGGTCCGGAACGGCATTGTAGGCGCCGGCAAGAGATTTAATCGTACAAGACAGGGAGGTTATATGATCTTTGACAAAAATGCTCTCGAAATGGCGATCTTTCTGTTGCTTAGGGAACTCCATCTTTCCCACCATATAAAACTTTCGGCCGGGAAGAACACGTCCGTCAGCGCCAAAGAATGTTTTCCCGCAATTATTCAGGAATTCCAGCGTGAAATATACATCCATTTTTTCCGGTGTAGGAAGAGATAGTGTCCGGAATGTGGCTGATTCATCCTTAGTCAGATAAACGCCAGAAATATTGCTATCGAACGAAAAATACTCCACCCCAGTTGAATCTGGTTTAAACTCAAAATTTTGAGGAAATTGTCTGCTAAGAATTATACCTGTCAGAGGAAAATTCTGGCCAATGGCATCGACCGTTGTTGCTGGTAAACCATCGTTATCCTGTAGCCAGTCTCGGTCCGATTTCACGGTAACGGAAAGCATGCCTACTGCGTACTGAACGGGGTTTACCAGCGCTACAGAAAGGGTATTGCTGGTAACAGACGATCCCAGCTTATACCTAGACGTAACTTGCGACCATTCTGTTGGTTTCTCTGGGTTGTAAGCTTTTGCAATATCTTTGTCTTGAGACGTTTTTATTCCTGTATTGGTATAATAGTATAGGGCCGGGGGGTAACAGTACTGGTTAAGAGGAGCTATGCCTTCAACACCGCTCATTAGGGGAACTGTAAAGCCCGTTGGCGTCCAGCGCATGACGGCACATCCGGAAGGAAGGCCCAGACTCTCTGGATAAGTACTTAAATCAGGCCGCTTGAAACGAACAACATTCGCACTATCTATTATTTCTATATATTTTTGTGCAAACGCGTTATACCCCGTCATACGATCCAGCACCACGTCCTTAATGCTATCCATAACGTCCTTAAAGAGCAACGGAGTAGTACCGTCCGCCTTGAAGAGTTCATAAGGAATACCGTTCATCGTTATTTCGTAAACGTTCTCGTTAAAACTCTCGTAACCTTTGAACAGGGCATACAAGGAAGACAACATGGATTCCACCATAGGACCGGACCCCGAAATTATTGCTCCTTCGTTAGTAATTTGGACATAGGCTTGCCGAAGGTTGCTGTCCTCTACGGTTTCGTTCCAACTCCTCGTTAACGGATAACTCACAGCAGGTCCATTCGGGTCAGGATAGTATTTTGCGTTTATTCGGGCAGGGGCTCCCAGCATAATGGAGTTAACAATTCCGGCTATTTCGCCGGCCTCAGAAGGGATCTCCTTTTTTGAATACATTGCGTCCGGAGAAAAGCCAAACGAGGAAGCCGGAGCCGTAGTGTTTTGCGTATCAAAGCCCAGCGGTACAAGTGATCCATAAATGCTCTTGTTGGTCACCGTATCGAGCGTATCGTTCCCCGGTGCCCTTCCATACAAGAGCACGCGAGAAGTGCCGATGGGGATGAAAGTATCTATACCGGAAGGATAAAAGACAGCAGGTACGTTGGGGAACAATGCCTGGAAAGCCGGAACGCTGATGGGTAGGTTAAGTGCATTATCGTTAGCCAAAACAGTATCAGCATTATCAAAAGCTACCATCTTTATATCAGTCATTCCCCGGAATACGGGAGCGGTTTCGCTCAGTTCTGTAAAAGCGGTAATATCTGCCTTTGTACCGTGCTGATAAGAACCCACCGAAAGGGCCAGGCGCACAGACTTGAGAAGGCCCGTCCTATCCACACTTTCTTCTCGCTGGCACGACCACACTCCTGCCAGCGAAATGGCCGCCAGTAGACAGAGTAGTAAGCCGTATGGGATGCGTTTTGCCATTACATACTAATCTCATGTTCCATTCCGGGGTTCCAATCAAGGGAGACAGATACTGCCACGGAGGAATCTTCGGGTTCCAAAGCTCCATTTCCGTAGACTTTGGCCTTCAAAATCTCAAGTTGGGCCGGGTACAACGGACGAGTTACCAGAAGTTTGGTCTCTGTGATAGTATCATCGGGAAGGTATGAATAAACGCGAAACTCCCAATATGTATCCTTCTCGCCCTCTGCCTTTGTCTCCGGCATACGGGAAGGGAAATTCACAGTAGCGTAGCACAACTGAGAGCCATCTTTAACTCCCACCCTATCGGCCCTGATAACCGGAGTATGCTGAAAACGATATACACTGTCCGCCACATCAAAAGCTGTGGCAAAGCCGGTTGCATATACCCGGATGTCCTTTACTCTACTTCCCAGCGTATCCAGCACTAGAGCAGTTGCGGAATTTGCCATGAACAGGTTCACTTGGAACTGCTGGTCTTCGCCTTCCTTCACGTCCATCAGTGCACGAGCTGTGAAAACGCCCTTCCTCTGAGGTTGCAGGGTATCTGCCACCTGTTGCTGGAGGTGACTCCCAGTACAGGTCTGGTCATTCTCCAGCGTGAGGGTCCCGTTATCCTCCAGATTGGCCAGTCCCAAGTGCAAATACCGATGAACCGGAATATGAAGGGTATAACTGGTTTGGTTGGCATCCATTATATGACGCTCGTGATGCAGACGAACTTGTTCTCCATCAACATCGTAGAAAGAAAGGTCTACATCGTGGGCGCTGCCCGAGAAGATATTGCTCAGATAAGCCTTTAAGGCCGTGGCCACAGGAATATCCGTATCCAAACTAAGTTCCGTCTCCAACTCGGTGGTAATGTTGGTCTCCAGTCGGAGTTCATACTCTAACTGGTATTCCGCCTCACAGACAACCAAGTCCTCATCCACCAAGCTGCAAGCTCCAAAAGCCAACAACCCGGAGGTAAACAGAAGCCACCGTTTTAAAGACAACGTCATAAATGTCGGATTTGGTATGTTAATTAGTTCCTCCCCCTAAATCAACTTCAAATTCGTAGCCCGGCTCCCAACTAACATCTACGGAAAGGCCCAGAGAGACCTGGCCGGCGCGGAGGTCCGGCATGGTAAGGTATGCGTGTGAGAGGGATTCCGGCGTGAAGTTCAATTTTACAGTGGTTATATAATCCTGCATAAAAACACGCGGAGCATTAATGGTGTTGCCTTTGGCGTCAAAGGGAGGATAGTTCATATCGTTCCTGGACAAATCAAGCTTACGATTTGCACCCGTACCCTTATAAAACTTTGAAACGGCAACAGAATCAGTGGGATCCAAAGCACCAACCAAATAAAAAGTACCGTCTCTCCTAATCATATTCAGCTCTCCCCACAGGTCCTGTCCCGTTCTATTCTTGATTTCCAGAGCCATATAAACCACGTTTTGTTTGTCAGGGTCCTTTGTTTTGTCATAATTGTCAAAGGTTAGGGTATACATATCCTGAGAAAAACGGTCGTTTGCCGTAGCCGTATATCTGGGGATAAAGACACCACCTGTGTAGTTCGTGGAATCTGTCGCAATATCGTAGGAAAGATCGTCGTATATCATCTTAGAAAAATCACTGGTCTTAGGAATGAAGTCCCAGCCAACTTGATCACAGACGCCACCAATCATTATACCAGTTATCTCAAACTGCTTAGAAAGACGTTCAACATTAATGGTGTTGTTCGTCTCGGTGGGATGTAACCCCTTGTTGTTATCGTGAATGGTACTAGCGCTATAACCAACCTTAGTTGCCAGAAGGGCCGTTCCATAGTTGATGGTCTTAGCCACAGCCACGCTTTGGGTAGAGGACTTAATATCATTGCCTCCTTTCCATCCGGACCAATATGTATCATCCCACCAGATTGCGGTAACCTCGGGGTAATCGGAGTTCTTTTTTTCTACATCGGAAGTTCGAATGTTGGAATTGGTATAGTACATAAGTTCAGCCGGATAACGGTAGTTGGTAATGGGGAAAGTTTCGCCACCTATACCGTATGACGGAATAGCATCCAGATATTGTACCACGTTATAATCGGGAGCGTAGGGATTACCAGGATTCAATTTATGGGGGTTGATAAACGTCATGATGGCCGATCCCAAGGGCATACCCATATTAACAGGGAAGCCAACCTGGGCCGTGCTGCTTCTTGTTAAAGCCGGGTCCCCTTTGTCTCTGTAGAAAAAATCGTCTGTAATACCGGCATAGTAAGCACTGGTCCTTTCTGGAATTAAGGCGTCTACACCACTGAGAATAGTACCCAAACTTTGATAGTAGACCGTCTCTGCAGCATGATCTACATAGAAAAACTTACTTGCACGGTCCAAAATCTCAGCCGCAAGCAACTGGGCAATCATTTCTTCTCCCGTGGTAGGGGAAGCTTTTATTACACGACTTAGAATACCATATAGGTCTTGGGTGGTTCTTAGCACGGCACCAGATGAAGCGGCACGGAGTTCCCTCAAGACATTACCAGTACTATCTGTTTTCGTCGAGAGTGTCATAATATTATGATAGGCCTCACCCATCACTTCGGCTAAAGGAGCCAGGACAGTCCCCTTGCCGTAAGCATCACCATACTCTTGCCAAATTACACTGCCCCAGTACAATCTATACGTTATACCGGTTTCTTGATGGACATAAATGGAGGAGTCTGGGAGATGGATTTTTTCCTCTGGATCGTAATAAAAACTAAGTGTACTAGCCACGGAATCGGCGGGCCACCAGAAGCAGTAACGACCATCCACGTAATCACTGGGGGCTGTTTCACTTGGCACCTTATAACCGCGTTTAGGATCGTGTATCTCCAAGCCGGTATTCATGATACCGGTAAGAATGCGGCCCATCAAATCCCCGTAGAGAGTAAACAGATTCTCCTTCCCATTCATACGATTTTTCAAGGAGAAGGTCACATTGGTCAAGGGAACTTGCAACGCATTGCCTGCAGCATCTACATGGCCCAGCTTTTCATCTGTGTCTTTACCTGTGCGAGTAGCCCTGCCATATAGGAGGACAGTATTAGTTTCCAGAGGCAAAGCCAACTGAAGGACACGAAGACCTTGGTTCTTATTTGCGTCTCCTTCCAGCATCATGTTACCCAGATCAAAGTCCTTGGTGGCAAGGTCATTCTGCACGTCATACAAAAAATAGTCACCTTTCGGGCCCTTGGTCTTTACCGAGTAGGTAAGAAGGTGGACATCCTGGATTCCGCGGAAAGTATTGCCGTCGGACTGAACAGCCTCTGAAGATTGCTTGGTCTGAGGAGAACCGGAAGCAGTAGAAAGATTCAACACCAACCGGGTCAGCACCGTATTGTCATCGGGGTTGTAGGTGGGGTTGTCGGCGGCTTTGGGTTCTCTCTGGCAAGCCACCAGGGCGGTAGCCACGGCCAGCATTCCCATTAACACATGTTTCGCTTTCATAAGCATATAATTATTTATTTTATTTTCATTACCTCCTTCCAGGCCTCGTACTCTTTGCGGGCGGGGCCGTAGGTTTCAGTTCCTTTCAAATTCTCCGCGGCAGCGGTGGAGCCTTCGCGGGCAGCTTTCTGGAGCAGGCCGATGGCTTCGCGCTCGGCGGCTTCGTCCTTGTTATCCAGAGCCGTAAAGTAGAGGGCCACGCCATAGGCATTGGCCGCCTCGGGATCCTTCTTCACTAAATCCATTACATTGGCATCGGCCTTGATCTCCTTCACCGCCTTGTGATACTTCTTGGCTTTGAGGAGCTCGTAGATGGGGCCGTTCAATTTCTGGGTGGCCGGATCCGGCTTGTTGTTGTAGTATACGCGGATGTATCCGGCGTTACGCTGGTCTCCCAGCAGGTTCTCCACCACCTTGCGATACAGGATGGTGTTGGTGCGGAGCATACGCTCCCGCTCGTCTGCGTCTTTTACGTTATACACCAGGTTCAGGAGCCATTCCACCTGGTCTTCGTTAAGGCCGGCGCCGCCATCCGGAATGTATTCCAGCTGGTCCCGGAACCAATCCCAGGCCTCTCCCTTGGGGATGGTTTCGAAGTACTTGCGGTTCACGAAGGTGCGGCTGTTCAGATAGTCTGCCACAGCGCGCGCACGGCGGGCCGACAATGTGTCGTTCTTAACCTGAGCACCTTCAATGGAGGCCAAACCCACGATGGAGACCAGCAGTTCGGTAGAGGACTCGTCGTCTCGGATGGTCTCGATGGCTTCCTGCAGTTCGTCCAGCACCTGGTAGTTGCGGGTGTAGTACTTGCTGCCGGGGATGGGATAGTCTCTGGAAAGCTCTGCGCTGTTCACCGGGAACACTACGTACATAATGCTGTCCTTACCCGGACGCGTGAGATAATCCAGAGGCCGATATTTGGAGATGGGAATAACCCAAGGCTTCTCTTTGGCCAGGCGGTCTCCCACGCTTTCGGGGCCCTTGACGGGCTGAAGATTAACCACAAAAGCAACGGGAGGAGTGAGCACGGTGAGGGTATCCGTCTTTTCGACAACCCGCGTACGGGGTTTACGCTTATTGCGGGCCACGGGGTTATAGGCCACGTTCACGCCCACCTGAGGAATCACGGCCACCTTGCGCTCTTCGGCCAATTTGGTACCGCAATGTTCGCAACCGTAACGGTCATAGGCGGCAAGGCCTACAGCAGCGCCACCGGCCAGTTCCAGGCGCCAGTGCTGGAAAGGCCACCAGGAATAACCGACGAAAGCACCACCGGCCCAATAAGAACCCTGATCACGATTATCTTGAACCTCAGGATAAAGGCCGAAGGGGAACTTCACGTTTCCCACATTGAAGTGCGTATAAAGGAAGTCTGCCCCTACAAAGGCACCTTTGAAAACTTCGTTGAAATAATAACGGGCCTCGGGAGCTACCAGGAAGTGACGCCAATGCGTTGTGTTCTCCTCGTTGTCGTTATCCCAAGCCAGGAAACGGGGCCAGCTTTTGAAGCCGCCGCCCACGCCCACGGATACGTGGTCTCCTACCTGGAATTCCAGGGTGAGGTTGGGCGTGCCGGTGGCATCATAGGCCAGGTTGTTGCGAATGGACACTTCCTGCGCCGCCGCCTTTTGGGATGGCAAGCAAAGAAGCATGAGACACGACACGCTCAACGCCCCGATGTTTATTAGTTTGGTCATTAAAATATTTCTTGTTTTTGCACTTATCCGGGCCCGCCCTGTAAAAAATGGCATACAGGGGCCTGGGGCCTATATTTTATTGGAAACAAAGTTACTTGGACTTAGGTTCCACTCTCACATGTTTCGTTTCATTTTCTATAAAAAATTTGAACATTTCGAATTATTTTATTAATTTTGAAACAAGTTTTGGAACATTAAAAATGAATCTTGCTTTTTTACTGTCCTTAGCGGCCACGGCCATGGAAATGGCCTCTTGTCTAATCTGCGCCCATAATTTGTGGCGCTTACAAAGGGATACGTTCGACCGTTCCCGCCGCATGTTGTTCCTTGGGGCCCTTATGAGCGGCCTCATGGCCATGGTGGTAGTATTAGGCAATCTGGCTATGGCCATTCATGAAGCCCCTTATTTCGTGCTTCAGCCTTGGGTTGGGTTAATTTACATGATCATGAACATTATCATGGTCCTGTATCCCATTTGCGTTATCAGAGAAGACTGGTTAACCCGCACCCATTCCTTCTTCCTCTTCCTGCCCACCCTCATTCTGGGCCTCCTATACTTGAGCTTTACTAACAAATGGACGTTGCTTCACACCCCGGCCGATATCTGGGTCCATTTCTGGGAACCGGATGTGCTGGCCCGTCTGGCATCGCTATTCATCATGATCCCCTATTGCTTTATTCTCTTGCATCTGCGGTATAATTACCACAGCACCAGCGCCACCCAAAACTGGATCTGGAACTATGCACTAGGGCTCCTGATTATTTGCTGCGTGCACATTGCGCTCATGCTCACCAACTCCCCCGTCCTGCTCATTATTCTTCCCCTGCTGGTAGGTACGTTCTACGTCCTTTCCACAGAATATGAGCTGGAAGAGCGCATCCGCCCGAATAAGCAGGTTGTTATGATGCCGGAAGAAGCTATCTCGACGGAGGCGGCATCGGCCCCCAATGAACCGGACCTCTGGTCCCGCGTATGCCGCCTCATGGACGAGGAAGAAGTCTGGAGAAATCCGGACCTTTCCCTGTCTTCCCTCTCCCGCCTCTGTGCCACCAATGTAACCTACCTTAGCCGGGTTATCCTGCAGGAAACCGGCAGCGGTTTCAAGGAACTGGTAAACGCCAAGCGTGTAGCCAGCGTGGCCGCCCAAATCCAGCAAAACCCGGACACGGACGTACAGAGCGCCTTCTTCAACGCCGGTTACCGCTCACGCACAACGGCCTGGCGAAACTTTAAAGACATAACGGGGCAATCCCCTGCCGATTATCGGCAAGCCGCAAAAGGATAAAATCCTTTCATGTTGCACTTATTTAACCGGGCCCGCCAGAAATGGCGGGCTTTCTCTTATCGCCTGCGGGAGGCAAAGATGTACTTGAATTCTACACCCACTTTGGTAGGGCCGAACCAGTGGTACCAGCCATCGTACTGATGCAGGAGCTTTTCGTCATTGGCATTTCCCTCGTACCGACGGTAACGGGTGCCCATCCAACCCAGACCCAGCTCCAGGTTCAGGCGCCAGTGGGTTCCCAAGCGGAAGGCATAGCCATATTCAAGGCCTGCCGTAACAAATTCGCCCTGATAGCCCGTGTGGTAAGGTTCTATGTCGTAGTAGCCGGCGCCCAGGTCCAAGCCCAGGAAATGGCCGCTTAACACGCGCATGGGGTCTTCACTGCGCTTACCCAGCCAGGTGCGCACGCCCAAATCCCATTTCTGGGCCTGCCAGGCGCGGTTATTCTCACGGGAAAGCCACCAGGGGAAGGTATAGTCTGTAAAAATGCTCCAGCGCTTGCCAATGGGCACTTCCAGAGAAATGTTGGGAGTAATTAAGGCATCGTACAGAGCGTTGGTGCCCACGCTGAACAAGGGGCGCAGAACCTTCGGGGCAGCCTTAGGGTTATCCAGAACCACATTGGGATCTACCCGCTGTTCCGGAACTTCGGTCACCTTCTGAGGTTCCGGCTGGGGCTCCGGCTGAGCCTCCGGTTCGGGCTGCGGCTGCGGTTCCTGCACAGGCTCATCGGCCTTGCAAACTATTGTAATTTCTACGCGGCGGAGGTAGCGATAGTGAATCCAGCGGAGATATCCGTACCAATTGCTCTCCAGACGGGTTTGCAGCTGCACTTTCCGGGCATCGTTGCTAAGGGATTCATCATTCAGAATCTCGTTCATGAGGTCGTAACGCTCCGGAGATTCCCACAGGAGGCGTTTATCGGCCTTCACGCTCCGGCGAAGCTGCTCCCAGTCTTCTCCTCCCACCCGCAGGCGCAGTTTCCCGCTTAATTGGGGGAAACGTGTGAGAAGGATGGACTCCACGGCATCCAGACGCTGCTGGCACAAATCCTCATTCACCAGGGAGTATCCCTCGGGGGAAGCGTAGGCTACTGCATCGGCCCGCAAAATATCTTTGCCGTCAACGGTTTTCAAAAAGGCCGCCAGTGAATCCAGAGACTGCTCATTGGACAGAAGGCCCGGTTCGTAGAAACTCTGGTTCAGGCGGAAATATATGCGCACTGAAAATTCCTTTCCCCCATCGGCCAAAGCCAAGAGGGGGAAAGAAAATATCAGTAATAAGCCTAGGAGAAGTTTTTTCGGGGAGTAGTTCACGTTTTATGCAAGCTTTATTTGGCCAGAAGCAGTTTCAGAATCTTCTGGGCTACCTGTTCATTACCCTGAACGCCCATAAAGTCCTGTGCGTGAGGGCCATAAGCGAAGAGAGGAACGGGGGTTGCAGTATGGCTTCCGCTAATGTGCACGCCCTCTACGTTGCCTTCCTTGGGGTTGCCGTCCCAAACCACCAGACCGGAGGTTTCGTGGTCTGCAGAAATGATAACCAGCGTGTTGCCGTCTTCGTCGGCAAACTTGATGGCCTCGGCAATGGCTTTATCGAAGTCCAGCAGTTCCTTCACGGCGCTGGGGAAATCGTTGCTGTGGCAGGCCTTGTCTATGCGGGCGCCTTCTACCATGAGGAAGAAGCCCTTGCCCTCATTGGAGCGGGTATTCAGGAAGTCGATGGCCTGACGGGTGGCCTTGGGCAGGAAATCCGTGCGGCCGTTCACAATGTAACCGGTTTCTACCTTGGGAGGCAACACGCCCAGCTTTTCGGCGGTGGCGCAAGCCGGATCATCCAGGGAATAAACTACGGTGTAAGCATCCTTAATGGCCTTCTGCGTGGCCTCGGGGCGCTTTTCAAAGCTTTCCTTGTTGCCGGCGGCAAAGTAGCGGAGCACGCTGCCGGGCATATCGGCCCAAATTTCATCTGTCATTCCGCGATTCTCCTGGTGGGCGAAGAAGGCGGCCGGGGTGGCGCCGTTAAGGTCGTCCGTAGAGACTATGCCGGAGATGATGCCTTCTCCAATCACGCGCTCGGGAATGTTGGGGATGGGATGCTTGTTCACATCCATGCCGATAGCGTAATTGTACGTTTTCTGGCCGGTGGCATAAGCGGTACCGGAGGCGGCAGAATCCGTGGTGAAATCTGTGGCGCTCTTGGTGGTTACCCATCCCAAATGCTTGAGATTGAAGTAAGTAAGTTCCTCGTTATTGGCAAAATAACCAGCGGTAATCTGAGCCAGACCGGTACCGTCACCAATCATGAGGATGACATTCTTAGGAAGGTAGGAAGCGCCATCGCTGGAATAGGTGGGATGGTAAGAGCCCTGACTGGGGACATTCTCTATGGAACCTTTCTTTATTTGTTGGGCGCCGGCCTGGAAAGTAACGGCTGCGGCCAGGACAAAGAGGATAAGCTTTTTCATATCTGCGATGATTATTGTTCGTCAATATGCATGGCAGGACGCTTAGAATCTGCAATGAGGTGAGTCTTGATGTGCTTGCGGGAAGTTCTGAGCAGCCAGAAGCACATAAGCAGAATGGCCAGGCCGATGGCACCGCCCAGCTCCGAGGAAACCTCCTGGCTCATGGCAATCCAGTCGTAGAGGCCGTGCAGCAGCACCGGATACAGCCACATCTTGAGACCGGCACCGGGAGCGCGATAATTGTCAAAGTAATACAGGGAGAAGTAGTATCCCATAATTACGGCAAAGCCAAAGTGACCGGGGATGGCCGTAATGGAACGGCCCAAACCTACGGTAACCCAGTCTGTATCGGCAGCAAAGAGGTATTCGATATTCTCAAAGGAGGCGAAACCCATACCCACGCATACGGCGTACACAATGCCGTCCATACGCTCGTCAAAGTCCTTGCACTTGCGGAGGAAGAGCCAAAGCAGCACCAGCTTGGCGGTTTCTTCCGGGATGGCGGCGCCAAAGAAAGCCGTACGGAAGGCGTCCCAGTAAGAAGCTATCTTCTGCGGGAAAAGCCCAATCTTCATGCTCGGAATGGAGATAAGAAGGGACGCAAATACCGAGAGGCAGCCATAGAAAAAGGCTTTTACCAGGTTTTTCGTGGGCTCTCTCTGTAACTTGTCCTGCTGGTATACCCAGTACAGCAGAATGAAGGGCGGCAATATAGCCAGAACAATGACTTGAAGCATTTTTTAACAATTTGAGTCGCAAGTTAGCGATAAAATTTGTCAATTCAAATTTAATTACTACCTTTGCAATCCCGTTTCGGGCGGTTAGCTCAGTTGGTTCAGAGCATCTGCCTTACAAGCAGAGGGTC
>AUXO015815881.1_pt1 | contig 19708 bp, 36 predicted proteins | sample 768731 | NCBI WGS metagenome assembly AUXO01 (sample SAMN02715735, study PRJNA202380) | gut metagenome | biome: sheep rumen | host: Ovis aries | place: New Zealand: Palmerston North
TGCATACGGATATATTCATCTTTCACCACAGGCTGCTGAGAATATCTTGCCTCGAGAAGATGAGCATCCCATAGATCGAGTAGATAGTTCCAGGAAGCGGCGTGCATACCAGGATGTTCTTTAATTTGTTCATAGATCCATGTTACAGGAATGTCAAATTTACAACCACAATCCATCGCTTTCCTCCTTCTTTTCGTATTCGTCATTGGTATAGAAGCACGGCCTGTTTGGACCGGTGATCATTGTGTCGGCGTGATTGCTGGATCTTCGCCTGCGATCACAAATGCCCCATTTCATTCCAGGGACGGTGTCGAACTTGTTACAATCCTTACACCTTTTCCTTTTGACAGGCTCCATAATAAGAAGTCCAGGTCCTAATTCGATTCTCGACATGGTTAATCTCCTCTCAGATCAGAATGCGGTGAAATATAAAGACCCTGCCAGCCGTGCTTTTTGTAGTAGGCTTTAGCTTCGGTCTTGTATCTGAGCTTGGTGCAATACTCTATACCACGAATATAAATACCTTTCTCCTTACACCAGTCGAGATACTCGGTGAAGTATTCTTTATCTTCTTTCGAGACACGTTTGTTGTTATTAAACAGAACACTCTCCTGAATAACCGTCTTTACAAGGTCTCTGTGCCCATTGTTGATCAGCTTCCTTACAAACAGATCACCACCGTTAGGCATAACTACAAGACCAACATCGTGAACCAGAGTATTCATAACCTTGAGAAGCGATTCATATACTGACCATCCTCTAGGAGCAGGTTTAATAAGTTTTGTTTTCTCCTCCCGGAATCCAAGAACACAGTTGTAATACAGGTCGGTATTGTCAAAATATAAACCTTTGCAGCCGGCTTCTTTGAACCGTTTTGCCTCGTCAATGAGGTGTTTTTGCCATCTCTCATCTGTAACGTCGACCCAGTATTCGCCAGGCCATCCAGAATATGCTGCAATTCGCAGATCCTTGAATTCATCATAGTAAGATCGCTCCTTTTCCAGAGCACACGCATTCAAATATCCGTATACGTGTACTCCTCGTGCCACTGCTTCTCTGACATACTTCGGATCGATGTTATCAATATCAACAACAGCCAGATCGTTCTTTTTAGATTTTGCTAGCGTCTTGAGCACATAATCTTCTTCAAGACAGATTCTCATTGACATGTCAGTCTCCTCATTCTACGTTCTTTTATTCTTTTAATGGATTCAAATATATGTTCAGCGTGGCGATACGGTGTTGCCACGACGTCTACGGTTGTAATTCCTTTTGTCGTTAAAGCGACCTGATTAATAACGTCAATTTTTCTTATATAATCCATCTCCACACTTATGACTTGATCTTCTTCATACGGTTTTATATAACGCCCAAGTTCGTACATACAAATGGGTTGAACTTGATCGCCTCCAACAAAATACATGCTGAAAATATCAACCTGATTCAGATACTGATACTCCCAAGTAATCTGATCGATTGTCGCAGCCGGATTGTTAATGTCAAAATCTTCCTGCCGAGGGTTATACACAACTACCTGAGTATCGTCTCTACCAACGAATTTTCGCAAATGCTCTATTGTCTCCTTCTGCCAGTCACGGCATCCTGTAATCCCGCCAGCAAGGAATACCGTAACGTCGTCATACTTTGGAATATATAAATGCGGTGCTGTTATTACTATCATATTTATCCTCCTCAAAATTCTATTCTTATCAGCATGTCATCCACCTTGCACTGATACAGGTCTGCCAGAATAACAAGGTTGTCGATAGTAGGAAGAGAATTACCGCGCATCCACTTGTACACAGACTGCGGTGTAGAAAAACCAAAATGATTCTGAATATCTTTCATAGACAGATTGCGCTCCAGCCTAAGATCATCGAGTCGTTTGCAAGTTGCTTCCAGGTTAATTCCACAGACCATGATGTTCTCCTTTCGAAAAATAAAAAGAGCCCATACACAACCGGTGTACAGGCTCTTTGCTACATCAGAATTTGATGTAATTGATTTTTGCCACATTAGGGCGTATTACGTTTGGTACAAGCTTGGTAAGTCGATTTTTACTTGTTGGCCGGACTGTCGTATCAATATAAATTCCTGGCCCATGAATACCCAAAACCTCGAACTTTTCATCTTTTCTACCGACCTCAATCTTTATCATATCGATCTCGGGATGGTTCTCCAGATAATTTTCCAAAGCATTTTGAATATCATCCAAATCAATTTTACGCTTCAATCTCATTATTCCTCCTTTCTGAATCGGACACCAAACTGTCCATAAAGGAGTCTGTTTATTTGGCGGAGAAACGATGTCTGGCATATGCGAACCATGCTCGAATATAATCAGCGCTTTTGTCATAAAAGTTAAAAGTATACCACAAAACAGTCGAGAAATGTTTAATACTAGGAACTCTGCTTATTCGAGGTCTATACGGCCACCGCTTTTGTATAGGATACTTAATTACCATCTATCTATTTCCCTCCATAAAATCTTGTCTCATTAAATTTCTTCTTATCCTTAAGAGCCTTAGCAATTGCCAGATCGATGCCACTTCTACTCTTCAGGTGATAGAAATATAAATCGGTATATGGTGTGTTCATCCTGTCAATGCGACCAGATGCCTGTACCATTACCTTGTAGCTGTAGTTCTGTGAGTAGAATATGATAGTATCAGTCTTGATGCAATTCCAACCCTCTGCTCCTGCGTTGTACTGAACAAGGTAAATCCACCGGTCACCATCTGGTATGGGCTGGTGCTTATGACCATTCCACTCCGCAACTTCTAAGCTAGGATAGACATTCTCACCTAGATTACGAAGAATCTCAAGTTCGTAATCATAGTTATAAAATATAATACATTTCGGATGTTTCTCCAGAATCTCTAACACGGCTTTTTCACGACTTGGATCAGTGTTAACAAGTTTCCTCAAACACTGACAAAATCCGCTCGCGTTTTCTATAGGAGCATTCTCCCATGGGTTCCAGCGGTTACGGCACATAGACCGATACCCAGCTCGATCAAAATCAACCCAGATGTCTTCATGGTGAGGTATTGTCGGCCTCATAAAATCCATATTCACCAAGATACTATCTCGTAACCGCTGTAGTTTCCGCACTCCAAGATACCTGTCAACCTTGAAGAACTTAACATAACCGTTTCTTACGACGTGTTCCTGCATGAACTGTGTGCGGTTTTTATAAAACCCGTTGGCGATAAAGACCGGAATATAATCAAGCCAGTTATCTCCAGGTGTGGCTGAAAGCAGTATCCAGTGATTTCCCCACCAGGCAATTTTTTCAAAGGATTTAACCCATGTACCCGATCCGACAACACGCTGTTCATCAAATATAAAGAACGCACCTTTGACGTCTTTGTATTTTTTGATGTTATTCCATGAATCGACAACCACTTTCAAGCCTTTATATGGCATTGCTTCCGGATTTGTTGATAGCAGAAACGGAGCCATCTCAAGTTCCCATTCGGCGGTATCTCTCTTACGAGCCGTTGTGATGATATATAGATCTCTTGGTTTTTTCATCATTACATAATCTTTTGTGTCGAGTTTTCCACCTTGACATAAATAGTAATAAGCCAGTGCTGTTCTGGATTTACCACTTCCAACCCCGCCACAAAGAATGCAGCCGCGTTTCATTTTTTTAACAGCATCGAGCTGATACGGTCTTAGTGAGATTCCAGCCATGACGGTGCGATAAACCTATAAAAATAATACATAAAATGTTCTTCTAATACATCCAGCGGCGCTTCGTTGCTATACACGCAGTCATATTGGTATTTATTGACGAGATCGTCCGCTTCATTGCCGTATTCAACGCTCTCAGTACGAGGAGATTTTATGAGAAGCGTTACACAAGGAACAGTGCCGATATAGTTTATGCGATCTTTGATCTTCTTGATCTCGCTAGGTTCGCGTACATGTATAATGAAAATCTCATTGTATGCCGCGACCGGTTTCTCGGCAAATTTCTGAAACTGATCAATAGCATACATAAAAGGACCATCGTTGTAGTCAGTCCACAAATCTTTTAAATCGGACAAGAACTTACGGTCTTTAAGATTTTTTCCACCTTTCCAACCAAACATAAGTCTTGCAGCCTGCTTGACTTTTGTGATTGTTGAAATGCGTTTGACGGGATAATGCCTCTCCAAAATATCACAGATCGTGTCTTTGCCGCAGCCGCCCTTACCGTTAATAATGATTACTAGTTTCTTACCTGCCATTCTTCTTATCCTCCTCATACTTCTCTGGTTTGCTCGTTCCCAATCTCATAGGTACTTCCAAACACTCATTGCATGGTGACTTGAACCCCTCGAGATCTTTGCTTTTACACTTTGGACAATACAGAGCAAACGCTACTTCTTTATAATTGTTCATCGAACCTCCTGAAATAAAAAAGAGAGACCATGTACGTTTTGTACACAGTCCCTCCGAGTTTTTACTTTTTGAACGCCATGTCGAAGCCATCGAAGGCATCGTCAAAGACTTGACCGTATGCATCGAGCACAGGAATATCGTCTTCCAATCCTATCTTCATAGCGTTACCTATTACCGCCATGTAGATAAATATTGTGTTTAAGACGAAATACACTTTCATCAAGATCCATACGAATTTCATCAGTTTCTTCATACTATTCTCCTTTCTTAAACCAGGACACAATCGTCCATAAAGGAGTATGTTAAAACTGCGTGTAGTCCTTGTTTGCCCAGCGGCTGCTCTCGAGTCTGATCCTGGCTTCTTTCAGATATGCCTTGATTCTCCATTCGCCGGTCTTATCGTCCTGCCACCAGCGAGGTCTGACGGTGATATCAATGCTTTCGAAGAAAAGTCCATCCAGCTCGGCTGCCGTGTCTTCATAGATCCTGGTCTCAACACCATTGGCATAGGTGTAGATCAGTACAGGCGGAATGTTAGGCGGAGTATTGAAGTTGACAGTAACGTGGAGGCGATACTCAACAGCGTTACGGAGATTGGTCTTGAGGCCGACGTCTTCCCAGCCTTCTGCAACCAGCTCGGGGATCATGGTGTCATCATTTACGTAAACTTTGACATTCCAGCCGTCGTCACGCATAGCCTTGGCCAGTTCCGGATCATCGATCAACCATACAAAGTTTCTATCCCCTTCTTTATTATACCTGCTGCCGCGTCCTGCAAAATTCTTGAATGTGATGGTGGCGTTTTCATAATCAACAGGGAATACATTGTGTTTTTCCATTATTTTTCTCCTTTTGAAATAAATTAGTGCAAACAAAAGAGGAGCAGCTGCTTTCGCAACGCCCCTCAAAGTATCATTCTTCAGGTTTCTGTTCTTCTTTGGTTTCTTTCTTGAACAACTTCCACGGATCAATCCATCCGAGGAACACGAATACCACGAAATTGTACACCAGACCTATTGTGGTCATTGCCAACGTCGCTTTAATTGTTGCTCCCCATGTGATCGGGGTGTTCAGCCAAGAATTGATTTTCTTCATTGTTGTTCTCCTTTCTGAATGCGGGATTATTTCCCATATAAGGAGATGTAATTTACGCGGAAAACGGCGCTACTTCTTCAGATCCCTCGGGTATATTCATGTATGGTGCAAGCGGATCATCGGATACAAAAGCATCAAAATCACCATAGGTCATGATAGCTTCTTTAGCTTCCTCTACAAGACTTTCAAAATACGAAATATCTACGTATTCTTGCAAACCGAGTTTCTCCACAAGTTCTGTTTCCAACCATCGATAGGGTGTTCCATCGCGTCGTTTACTACCTGTTACAGCATAAAACTTGTCGTTCTGTTTCCTGACAAGCTCTCCCCCGCCGTGACCGTCAATGATAGGGCAAAACAACCCGACTCGACCTATAAATTGATAACTGTGACCATCGTCAATTATCGGTTCTAATCTAGCTTTAATTTCATCGTAAGTCAGATCGTTGATCTCCCCTTTACGATACTTGCTTGCTGCCTTATCCAATTCTTTTTCATACATGATAACATCCGGCAGTTTCTCATTCATGTCAAGATATATAGCGCCCTTTTTAACCTCTTTCGTCTCACAAAGATCACCAAATTTGATATCTTCATGGCTGAATAGGGATTTGAACACATAGGGAATTTGGAATTGTGTACCGGTGGGAGTCCACGGATAGGTGTGCTTTTTGAAGTGTTTCTTTATACCAGACAAGACATAGCCGTAACGTTGTTCACTCTCTTCAGGCGTAATGTATTTGGCTATGTAAACAGAACGATTGACGAGACACATCTTTTCATAAGTCGCCTCATGGTCAAATGTGTAGCCGTATTTCTTACCGAACTCTTTGACGAATTCGATGATTTCAGGTGTTGCGTCCGGGATCTTGATGGAGTCGGTTTTGATATGAACGACTTTGAATCCTCTATTAATAACCTCATCCTGCAACGTTCTCATAAACAGAGCACCACGCAGAGCGATAATGTTGTTTTCATCACGAGGATCGGCAAGAGGATTGGGGAACGTAGCCGCTGCAATACCATATGTACTGTTTAGAACCAGCTTAAGTGCTGCCTGCAGATTATCTGCGTCTTCCTCATTGGTAAGGTATTTTGCAAGTTTCCCACCGAGCATTTTTGAGGCTCGATCAAAGTCGTGTTCTTTGATGGCTATACGAGCGTCTCTGATTTCTTTGTACGTCTTTGTGTTTTCACCGAACTTATGGAGTCTGATAATTGACTCGGGATGCATTGAGTTAACGTCCAGCAAAGCAACGTTGTAATACATACCTGGTTCGGCATATACATAACCACCATAGCCGACATCAGTTCCACGATACATGTTACACTTTTTCCTGGAACCAGGTTTTATTTCAACCCACTTGTGCTCATAGCCAGGAAAACCGTTGATACAACCAGGATCAAAATCGCACTCAGTACCATCAGAATTATACATTTTACCGGTGGCGAGATCGGTGTACACATGGTTTGGATTCTTCTCGTCACCAACAAGAATTTTTGTGATGTGCTGTCTGTTGGTGTGGTTGACGGTAAGACCTGATAATTCAGCAAGAAGTTCTCTTACCTTGAAGTCGGCCTGGTTCGCGTTATACACAGCTTCAGTTGCAATAACGTCGTTTGCACAATACTCAGCAAGTTCCTCCCACTTATCTTCCGGAACCGGCTGACCCCACTCCAAACCGAATTCCTGATGGTGTATTCCAAGCTCGATTTCCCATTTTTTGAGGCTCTGTTTTTTCGTGCAGATGTCATACATATCTGCATAACTGAAATTCCACGCCTCTCCGAATTGTCCTACGCCATGGTCAATGATATCGACATTCAAGCGATACAAAGCTTCTGGAGAGAAAGCCATCCTGGCTGCCCACGTTATGTGGTTATCGTAACCTCGGCAGTTGAAACCAATGTGTCTACCGGCATCCATGAATTCCTCAACCTGAGTTGATGTAGGGTTGATCCACTTGTATACCGGTTTACTTTCACCTTCAAACTTCCAACAAAGAACGTTAACGTTCGGAGTTACCTCCCAGTCAAAGAATATGATCGGTTTCGCCATGTATTCAAGATATTCCTCGTCTTCGTTATTCACTATTTCGTTTTCTTTGTCTTTCGACATATAGTGAAGTTCTGGGACTAACGACTGGCAATACCTTGATTGGTTCGAACTCGAAGATGCGAAAGTGAATATCCTTCCTCTTAGATCGCTTAGGTCGTAAGACAGATCCGACTCATAAGCATCGTCGAGAATCTTCTTGATGAAATCCATACAAGGCTTTGTGTGACCATGGGGTTTTTTCGTTTCGAGAATATATTCGATCTGGTCACGTAATCCTAACTCACTCTGTACTTGTTTCTTGCTTACCATTTTCTTGACCTCCTTTTTTGGTAAGCTCGGACCGGGACTGAGTTCTGCGATGGGTAAATTGTTACATTTGGTAAGTTTTCGTCTGAGTGATTGACCTCCTGTAAAAACCTTGACCTCGATATGGTCTGCATACTTACTTTCAAGTTCGGTAGGATCGCCGGTATATAGATAATGCAGATGGATCCCTTCTCCGCTCTTACTAAGCTCGGCGTATGTAGGAGGCCAATAATTAGCCGCATCGTAATTCTTGGCAAAACACTTTTTACCACTATCATCCGGAATATCAAAGTCTATAACGATATATGCAAGATTTAGTTCTTGTGTTTGCACCATGTGAACTTCCGATGTATCGAGGTCTTTTAATTTAGTTGTAACATAAGACCATCCAAAACGAGGAGTGTCTGCTGATGTTGTGTACTGAGCAGGACAATCGGCAAAGAGCTCGTCAAAAACGTTCTTACCATGGTGATCCTCAAACTGTAACCAATTCTCAACGACAGGAACTTCTACCACGTCCTCCTTTTTTGTTTCAAATTTATTTTCTTTGAATCCTTTGTAGTATACTGCCGGTCTTGTACCATCGGGTAATAGCGGTCTGGTCAAAACCTCTTCAAAGTAATTCCTCAATTCTTCCTGGAAGCGCATTTTGTTGTAGGGATACGGAACACGTGCTTCTTCACAATAGTCCTTATACTTAGTCCATGCTACTTTCAGTGAGATACCGTCTTCTTTTTTCAGAAACGGATAAATGTCCATTATGAAATTATAAAATTCGTTGGTAGCGCCGAGCATTCTAACAGGTATGTAATCCTCATATCGATCCGGATCTTCAAGGTATACATCCATACAATGCTTTGCGATAGCTCCCAACTCGAAGTCTACCTTCTTTTTCAATCGACGATACTCCTTGAGCGGGACAATATTCCCGGTAGGAGTTACGTCAATCAATCTGCGAAGAATACCAGACTTTGCATCTGTGATCTTTACAGGTTTGTTTGTTCCCATGAATAAAAAGCAGTTAAACCGGTTTACATAAGCTTTTGTATACTTTTCATTCACAGTCATCGATTCGTGAGATACAAGACTGTTTAATCTAGTATTATCCTCAATCCTCGACAAATCACCATCCTGCTGTATTCCTACAAGCGGGTTGGCGCGAAAGGGTTCAAGCGCAAACGAGGCATTAGCTGATCCCAGACTCTTTGCATCGAACGCAGTCCAGTATCCATCAAATAACTTTTCAATTATTTTCAAGATAGTCGACTTACCTGTTCCACGATCGCCATGCAGCACAAGGAATTTCTGAATTTCTTTTGAGTCTCCGGTCACAACAGCACCGATCGCCCACTCGATCTTATGTCGTTCTTCTTCAGAATATAAAGTCGAGATCAGCCTATCATATGCCTCATAGCTTCCTTCTTCTAACGGGTATTTAAGTCTTTTGCTAGCGTAGTCCTCTTTTTTAGTAGGCATGTTGGAAAATATGAGTTTTTCGTCAAGAGCATGGTAAGAATCTCTCAACTGTTTTTGGCAATACTTGTGCCAGGAGTCAATCATGCCGGTTTGCGCATCCCACATATGCAAGACTTTGACCTGGTCGTATTTGTCTCTATTTTTCTCAACAAAAGAATCGAGCTCATGGTCTATAGTTTCAAGAGCGTCCCCTTCATCCGTAGACCACAAGCCCTTATCTTCTAACCACACCGCATAAAAGTCTCCGCCACGTATCATTAAGTCGGAGCTTTTCCTCTTTGTGGGAACAATAAACCTAGGATAGACTTCTGTGACACCACGCTTGCCAACGCGGGTTGATACCATAAAGAAGTCCATCATAAGTCTTATACCCTATTGTAATGTACCCGATCCTGCTTCTCTCTGAGCTGCCTCTCACATTCATCAAGACGTTTTTCAAGACACTGCTTATCGACGAGGAGTGAAGTTACCAGACCTGTAATGCCGATCAGAGCCCATGCGACTCGACGGTTCTGTCTCTGCTGTCTCTTTGCAAGAATTTTCACGGCCTCCTCAAGGTCGTTGATGTTGCCGGCATACTGATCGCCGTTTGCTGCAAGGATCTTCACTGCTTCTTCCCATGTATTTACTGTTCTAGGTCTGACTTCTATCATTTTTTCTCTCCTTCTAAAACACTATTCAAGTACCATGTAGCCTGGTACCATATCTCGTAGTTTCTTAAATCCAGCGCCTGCATGTTTTCATCTACAACATGCATCCTGAATAATCCTCCTTCACCATCAGCAGAATACTCTCGGTCAAGGAAACGCTCGACGACAAAGCGACAGTATCCCTCGTCGTAGTTTTTATTTGTCATATCCGTTAGTCCTAACGAATCGACCATATTCCAGAACCAGACACCAGTCCTGTCACCGAAATCAGAGTCTGCCATGATCTGATTCTCGCATCTTGCCGAAAGAGCAATCATCATCTCAAGTACACTACACGCTTTGCCGCCAAGTTCCTCAGTTACCATGGCATAAGGGATATTATCCGCTTTGCTGAACTGATATCTTAGATTTAATCCGTCGTCGTATCTATTCCCGTCTCGAGGAATGCTATATCTAAAGCTGGTATCGTGCAGAAATATTAGTAGTTTTTTATATGCTGTTGACCTTGGGGCCGGACAGCCATGCCTAATCAGACCGCACAACCACTCAAAGTAAGCATTCGAAACGTCATTCATCGTCCCTCCACTTCATGTGGGGTCTACCGGCTTCGATATCCTTGAGAGTTCTGAGATCTTTCACAATCTCGAAATCACACAAAAGACTATCATTTCTGATATACACCGTATCAGGATCATACGGATAAACCCCGAAATAATTCTTATAGTTTTCGCCTACAGTGCTATCGGGATCTTCAACAACTTCCATGGCATCATCGAGAAGAACGCCGTCAGACAAATATGTCATACTGATCGGACGGTAATCCTCGAACTCGCCGAATTCATCAGCTGCAATCACGTACGGACCATCATCGTCCTTACTGGTGTGATCGCCGATAGCATATTTATTTTTTACAATGATCTCATTCACAGTCGCTGCTGCTGACGGGACATCATCAGCAGGTACTTCGGAATTCTCGACGACTTCATCCTCAGCAACCTCATCGAAGTTCTCAGTCTCCTCATCCATGGTATCCTGCTGATTTCTCTTATCTTTAAAGTATGCCATAACCGCAGCGCCAAATACAGCTCCGCAGACAAAAGATACGAAATATGCTGCTTTATTCATTATCAACCTCCATAGTTGTACATTAGTTGGGGATAATCAAACATGTCGAACATTACGCAACATGACCCCGGCGCGCTAAGTCCCGCTGGTGAAGTTCCTTGTAGATGTTACCGTCCACATTGAAGTCAATGGAATACGCCTCTTCAAGAGTTCCTTTTTCGCCAGGCAGATGGCAGCGAGTGATGTCGAACTCGATGTAATTGTCGCCCACAGGATTTCTCTCGTCGAAGATCCAACCAGTTACAAGACCACTACCATCTTCCGGGATATCGAAACCCAGTCTTTCAAGGACTTCATTGAACGTTACAACGCCGATTCCCTTAGGGTTGCTACGAGCTCTTGACTTCAGAAGATTGTTCATGGCTTCCTGCTCTGCTTTGAAAAAGAAGAACATTCGATCGGGGGATTTGTCCCAGTGTCCGTTGTGACGAGTGAAATATCTCTGGTAGAATCCGGTTTCACCATCAGCGACGTTGACGGTTTTCTTGACGGTGGTTTCTTCGCCGTTCTCATCGACATCCTTTACTTCGATTTCTTTAGGTGTGATACCATGGCGGATCTGGTTTTCGACCTCTTCGCCGAATCTCTCAGCGACACGGCCACGATATTGCTTGAACCCCATGTCAAGTGCGTTATAAGCTGCTGCGAGTGCCAGAGTTCTCTTCTTGAGGATACGATGCGCTCCGAAGAAGCAGAAAAGAGATGCGACGCCCATGGTCAGAGGAAGTGCATACAGTCTTGCGATTCTGAACGTTGTGTTTCCGTACAACATAGCAGTTTCTTTACCGTATTCATTGGGCTCGCCGAGTTCGGTACTTTCTTCACGAAGTTTCTTGATCCGGCCAAGAGTTTCCTCGTGCTCTGTCAGAATATCATCCAGTTTTCTTGTCTGGACGCACGCCATAACGGTTGATGTGATGACACCGACTGTGCCAACGGTCATAAGGATTTCAGGACTCCTCTTCTTTGTACCAGCTTTGATAACCTGCACGAGACTATTAAGTCCACCTGTGATAGCTCCAATCTTACTCAAAACGATTCTCCTTTCATTCTAATACGATAGCTTTAGGCAGATCAATTCTCCAACCGCCACCTGCTACGTGTACAACTTCGGCCGTGGACAAATCAGTCCAGCCGTATTTATTATCTGTATACTTCATATATTTCGGTTCAACACCGGCAAAATCTTTGAGGTCGGCAACAGACACCATGAGATAGACACCGAGCTGTTCCCTCATCTTGTCTCTGACGTCGATGGCGTCCTGTCGATCGTTGAAGATAATATCATCAAAGTCATATACCTTGGTTCGACTCTGTGTCTGAGCCTGAGTCTGCAGCTGTCTTGCCTGAACGGTCTGCTGCCTCGAATATGACGTATACTGTACTCTTGATGCATTTGTATAGCCGGTTCTGGGTCTTCCAGATTTACCCCAGAACATCATATCCAGCATATTTTTAACGACATCTGAAATAGTCGTCTTTACCGCCGGGATAACAACCTCGTCAAGAAGATATCCCTTCATGGTCTTTGCATCTTCCTGGACGAATGTCTCTGCGAATTTTGCCACTGGGGATTTTTTCTTAATTGCAACAGAACCCTTAGCCACTTTTTCGTTCTTTTTTTCAGGTGGCTGCTGGGTTGTTGCTGCCGCTGCTTCCGCTTTGGCCTTGTGAGAATTAGCCCTGTAATCTTCCAAGGTTTTCTCCTTTCTCGTAGCAAATAGAAAAGGGGCAGCTTGTGCCACCCCACGATTTTTGTTTATAGAGCCATATTAAATTGTCAGAAAATGGAATTGGTGAAGTTCTTTTTCACCTGTTCTTTCATCTGCGAGATAACCTCGTCCTTGATCTCTTCTGCCAGATTCTTTGAGAGGTCATCAGCATCAAAGCCACGCACAATCTCTTTCGCCTTTCGTCTCACCATGTCGGAGATATTCAGATCAGAACGAGCTTTATCAAAGGCAGACTGCACCATGCGTCCGACTTTGGTTTCCACTTCAGACCTGATATCGGTAGAGATAGACTTCGTGATCTGGCCGACTTTCTTTTCTGCTGCACGACGGATTGCTTCCTGAATGAGACCATCACTTACACGATGATCGATCACATCGGACGTCATATTGGAAAGATCTTTGATTGCGGTGTCAACTTTTGCCTCGACGGAGCTCGCTTTATTATCAGCATTCCTTGCAACGTAATATGCGATGCTGGAAACAACAAGAGCTGCAATAGCAACAATAGGTTTACGCATTATTGTCCTCCTCAAAAAGAAAAGGAGAGTCCACGTTTCCGTGAACCCTCCACAGTTGTTGTTACTTGATGGAGATCACTTTTTTGATCTCCTCCCAACAATGATATCGCCTTTGCCAGGCCCAACGGGACGCTCGATATACTTCGGCTTGGGCTTGAGGACTGTCATTGCGGCCTTTCCGATCGCGATACCAACTACTATCTCGGCCACGGTTTTCGCTGTTTTAGCAACGATTCTTGTTACCGGGTTAACAGTGGTACTCATGTCGGTAGGCGCCGGAATGACGTCATACCCATCGCCGGTGTATACCGGTGCCACGTCCTCAACGGGCGCTGTTGCAGGTTCCATTGTCTCCATTGTCGTTGTCATGTTTTCAAAATTCTCCACGATTATCTCCTTTCTAATAACAACGGGACTATTTCCCATATAAGACGCTGTAAATTATGCGTACGCGTAATTAGGATTGTTTTTGTCCAGGTGCGGACGTGGATAGTAATTTACAACCAACATTGGGATATCTTCGAATTCGCCACTACCCATCATCGAGGTAAACGAGATACGCGGTTCATCTGAACGATTCCATCCTTGTTCTTTGCTGAGTTCCATTTTACTCGCTTTATCGAGGTTCGCTTGATAAAACCAATCTTCGACTTCAATAAAGTCGATACACACATCACTCGCGAATTTATCCGTGACAGCTCGCTTGAAGTCTTGACGGATGGATTCTGCATTGCTGTAGAAAGGCTGCTGACTCAAGGAATCGATGCAAAGCTGCTTACCTTTGCCTGTTACGATTATATTGTTTACTGCAGGCGGATTGTGTTGTACCTGCTGGATGGCCGCTTGATCCTGGATTTCGTTAGCTTTCTTTTCACCAACGATTTCCTTAGCGGCATCCTTGTATTCTTGTAGCATCTGCTCCGATAATTGATATGCCGTTGCAAATGCGGCAGCCCTCTTGGCGGTTGCTTGCTGTGCCTCGATGATAAGGATGGCTGCTATCACAAACATAACCAGTGATACAGCATAGCATTTCCAAGTCGCTTTGACACTTTCGGTGATGGTGAGTTTGTCGTCTTTTCCTTCTTTTTTCTTTTCTTCCCTCGCTTCCTCAATTCGCTCAACTGCTTTTGGCGTTTCTTTTATACCCTTCACACCGGCTGCGAAAGCAATCGCGATACCAAATCCGGTTGCGATCTGTGCACCATGGTTTATCACGATCGTTCCCACAGCTTTGAATACTGCGTTGATGTTCACGATCACTCCTCCTCGGCCGAATCGGTCTCCTCACCGACTTCCTTGTTCTTGAGATACCTGTTCTCGGATACGGCGAAACCAAACACCCCGCCAAGTGTGAATATAGCAACTCCGAGAGCTAAACCACTAGCTACACCTACGATACCAATAACTACTTTCATTTGTTTCTCCTTTCTGAAACGTGATTAAAAGCAAAAGAGAGAGAACTCGTAGGATTCGAACCTACATCCTCTAACCGAAATTAGCGCTCTACCAAAATATGAGCTTGAATTCCCTCTCATAATAGGGCTTGCAAGATTTGCGCAGTTATGGATTGTCAGATAACAACTCCAATTCACAACAAAGAACACCCGCTTTTGTTACCTCAGGAAATTGTGACCAAAAGCGATTTAATGTCATTTTTGCATTTACATTCCTTGGTATTGCCAACAAATTGGATTTATCGTAATTATTAACATCACCATCAAGATGAATTATTATATGACCCTCCGGCTTGTTTCCGTAATTAATATCTTTAACTCGTTTCCATCCGGTTTCTGTTTTTATATAGGGCTCATTGTGTATTCTTCTAACGATTGTTCCAATAGGATGACACCGGCCTGTGTTTTCTATTGCAGTCTTTTTTCTTCGTTCAGCACTAACTCGCATACCTAAACGATTACACTGATGTTTTATTGCATCTGGACTTTTGGTTTCGTGAAATATCCGATTAAACTCTTTAGTGCATGTTCGACCGTAACGAAGATAGTTTTCACGAAGCCAAGCTATTTGTTCAGCACTGTAATGATAGTTTAAACTCAATTCACGATTACAATGCGACTTGAATGTATTGTAATTGATAGTTGTATTATGAACTTCGTTATATGCTTTACATAATTTGCTCCAGTTCATATATGCTTTCCAATTACTGACAATCCAGTCATCATCATATGCGATAGGTATTCCGGCTCCCATATTATCATCCTCTAATCAGCTGCATGGACGCACTATTCTTAAGCGCTTTTGTCTGTGCTGCAAGCTTCTCGGTACGAAGAATCAAATCGCCGTTGTTGATCATCTGTTTTGCGATATTAACAATCAACTGACTTTCTTCATTTTCAATCTGCCTTTCTTCCGGCGTAAGATCCTTACGAAGAGTTATTGTAATCCTTTGACCCAAAACATCCTGTAATTCGAGAAGTGTCATATTATCTCCTTTCAAAGAAACACATGGTCATACAAATCCACAGCCGTCTCATAGGCAACCCGAAACAGCATCCCGGATTGCCTATCAGCCATTTTAATAAACTCAGACACCACCATCTCTGGAGGATCGTCTGAACTTTTAACACGATCGATTATTTCTTTTATTGTTACAGTTTCATACGATCTTGCCGTAACCATTTCCGTCGTTGTAGCGTTTATCGGATCTGGTCGCTGTGCAAGATATTTACGCATCTTGTATATGATAGGCCATTTCCATTTACCAGTTTCTGCGCCCATAGTTTCCTGCTTTATCCTCCAGAATCAATCTGTGGATTCTTGCATCCAACATCTCGTCTGTCTTTTTCGCTGCCACAAAGCCAAGAACACCACAGATACCGCTACCGATCTGCGCAACCAATGCAACGATTTCCCATGTTGTAAGCTTCATTATTACCTCCTCCCGTAAACAATAGCCATAACAATAGCTCCAAGAATGCACATGTGTTCGAGTCTCATGATTTCTCCTTTCAAAACAAAAATAGAACCCCAAGTCATTTCGACTCAGGGTTCCTATGTCACTTGTTTGCGGCGATTTTTTGCCGCTCTTTTTCAATGGCTTTTCGCCTTTCCGTATACTCACGGTCGACTTTAATGATTTTGTCGATCTGCACGACCGCCATTGCTACTGTCGCCGCGATAGCAAGTATCGCCATTGCTGATAATCCAAAGAGCATTCAATCACCTCCTTTCATATAGGAGATGTATTATCTGCGGAGTTATCCGACGATATCGTAAGCTGTGAATTTCAGGTGAACTTCTTTCTATTCATCATTATCCTCCTATTTTGAACAAAAAGAAACCAGGAGTCCTTGCAACTTACGTTGTAGGTACTCCCTTGTCGGTCTTACTTCTTTTCTGCTTCAACTTTTTTCGCTTCTTTGAGGACCTCAAGGCCTTTATCCTTAAGGTCGCAGCGAATGTCGATGTATTCCTCGTCGGAGCTCTCGAAAAGCACCCGAACGAGTTCAACCTTCTCGCCGTTCAGCTCGGAAGTCGTATCCACGATCTGGATATCGTGCTTCTTGTAGCTGTCACTGCGAAGAAGATTGATTACCTCGTTCAAATCCTTCGCCATAACTCTGACGGAGTACCTCGGATCTGCTACTTTAAGTTCTTTCTTAAAAATTCCCATAATGTCCTCCTTATAAAAGATTAAAAGTTTATACACCGAGACTTTCGTCTCATATTACACCATGTAAAACCTGCGGAAAAAGAAAAGAGGAGATTACGATATTGCTGTAATCTCCCCCGATGATGACATTATTTCTTGTCGTTGTCTTTGCGGTTGTTGTGACGGTTAATGTCACCAACCAGTGAGACGATGAACATGATTGCCAGCATCAGTGTTATTGTGCTAATCATAACTCCTCCTTTCAGTTAAACTTTACAACTCCAGCCTTTACGGCTGTATCGATATCTTTCTGCATGAACGCAGGCATCACACCTACGCCAAAACAAACTACTGCAAAAACTACAATCGCCATAATTTATCCCCTTTCTGAGAATCATAAAGTTTGTTTTCCTTCATATAGGTGTATGTAATTTCTGCGGATTAAAACTTAATATTATCGGTAGATGTTGTGGCTGTTCCGGCAAAGGTAATCTCGATCTGGCCTCCTCCATTGCAGATATGCAGTTTTTCTAAGTCTACGTTTATCTTGTAGCCGAGTTTCTTACTAAGAATACGACTAACTATCATTGACGCAATACCCTTGCCGAATTGTGTATTAAAGTTCAAAATATCCATCGATCTCCTCTCTAAAACGGTGAATGATCAAAACATGTCTCCCAGAGCTCTCTTCGCATAGGTTTCATCTTGAGAGCCCACATTAACTGACGAATGGTTACTGTAGGATACAGATCACCAACGCATGGTCCTGCCACTCTTTCAAAGTATTCCGGAAATTTCGGATGTAGAAATATAGGATTCCTGAAGTAATCATCGATCGGCGTCCACCATGTACGCTTTGTAGTAACGCTATATCTTTGCTGAATCACAGCAAGACCTTTATCCCCGATCTTAAACAAGGTGCATTTAGAATATACCGGGTGGTTACAACGATATGTTTCACCATAGATCGGCGTACTAACCGGCGGAGTTTCATAGTGATAGCGCATTAGTCCTCCTTGAGCAAAAATAAAAAGGCCACACAAACGCCTTTCGACGCCTGTGTAGCCAGATACATATTACTTCTTTCTAAGCCAGGGAATCCTCTGTGCGAGTCCCTGCCAGACTTTTGTTGTGAGATTCCCACGCTCCTCGAAGAGCCACGTTCTCTCCGTAAGATCTACATACAAGGCATCCTCTCCGATTCGGAAAACGCTGCTCACAATCGTGCCAATCATGAACTGCGCATGGGTTTCAGCCATTTGCTGTTCTTTGAGTTTTTGTTCCGCTTCCCATTGCTCAATGGCAGTGATGCGTTCCAGCTGTTTCCGTTTTTCCTCAGCTTTATCCATCTCTTCCCGATGGTTCTGCTGCTGAACACGGAGTTCCTGTTCTGCTTCCCACTGCTCGTTGGCTGAAATGCGTTCCTTTTCTTTCCGTTCAGCATCCGACTGCTGTTGTTCCAGCTTTGCCAACGCGGTATTCATTTTGACCAGATTGGAGCAGCAAAAATCATAATCCTTGCTGTCCTTCTTAAGAGCCTTCATATGCTCCACAAGATCTGAAATCTCTTTTTTCTGCTGCTCAATCAATTTCTCCATTGATTCCTCCTTTGCTTATGCAAAAATTAACAAGTATCCATTATAGGAAATGTTTTATCGGCGGATCTCAACTTCCAGTTCGATTCGGTCCCCGTTTTCAAGAGCAGACATAATTAACGGATCTACGGCTAATGCGTAGTATTTCTGTCCATCAACTTCATCTTGAACAACGACTAATTTACCAGCGCCTTTTGGTTTTGGTCTAAAAGCAGTTGCCCCAGCAAACACGCCGATGGCACCGACAAATACAAACAAGACGAACGCAAGAACATTGGACATAACTACCTCCTTAAAATGATTTTTTGAAATTTCCCTTCTGGGAATTTTTAGGATATAAAAAGAAAAGAGCCGCTGTGTTTCAAGCGACTCTCGTCTTATCTTACCAAGGGAGAATTTTCTTGTGAGCCTCGAAAGACCCTTTGAGTTCTCCACTTTCAACTTCAATGTTTTCCACTTCGATATTCTCTGTTTCAATGTTTTCCACTTCGATCCCTTTGATCAATGTCGGCTCAGGTTCTGTGGTGCGCTTGATACGCCCACAGCCTGCAAGCAGACTCATGATGCAAAGAGTTACGATAATAACAAAAACTTTAAATGTCTTCATTGTTGTTCTCCTTTCTGAACTTAATAGTCTTCGAGGTTCTTTCTTTCCCTCTCATATAGGAGATGTAAATTTAGCGCACCCCACTAAGCACCCAGTAGAACTTCCTCCTCCGGTCGTAAAACATGTCGCGCTCGCACGGAATACCATACAGAGACTTCAATACCACAAATGTAGTCCCCTCAGTAACAGCTTTGAGAATATAACTATACAACTCTGGATCAGCGGCCATAGCAGACTGCTCAACCATACGCATATAGTCACTTAACAGTTTCCTCTGAATAGCAATCTCTGCAGTCCGATCGGCTATCTTAGATGCATTCACTCGCAAAACATCAGTCCCACGAGAAGCCAGACCTACCGATCCATCAAGTTCTGCAAGCTTCCTCTTCCACTCAGGATACTGCAGAGCAAAATATCTCAGCTCCAGGTATCTATATTTTGGAAGCCACCATTTGTTAGTTTTAGACAGTTCCTTAGACAAAAAATCACCCATGTCAGGTCCTCCTTTTGCTGGAGTTTAAACCTGTACATGGGTGCAT
>AUXO012308652.1_pt1 | contig 19698 bp, 31 predicted proteins | sample 768731 | NCBI WGS metagenome assembly AUXO01 (sample SAMN02715735, study PRJNA202380) | gut metagenome | biome: sheep rumen | host: Ovis aries | place: New Zealand: Palmerston North
AAATGATACTTGCTATTCATAAAGTACAAGAGCAAATGGGAATAACGGGTACAACGTCGTTAGAAGCAAGCGAAACAATAGAGGGTAGCTCTAAGTCAATGCAAGCGGCGTGGAGCAACCTATTAACAAGCATAGCAGACGATAACGCCGACCTTAGCAAGTCTATTGATATTTTTACAAATGCGGCTATAACGTCGGCTAACAATTTAGTACCGAGAATTAAAAACATAGTTAAAACTATTAAATCGGTAGTATCAAGCATTGTTACCGAAGTTTTCCCAAAGCTAAAAAGAGAAGTGCCACAGCTTAGACCGCTTATAGAAATTTTCGAGTGGTTTATTAAAAATAAAACTCTTGTTGTCGGATCTCTTCAAACAATGGTAGCGGCTTTTGCAGTCAATAAAATTGTATCGTTTACAAAGGGACTAAGCGACACTACTAAAAGCTTAATTGAAGTTGCCAAAGGCACGGCGATAGCGACAACGGCGACAACGGCAAACACGGCAGCCGAAGCAGCAAACACAACGGGCAAAGTTGCGGCGACAGGGGCGACAGGAGCCTTAACAGTGGCAACAAACTTATTAAATGCAGCGTGGAAAGCTAACCCAATAGGCATTGTTATAACAGGCTTAACGGCGTTAGTAGGCGTTATAGGTATTGTTGCAAGTAAAACAAACGAAATGACCGAAGAGGAAAAAGCCCACCAAGAGGAAATGAAAGCGACGAGGGAGGAAATAGACCGTAACGTTGAAGCGTGGGACGGGCTTGTAGAAGCACAGCAGAACGCTATCAATGTAGGTATGACCGAACAAGCGCACTTAGGCAACCTTTGGGACGAATTACAGGGCTTAGTAGACCAAAATGGCAAGGTTAAAGAGGGTTACGAACAACGGGCAAACTTTATTGCGTCGCAGTTAAGCGAAGCTTACGGCATAGAAATTAAAACGGTTGACGGTGTTATACAAAAATACGGCGACCTAAAAAAATCTATTGACGAAGTAATGGAAAAGAAAAAAGCCCAAATTATTCTTGACAGCCAAGAGAGCTTATACAAAGAAGCCATAGAAAAGCAAGACCAAGCCTTAAAGAATTTGAAGCTTACACGAGAGGACGTAAGCAAAAGACAGCAAGAGTTATCCATTTTAGAGGATAAAATGGAGGAAGTGAAAGCAGCAAAATATAAGGGTTATTCAAATCAATATATAGCGGCGTTACAAGGACAAATATCCGCAAAACATCAAGAAGTAAACGAAGCCGAAAAATCTTACAAAAAGCAAGTAGATTTATACGGTGAATACGCCTATAACATAGGGCTTTACGAACAAAACTTAGCGCTTTTCCACGAGGGTAAATATAGCGAAATGTCGCAAGCAACGTGGGACTATGTAAAAGAGTATCAAGGCGCAGACGAAGCCGAGCGCAAAATGCTTGAGGATAAAATCAAGACAACCGACGAAAAATTAAAGCAGCTTGAAAAGCTTAAAAAGGACAGCAACAGCAATATATATGACGAGCAAATAAAAGCGGCTAAGAAAGAAAAAGAGCAGCTTGAAAGCCAATTAAAAGCTTATACAAGCACAACAAAAAGCGGGCTTAAAAAGACCGAGATAGTATGGAGCGACAGCTTAGACGACCAATTAAGCGAGCTTACAGGTCATAAGGTTGAATTTAAGAACGCAGGAAAAGGCAACGTACAAATGGTTGTTGACGGGCAAAAAGTAGGCGCACCCAAAACCAAAGAAGAAATGGCGAAAATAACAACCGACGCTATTAAGGAAATTACCAAAAAGGATAAAGACGCTAAAAAAGCGGGCGAGGACTTAATAGACGGGGTTAATAACGGCGTTAAAAACCAAGATAAGCAAAGTGGCGTATTTAGTAGCATTGCTAATTTTGGTAGTACACTTTTGAAAAAGTTAAAAGCGTCGTTAAAGGAAAAGTCGCCCTCAAAAGCAACCCAAGAAATGGGTAGTTTTTTATTAGAGGGCTTAGGTATAGGCATAGCAGATAAAGAAGCGTCAACGCTAAAACAAATATCGGGTGTAGGTCGCAGCATAATAGGCACACTTAACGGCGAACTTTCAAAAGGCGTAAAGTTAGGTAATATCGGCATAGCGGCAAGTTATCCGAAATTAGACACGCCACAATTAGAACAGCGGCAAGAAAACAAATTTAACGATATGGTATCAGCCTTTAAGACGGCGTTAAGCGAAATGAAAATCGAACTTGACGACGAAGTAGCGGGCAAGTTTGTAGAGGACACCGTAACAAGGGCAATTTACGCATAGGAGGGCGGCAATATGAGAGATTATATTATTCTTAACGGGCAGAAAAGCACGGATATAGACGGTTTGCTTATTCAGTCTTTGCCGCCAATTTCTAAGCCGTTGTTACGGACACAAATTGAGGAAATAGACGGCAGGGACGGGGATATAGTAACCCCGTTAGGCTATTCAGCGTATGACAAGCCCGTAACAATAGGGCTTTACGGCGACTTTGATATTAACGAAATAATAGCCTATTTCAACAGTAGCGGCGTAGTAACCTTTTCTAACGAGGACGACAAATATTATAACTATCAAATCATACAGCAAATAGACTTTGAGAAGTTGTTAAGATTTAGGACGGCGACGGTAGTTTTTCACGTACAGCCTTTTAAGTATTTGCTAACCGAGCCTACCCGAAATGTTGAGTTTGGACACGTTAGCGGTAAGGGTACAACCGTAACTATTGAAACAACGGGCGGACAACTAACCAACTTACAAATATACGGTAATTCGGCACAGGACAGCACACCGACAGCGACAAGCCCCGTACCCGTTAAAGTGGTTACGGGCGAAAATACCGCTAATTTTACGTATAGCACAAATACACGTCAATATATTTATGATTTTGGCAGTTTAGAGCTTGCTTATTTGAGTTACGGCGCAGATACATACCAAGACCATATATATAAAGAGGGCGACAGTTGGTATATGTATAAAGCATTAGGTAAATTAACAGTAGATACAAGCCAAATTAGGGCAATTACAAGTTATTCTAATGTTGCCTATGCAGTGATACCAAGACCAACAAATAGCGACCGATACGGAACGTATCAAAGTGTACCGTGCTTATGTTCAAACGCTTTATATTCTTACGGCTTGCCGAGCGGTTGGAATACAGCCGAAGCAGCAGACAAGATATTTACACAAGCGGACAGTACAACATATTGGTTAGGCTTTGCAGCAGGCACGACCTTAGCACAAATGCAAGCAGCTTTAAGCGGAGCAGTAATTTATTATCCGTTAGCGGATCCGCAGACGGTACAAATTGCCGATAGCGGTTTAATCGAGCAGCTTAACAGTTTATACAGTGCGGAAACTTTTAACGGCGAAACGACGATTACGACAAGCCAATATGCGGGCGCACAGCCTATTTATTTTGTTGCCGCAAAAGCGGAAACCTTTAGCATAACGAACTTAGGGAACTACACAGCCAAACCCATAATCACAATTTACGGAAGCGATTATATATCTATAAGCTTAAATAATAACCAAATATTTAATATTGCATTGGGCGACGAGGAATATATAACTATTGACACGGCGCAAATGGAAGCCTACAAAGACGGTATATTAAAAAACCGACTTGTAACAGGAAACTATGATAATTTCACCTTGCAAGCGGGGCAAAATATAATTACTTTTGGCGGCGACGTTACGCAAGTAACAATAGAAAAATATTCACGTTGGTTATAAGGAGGGGTAAAAATGAACTTTCAAAACGTAGACAACAACTTACGGACGGTACGAGGTGATACCGTTCAATTTGCATTTGAAATTGAGAATTTTACGGACGAGTTAGCAAGTGCTTTTTTTAGCGTTAAGAAAGAACTAACCGACAGCAATTATGCGTTTCAAAAATCGCTTAACGACGGTATATCTTTAGTTGAAACGGGCAAATGGAAAGTAAGAATAGCGCCCGAAGATACAGAAAATTTACCGACAGGCACCTATTATTACGATTTACAAATAGGCGTTGCAAACGGCGATAAAGTAGATATTTATACAATACTCAAAGGTAAATTTGATATTGCTTTTGATGTTACAAGGACGGTGGAATAATGGACGCAAAGGTAACTTTTGATACGACACATACCAACAGTGCCGAACTTCAAACAATAGTAAAACTTATAGCGGTTAAAGGCGAAAAGGGCGATAGTAGCGGCGTTGCGTCTGTAAACGGTAAAACGGGCGTTGTTATTTTAAACGCAAGTGATGTAGGTGCTTATTCAAAAAGCGAGATTAATACAGAACTTGCGAAAAAACAAAAGGTAATACAACTGACAGGCTTGGAAATATCTCAAGCATTTTCACATCAACGGGTTGGTATATATCAATGTATAGAAAATTATACAATGTTTCCACCACATTTTATAAAAGGGCGTTTTTATGAAGTATGGACTAAGTTAGTTGGCGGTGCCGTTCAAGTAGGGGTTGACGAAATTCCGACAACTGATTTAAGCAATTATTATAATAAAAGTGAAGTAGATACAGAATTAGCAACTAAACTCACAGAGCCGTCAAGCGGTTTAGCCGTAGGTAAGTATTTTAGAATTGCAAGTATAGACGAAAACGGACACGCCGTTTTAGAATGCGTAGATCCACCGACTTCACCTGTAAAAGGTATTAAAATAAATAATCAATACACTTGTCCGATTGATGAATACGGTAATTTGAGATTTGATTTTATTAACACTTTTAATATTTTTAGCCTTTCGGGTACTCCGTCTATAACTTTACAAGACCCGGCTAATTATATAATAGATCGGCGTCTTAATTATCGCGGAATAACCTCTAATACTTATGACTATGCTGTAAAATGTGCTATGACCGATGGCGTAGGCACAGCTTGGACTGATACAGAAAGAATTGCCGCCTTATTGCGTATGGGGTGCACAGTAGACGAAAATGGTTTCGTAAAATGTACTGCTAAGCCAAGCGAATAAAGGAGCGTAAAATTATGAAATATAAATATATACCTAAACCTATTTTAAAAGAGGGACAAGAAGCAAAACCTTTATATGACTTGCAAAATGATGTGTTCATCGTTGGTTGGGAAGTCGGACATTATGAAGAAATTAAAACAGAAGAGGACTTACCTGATGACTTAGAGCCACAAAAAGAGTGGGTAAAAGATTATGAGGCAATGGAACTTACTCCCGAAGAAGAAGCCGAATGGGAAAAAGAGCAGTTAAAACCTACTGAATTTGATAAAGTTGAAGCACAAACATTATATACCGCTTTAATGACTGATACGCTTATCGAGGAGGAATAAACCTATGTTTGAAAAAATAAAAAGATTTTATGACTTAGGGCTTTATACAAAAGAACAAGTATATAAATTTTACGAAAAAGGTGTTATTACTTTAGAAGAATACAAAAAAATAGTAGGCGATTAAATGATTAAAATATTTAATTCTACAGATACCATTTTTTCAAACAACGGCGACGTTGTGATACAACCGACAAAAGCGAAAATACACAAAGCGGATAACGGCGACTATTATTTAGACCTTGAAACAAGCTTAGATTATGCCAATTATTTAGTAGAGGGCAATATAGTAGTTGCGCCGACGCCGCAGGGTGAACAAGCATTTAGAATTACAAACCCACAGAAAACCCGAAAAAAAATAACGGTTAGAGCGTATCACTTATTCTATGATAGCAAAAATTATTTAATTTGTGATAGTTATGTAGTTGATAAGAATTGTAATGACGCATTAGACCACCTAAACAATGCCACAGATAACCCAAGCCCATTTACAACGCTTAGCGATATTATGACGACAGATAGTTACCGTTGCGTTAGAAAGTCTTTATACGAAGCTATACAAGTTGTTTTGGAGCGTTGGGGCGGTCATTTAGTACGGGATAATTGGGATATAAAAATACTAACCTCAATAGGCACAGACAACGGCGTAACGGTACGCTATGCCAAAAACTTAAAAGAAATTACTTGCCAAGAAAATTGGGACGAAGTAGTAACTAAGTTATTGCCGACAGGGGCAGACGGTATAATGCTTAATTCGCTTGACGATACGGCGGATCCGTATATTTACGCAACCAACCATTACGCCATACCCTACACTAAAACAATAGCGTTTGAGCAGAACGTAGACCAAGAACTTTACAAGGACAACGACGGCAACCTTGACGAACAGGCATATAAAGAAGCCTTAATAGCAGATTTACGTTATCAAGCACAAAATTATATTGATAATCATAGCATACCGCAAATAAATTATACCTTAAAGGCTAACCTTGAACGGATAACCGATATAGGCGATACAATACAAGTTATTGACGAGCGGTTAAACCTTAATTTATTAACAAACCTTATATCCTTTGACTATGACTGTATTTTAGGCAGATACACAGAGTTAGAGTTTGGCAACTTTAAAAAGAAACTATCTAATTTGCAGGAAACTATCACTAATTCAGCGATAGAGCAAGTAACGGTTGGCACGAAAGAAAGTATAACAGCCCTTGAAACCGAATTACAGCAGAGCCAAGCTCAAATAATGGGGGTTATGGGTAACGGTTATGTAATTTATGACGGCAACCAAATTTTAATTGTCGATACCTTACCAAAAGAAGCCGCCCATAATGTTATTAGAATGAATAGCGGCGGTATAGGCTTTTCAAGCACGGGAATTAACGGCAATTTTACGAGTGCGTGGACTATTGACGGTACGCTTAATATGCAAGCTATTAACGTTATTAACCTTACGGCTAACCTAATTAAAGGTGGCACGCTTAAATTAGGCTCAAACTTGAACGAAAGCGGTATTATAGAGCTATACGACGACGCTAACAACCTTATAGGACAGTTAGACCACAACGGCTTTAAAATGTACGGCATTGACGGCAGTTATATTTTAATAAATACCCAAGTGGGCTTTGCGGGTTATGACCGTTTAGGCAATAAAATTTATTGGGTTGACAAGGACGAATTTCACCAAAAGAAAAGCGTAGTAGAGGAAGAAATAACGCTTTGTAACAAAATGCGTTTTATTCCTATTACGCTTACAAATAACGGCACTATTATAAACGACGGTATAGGGCTTGTTTCGACGGGAGAGTGATTGAATGGCAACATTGATAATAGGCAGTACCGCAAATAAACGCCCGTACGGTGTTTTGACGGTAACAGAAACAAGTACAAGCACAGCTAATAACACGTCCACTTTATCAATTAGTTTAGTGCTTAAACGCCCGTCCGCTATTTCGTCGTCAGCTTCAAAAACAGCGTCTTGCACGATTAACGGGACAACGTATAATTGGAGCGGTACAATAGGCGGTAGTGGCGATAAAACGCTTATCTCACAAACGCAAATAGTTACACATAATAGCGACGGCTCAAAAACTATATCTATTTCCGCTTCAATAACCCTTAATATTACGTGGGGAAGCACATATATAGGCACTATTAGCGGTAGCGACACAATGGCGCTTACTAATATACCGAGATACGCCACGGTATCGCAAAGCAACCAAAGCAAAACCGAAACAGCTATAACAATGCAGTGGACGAGTAATGCAACAGTTGACTATATATGGTATTCAAGTAATAACGGCAGCAGTTGGACGGGCTTAAATGTAGCAGACGGGACGAGCGGAACGTACACTATTAGCGGACTGTCCGCAAATACCGCTTATAATATCAAAACAAGGGTACGCCGCAAGGATAGCCAACTAACAACAGACAGCTCAACATTAAGCGTAACAACTTATGCTTACCCTTATGCTAACAGTATGCCCAATTTTAATGTTGGCGATATGCTTACAATAGGAATATATAACCCGCTGCAAAGAAGCGTAACAGTTAATATCTTAGGGGCGGACAATTCACAAATAAGCGACGACACAACCACAGGAACGAGCATAACGGGATATAACGGCACGGTAGTAGTTAATAGGCTTTTAGCAAGCATACCAAACGCCAAAACCGCAACTTATAAAGTTAAGGTAACTTACGGAAGTGTTGAAACAACAAAAACGGGCGGTACATACACCGTAGGCAACGCTTACGCACCGAGCATAGGCGTATTAAGTTATCAAGATACAAACGCCACGGTAACAGCTATAACCGAAAATAATCAACTTATAGTACGTAACCTAAGTACGGTACAATTTACGGCGCAGGGCTTAACAGCCTTACAAGGCGCAACCGTGGCAGCTTGTAAAGTAACGGTCAATGCGGTTGACTATGCGCTAACAGTGAACGGATCCACAGCAACGGGCGGTAACGCAACTATTGACAGCGCAAGCGATTTAACCGTTACTTTTACGGCGACGGACAGCCGAGGAATAAGCACAACAAAAGAGCTTGCCGTTACTATATTAGATTGGACTTTACCAACAGCAATTATTACAGCACAACGGCACAGCAATTATTACAGTGCAACGGACATCAATGTAAATGCCGATTATGCAAGCGTAGACGGCAAAAACACGGTAACTATTCAATGCCGATACAAAAAAACGAGCGATAGCACATATTCAAGTTATATAGACTTGCAGGACGACGTAACAAGCGTTATTACTCTTGATAATCTTTATGAGTGGGACGTACAAGTTAAAATTACAGACCGTTTCGGCGGTACAACAACCTATAACTTAATTATTCCGTTGGGTATGCCTATTATCTATTTTGATAGGCTCAAAAATAGTGTAGGTGTAAACTGTTTTCCAAATGACAATAAGAGTTTAGAACTTAACGGCGTCAATCTTGTTAAAAGTATGGCAACGGCTTATTTATCAGCCGCATTAACAAACCTTGCCGAAAGCACTTATACAATAGTACCGTTAGACGGAATAATAAGCACAGGCGAAAAATTAACTTTGACAAACGACGGCGGCATACAGATAGGCGCAGGGGTTAGCTTTGTTAAAATATCCGCTATATTAGGCTATAACCAAGTACAGACGGACGCAAGCAGGCATATAAGAATAATGAAAAACAGCTATAACAACAATAATACTTTAGCGTGGGCTTATAACTATATGCTTACAGGGGATCCGCAAACTATAGTAATACCGCCAATGTTAGCACCCGTTACGCAAGGCGATATAATTTACTTATGGTATCATACACCCGCAAGCAATGACAAAATAGGCGGCAACGCTTACGGCAATAGAACGAGCTTAACGGTAGAAACCATATAGGAGGGTATAAATGAATATTGATATTAACAATTTTGCCGCAGAGTTGCTTGTAATTGCAGGCGTGATAATAACCATAGGCGGGGCAATAGCGGTTATAAAAAAGTGGATAAAAGAAAGCAAGCCAAGTAAGCACGAGGAAGTATTAAAAGAACACGAGGAAAAGCTAAAAAAGCTTAATGAACGGGTAACAGTGCTTGAAAGTACAAAGCGCAACCAAGATAAATTTGTTGAAGCGATATGTAGCTCAATGTTGGCGCTTTTAGACCACAATATAAACGGAAATAGCATTGACAAGCTCAAAGAAGCTAAAGAGGAAATGCAAGAGTTTTTAATTCACAGGGGATAGGGTAGCACCTATCCCCTTTATTTTTTTGTGCGAAAAACGAAATTTTTTAATAAAAATGTTATAATTTGTATATACAGGGAATATTACCCGTGATATATTGAAATAGCACATATACTATATTACGGAGGGTTTTATATGAGAATTGAGAGAGTAAAAGAGATAAAAAAAGATAGTAAAGTTAATAAAATAATTGACGAATTTATCAAGACAAATTATGACCGAGTAGAGATTATTAACGAGGACGATTACAAAGACAATACAGCAATGGCGGCGGCGTTGCGTTGGGTTATTAAAAATGATTATGCGGACAGGGTAAAAGCTTCAAAAATAAAAGAGCGGGTATATCTATCTAAAATAGATTTTGAATATAAAAAAGAGGGCTAAAAGCCCCCTAAATACTAACTATAACACCCCTACAGGAAAGTATAAGTTAGTAAGAATTAGATTATATAAAATCAAGTGAAATATTAAACTCACTATCTAATATAACCTCTTTTATTAAATTGCGCCACAAAGCCCGTTTATTTGCCTTTTCCAAGTTGTTATATATCAATTCCCAATCACTATTTAAAAACTCTTTAACGGCGTTAATATCCTCTTTTTTACCCACTTTAAGCGTTAGCTTTTTTAATTCCTTTTCCAATGCTTCAAAGTCCCTATCATATTCAGCAGCAGAGATACGACGCTTTTTAAACATATAGTTAAGGTTGTCTATTTCCTCTTTTATTTCTTTTATGCGTTTTTCGGCATTGTCTTTTTTAGCGGGCTTAACCTCCGTAACCTTTGCAATATGCTTTTGTGCAAGGGTATTAGCATTTTTAATAATAAAGTCCTCTATAATCATTTCGCTAATGGATCCCTTAACGTTACAAGCCTTATTCATATATTTGTTGTTACAACGGTAACTATAATAAGTTTTGCCTTTTTTTGTTGTTGCCGTGCCAACCATAGAATAACCGCATACGGGGCATTTTATAATACCCGAAAATAAGTATATATGCTTTGTTTTCCGTTGTCTTATATTATTTTCTAAAAGCCTTTGGTTATGCTCAAATTGAGCGGGTGAAATATAAGCGGGGCAATAATCACTAACGCCCTTAAAATAGCCACTATAAAACGGGTTTTTAAGCATTTTATGATAGGTAGTATAGCAACGGGTTAAACCGTATTTTTCGTTAATATGTTGCATTGTAGCCCGTGCCGAGTGATACGTTAAGAAGTGGGCGAAAATCTCAATAACGATATGTTCTAACTTTTCGTCAATGCCGACGTACTTTTTGCCGTCCTTTTCAATGATTTTATAGCCAAAAGGCAGGCTACCCGTTACGGCTTGACCTTGCTTTATCTTATATTCAAATACAGACTTAATGCGCTCACTTGTCTTTTTTAATTCCCGCTCCGCTAAACTTACTTTAAGTTGAAAAATAAACATACCGTCGGCGGTTGTTGTATCTATGTCGTCCTCCTCAATAGATATAAGGTTTACGCCGTGCGCCCTTAACATTTCTAACATTTTATTAGCTTCAAGCACGTTACGGGAAAATCTATCTAACCGTGTAAATACGATAACATCAAACTCTTTTAATCTATCAAGCATATTAAGCAATGCGGGGCGCTTCATATTGCCCGCCGTGTAGCCTTCGTCGTTAAACATATCAATTAAAATATGCCCGTTTTCCTCACACCAATTATTTATTTTTTCAATTTGCGCCCTTACAGAATAACCATACTTTTTTTGTTCGTCCGTTGATACACGCACATAACCGCCGATTTTTAACGCTTTTTTCATTTATACCACATTCCTTTACTTTTTATTAAAAGCCCCTTATAGTCAATTTAAAGGGGTGATAACGTGAATATTGACAACTTTTATAAATTGCTTTTTGAACTTTACGGGAAGCAAGAGAAGTTAAAAATTAAATATGTTGTGAAAAGCAAAAATTTTTAAATACTATGTTTCAAATAGAAACATAATATGCGGCGGTAGTCCAATAAAACGGACTACTTTTTTACTTTTTCTTGCTCTTTAAGTATATTTCCATTATATCCCTATATAATTCATCTTTTTTATTTTCGTCTATGTTATCACTTGTAAACACTTTTTCTAACCTTGCTATTAAGTCTAAATTTTCGTTAAAGCTCTTTGTTTCTATGCCAAAGTATGAAATATCAATATTGTAAAGCTCGCAAAAGCGTTGTAACGTGCTAAGGGTTAAAGACCTTTTACCGCCCTCAATATTGCTAATTGCCGACCTTGACAAACCGACCTTTTCCGCAACCTCTAATTGCCGCCAACCTCTTGACCTCCTCAACTCTTTTAGTTGCTTACCAATTTTAATTTTATCCAATTTTTCTAACCTCCCGTATAAATATAATACCACACTTTTAACGTTTCAAAAAGAAACTTTTATTTTGAAATTGTAAAAAAATATTGACAAAATAAAAATGATTTGGTAAAATATTACATAGATAGGCAGAAAGGAGGTTAAAAATGCTTGATAACTTAATAGAGTGGGAAAAGAAGCAGGGCTATAAGTCTTGCTTTGTTGCCGAAAAATTAGGGCTTACGCCCTCCCAATATTCCAAAGTAAAGCACGGCACACGCAAGCCCACACTAACAATGGCAGAAAAGCTAAAAAAAGAGTTTGGAGTAAGAGATCCAATTAAGTTGTTAAAAAACCAAAAAGGCGGCGACTAAATGACAAACAAATACGAAAAAGCCTTAATCGCTTTAAGTGAAATTTTGTTAGATAAAGAAAACGCTTTACAATGGAAAGATACGCAGCTTGAATTAAGGGACAAGGAAATAGAAAACCTTAAAACCAAACTTACTTACATTGAGCAGTATTCCGAAAAAGGAAAAAAAGAGTAATGGTTTACGCTCAATGTTTCAAAAAGAAACAAAAAAAGAAAACGAGGTTAAAAAAATGAACGAAATTTTAACGAAGTTAGAGCCTAAAGAATGGTTAGAACTTAACGCCAAATTGCAGGCAAAGAAAAACGCTTTACGCAAGGCGCTAAAAGAAAAGGGCGTACTTAAAAAGGGCGCAACAAACGACTATGACAAGTACAGTTATTTTAGCGAAGCGCAGTACAAGGAACTATTCACCGAGCTTTTGAGTAGTAACAAATTAGAGCTAAAGTTTACCGAGCTTGAATATGCGACCTTTGAGGGAACGGAAAAACAGGCTAACGGACGTATGCCTAAACTTGAATTTACCTTAATTGACGTAGAAACGGGCTTTTTTGAAACAACCACAATAACAGGCGAGGGCATAGATAAAGGCGACAAGGCAGGCTATAAAGCTTACACAGGGGCGTTAAAATATTTCCTTGCCGATACGTTTATGGTTGCAACGGGCGACGACCCCGAAAAGGAAAGCCCCGACAACAAAATGAACGACAAGAAGCCAAGCGGAACGGCAAAGGCGACAGGCAAGGCAACGACAAAGCAAATTGAGCTTATTAAAAGTTTGGTAGACGACATACCCGCTATGCTTGAATATTGCAAAGTAGATAAGATAGAGGACTTAACCATAAAGCAGGCAAGCGACATTATAGCAAAGAAAAAGGGGGCTAAATAATGCGATATGACGAAATGGAATTGATTGAGGTTAATAATAATACCGCTTTACTTAATAAGGACATTGCGGCGGTTATTGCAGACTTTGAGGACAGAATAAAAGACCTTAAAGCAAAAGAGGATAAATTAAAAGCCCTTATTCTTGCCGAAATGGAAGCCAAAAACATTGTTAAGGTTGATAACGAATATTTAACTATTTCCTATGTTGCAAGCACGGACAGGGAAACGTTAGACAGCAAAAAACTAAGAGCAGAGCTACCCGACATTTACGACGAGTACGTTAAAATTAGCCCCGTTAAAAGCTCAATACGCATTAAGGTTAAATAACTATGGAGCAATGGGAAATAAACGGCGTTACGCTTGAATACATAGACGAAACCCATACATACATAGTTGACGGGGTTATAGTGCCGAGCATAACGCAAATGCTACAAATCAAATTTGGCAATAAGTATAACGGCGTTAGCAGGGCTACACTTGACAACGCTGCCGCCAAAGGTACGGAGGTACACCGAGCTATTGAACGCTATTGTAAATATGACGAGGACAGCAACTTAAAAGAGGTACGCAATTTTAAGTTTTTACAAAAGCATTATGGCTTTGAAATATGCGACAACGAAGTACCCGTTATATTGTTTAAGGACAATGAGCCAATAGCGGCGGGACGGCTTGACTTAGTGCTTGAAAGCAAAGACCAAAAAATAGGGCTTGCAGACATTAAGCGGACGGCAACGCTTGATAAAAATTATTTAGCATATCAATTAAACTTATACCGCATAGCTTATATGCAATGTTATAGCGACATTTATATACAGCCGTTTGACATTGAATTTTTAAAAGGGATCCATTTAAGAGAGGACACCCGCAAATACGTTGATATACCAATTAACGAAGCGGCGGCGTGGGAAATAGTAGATTTATATTTTAATGAGGTTAAAGAGTGAAAATAGGCGATAAAGTTTATCAATACGACAACGGCGGCAGAATATACGAAAGCACAATAATTAAAATTTCAAAATTTCCAGCAAATTGTATCTATGATACAGACACTATATGTTTTGACGACCGAGCCATAGGCAAAAGCATTTTTACGAGCGAAGCCGAAGCAAAAAAAGCATTTATGGAGGTAAACAATGCAAATAACAGTAACGGCAAATGAATTTTGCCCCGATAATTGCCCGTTTTGTGATATTGAAAATAAAACAATGTATAACATTGACGGGAACGTAGCGTATACGGAATATATATGCAGGAATGCGGCAATATGCAGACAAGGGGCAGAAATGGCAAAAAGGAGGTTAAACAATGATTAAAAGAATATTAAAACAAAGCCATTTTGAAGTGATTGATTACGGAAAACTAAAAGAATACGGGCAAAAAATTGTGCAAATTAACCCCATACACGCTTATACCAATATAGAGGGTTACGGTGTTTATTTGTGCGAAGTAGCCGACGAGGAGGAAACCAACAATGATTAACAACATAACAATTATGGGGCGCTTAACCGCAACGCCCGAACTCAAAACTACACTAAGTGGCGTATCGGTAACGTCTTTTGCGGTAGCGGTTGACCGCAAATATACGCCGAGCGGACAGGAGCGACAGACCGATTTTATAGATTGCGTGGCGTGGAGGAATACAGCCGAATTTATAAGCAAGTATTTTAAAAAAGGCGAAATGATAGCCATTGAGGGCGAGCTACAAACCCGTATGTATGAGGATAAGCACGGAAACAAGCGTAAGGCGGTAGAGGTAGTAGTTAGCAATGTTTCTTTTTGCGGAAGTAAGCAGCAGAGCGCAGAGGAAAAGCCGAGCGAAGCGCCCAACGAGTACCCCGCCGAGTTTGACGAGATAGACGACGACTTACCGTTTTAGGAGGGCGTAAATGGACTTATACGACGAACTACAAGCCAAAACAAAGCAATTAGAGGTTAGCATAAAGCAGTTACGGACGAGCGGCACAGAATACGCCCAAGCCGAAAAAGACTATAAAATACTTTTGCGGACAGAGTGCTTAAAGTTGAGAGCAGACGGCGAAGCGATAGGAATGATAGATAAAACTTGTTACGGTATTCCAAGCGTAGCCGAAGCCCGCTTTAAGCGGGACGTAGCGGAAACCGTATACAAGGCTAACCTTGAAGCTATTAACTCTATTAAGCTGCAATTACGGCTTATTGAGGGGCAAATACAAAGAGAATGGGGAACGCCTACAAGTTAGGCGCTTCAAAAAGAAACATAAGGGGGCTATAAATTGCCAAAATCAATATTGCAAGAGGAAAAATGCTGTTATGTATGTATGAAAACTTACGGTTTACATAAGCACCATATTTTTTATGGGCGAGGGAGGCGACAGATAAGCGAACGGGAGGGCTGTTTTGTTTATCTTTGCGCCCGCCACCATAACGCAAGCAACGCAGGCGTACACTTTAACAAGCCGTTTGACACTAAGTTAAAGCAGATATGCCAAAAGAAATGGGAGGAGCTTAACGGATCCCGTGAGGACTTTATACGGACATTTGGGCGCAACTATATGGAGGTTGACGAATGAATGTATTTACAATCAATATGAAGCTACCAAGCCTTAACGAGTATATAAACCTTTGCAGGACAAACAAATACAAGGCGGCAAAATTCAAGGCAGATATTGAAGCAGATATAGCCCTTTTCTTATGCAAAATGCCAAAGTACACAAAGCCTATTAAAATACATTTTTATTGGGTTGAGGGTAACAAACGGCGGGACTTAGACAATATATGTTTTGCTAAAAAGTTTATCTTAGACGCTATGGTTAAGGCGGGCAAGCTCAAAGACGACAACCGAAAATGTGTAACGGCGTTTACCGATACTTTTTATTACGGCAAGGAAACTAAAGTAATATTAGAAATTGAGGAGGTTAAGCCGTGATAAGCAAGACCATAAGCGTAATGGCACAAATTATATTGGTTATCGGCATAGTTGGTATGTGGGTAACATTGGGTAAGGCTTTATGGTTATTCTTTATGGCAATTAGCGTAATTTCAATTATCGTATATTTTATTACAGGAGGTTAAAAAATGAGTGAAATAATTAAAAGGCGTTACGGCGAATACCCGCCGCTTGACACACGGGGGGAAGCTAACGAAACGGTAGACCGTGAACGGCGTTACAAACAGATATTAGAAGTATTAGAGGGTAAACAGCTTACCGCTAAGGAAATAGCGGTAGAAATGCAACGCAAGGGCTACACACCGACAAGCGAGCGGAATTTTACTGCACCGAGATTAACGGAACTATCACAGCGTGGCGTTGTTGAGCCGATAGGTAAAAAGCGTTGTCAATATACGGGAAAGACCGTAGCCGTTTATAAGATAAGGGAGCAGCAGGCTAACATCTTTGACAGGGGGTAAATATGGATATACCAAAAATGCCCGACGAATACAAAGGCGAATATACTACAAGTTGCGGTTATACGGCGACAGCACCGAGAAAATGGACAGACAAAGAAATAGAGTTTTTAAAGAACTTAAAAGCGCAGGGGTACAGCAACAAGGAAATAGCCGTAAGTCTTGACCGAAGCGAAACAAGCGTAAGTATTAAGGCTAAGAGATTAGGCAAAAAACAAGATACATACAACAAAGGACACATAGCCGAAAAATACGAGCTTAACACCGCCTTTTTAAGCGATTTAAAGCCCAAGACTATATTAGACTTGTATTGTGGCACAAAATCGTTTTATAAGCCGCTTAACGTCGTTACAAATGATATTGACGAGGATATACCCGCCGACTATCACCAAGACGCATTTAAGCTTATATGTAAGCTTTACTATGAGGGCAAGAAATTTGATTTAATAGATTTGGATCCGTTCGGCAGTGCTTATGATTGCTTTGACTTAGCCGTAAAAATGGCTAACAAGGGGCTTGTTATTACGTTGGGCGAGTTAGGGCATAAGCGGTGGAAGCGGTTAGATTATGTAAGTAGTCATTACGGAATACAAACCCTTGACGAGTTTACAATAGAAAACCTTATAAAGCATATACAGGCAATAGGCAAGCGAAATAAGAAGCTATTAACAGTATGGCAATATAGGGAATGGCAGAACATAGGCAGGGTTTATTTTACCATTGACAAATTAAAAGTTACCGAGCAATGGAAATAACGTTTCAAATAGAAACATATCAAACAAAAAAGTATTGATTTTTAGATATTATGGTAGTATAATATCATTGACATAAAAAGGAAGCAATTTAATAAAGGGTTTATATAAGACTATCAACGGGGTTGTTTCCTTTTTTGTCAATTAACAATTTTTCTTTTTATTCGTTGGTAGTCTTGTATAAGCCCTTTTATAGTTGGAGGTACACAATGAGCAAAGTAAAAGACGGTAATTATATTGTTATTCAATCTTTTATGGTTAAAGATATGAAATTAAAAGGTAATGAGCTTTTAATATATGCCGCTATTTACGGCTTTTCACAAACGGAAAATCAAGCCTTTACAGGCAGCTTGCAGTATTTAGCCGATTGGACGAACTCAACAAAGCAGGGCGTTATTAAAAACCTAAAATCGCTTGTTGAAAAAGGCTTTATCACTAAGGACGAACAATATATAAACGGTGTAAAGTTTTGTGAATACCGTACAACAGAGTTTAACGGGGTATTAAACAAAGTTGAACACCCTATTAAACAAAGTTTAACGGGGGGTAGTCAACAAAGTTTAACACCCCCTATTAAACAAAGTTTACCTAATAATAAAGATACTGAAAACATAGTATTTGATAATATAGGTAATAAAACAAATAAAGACAACGCACAGATTGAAAAAGAGTTTAATACTTTATGGGACGCTTACCCACGTAAACAGGGCAAGGCAAACGCATTTAAGGCTTACGAAAAAGCACGCAAAAAAGGCGTTGAATTTCAAACCGTATTAGACGGCATATATGGCTATTTAACTTATATAAGAGTTAATAAGGTTGAGGACAAATATATTAAGCAGGGTAGCACGTGGTTTAATCAACAGTGTTGGAGCGACGATTACAGCATAAAGCGAGAGCTTACAACGGCAGATATAGCCGACAAAATGGACTTTTCAGCGTTTAGGGGGGATCCGAATTGACGAAGCAACAATTAGTTAGCGGGCTAACCTATTTAGGCACAGCGTTTAACAAGACGTATACGCAAACCGAGTGCGAATTACACTTTGACTTTTTGGGCGGGTACAATTTCGACACATTTGTTAAGGCGATTAAAGAAATTATAAGAAAGGCTAAATTTGCGCCAAAAGTTAGCGAACTAATAGCCGAGTGCGAGGAAGCAAAATTTAGCGACAGGCTAAAAGCACTTGAAGCCGCAAAACGTTTTAACATTTTAGATAAGTGCGATTACGAAAAGATATACGATTTAGTGGCAGCGGGGTATATACCGCCATTTTGCAAAGACGAGATAGAAAAAGGCTATAAGCTTTTAGAGCAGCCAACATTACCGCCAAAAGAGGTAAAAGAGTTAAAGGAGGGTTGACCGTGCTATATGCCGAGTATCACGCATTAAAGGCTAAATACCTTAACGCCCAAACGCAATATGACGCTATTCTAACCGAGCAGGAAGAGTTATTTGCGAGGACACAGCCGACGGGCGTTAAGTACGACAAAGAGCGAGTAACAGGCGGCAACCCGCAAAACCCTTTTGACGAATACATAACCGCCAAAGAGCGTAAACGAATTGACGAGCGGCTAAAAGAGGTAAAAGGCATATTAGACGGGCGCAAAGAACTATTAACGCTTAAAGAGCGGGAATTAAGAGCAAGCAAGGAATGGAACGACACAATATATACTTATTATTTTCTTGACGGCTTAACAATTACGCAGCTTGAAGCACGGATCCCTTACAGTAGAGTGCAGATATGGCGAAAACTAAATAAAATCAAAGACAACTTGAAAGGGGCTTAATATGGACGAGTTAGAAAGAATAACATTATACGGGCATAAAGCAACGGACTTAATTATTTTAGCGGAACTTTACCGCAAAAAAGGCATTATATTAGAGGAAGTGGCAGAAGCCTTTACAATGGGCTATAAAATGGCACAAGAGGACTTTTACAAAGCGACGGAAAAAGTAATACACAATGTTATTAAAGAGGTGGGTTAAAAACCCGCCTTTTTTGCGTTTATATACCTAAAAGTGTGCAAAATACACAAGAAAAATTGTAAATGTTTGGTTATTCCGTCAATATACAAATATACCTATGGGGGTATATAATAGAGGTACAAAAGGGACGGACAACCCACCAAACCAAGAAAGGAAACAAATATGAAAATATTAGTAAAGGTTTATGACAAGAGCAAGTACGAAGCAGACGCCGAAATAGTCCACGAGCAGGAATACAACAACGTTTTGTGTTGGGAAGTATTAAGCGGCAAACAATTTAGAGTTGGCGTTTATGACGAGCTTGACGAAAACGACGAGTATTTAAGACTTTATTTTGCGGACGGCACAACCTCAACGTTTAGAAATTCACACGTTGATTTATTTAGAATTGCATAACAAGTTAAACAAACCGAGGGCGGCGGTTAAACCGC
>AUXO017540867.1_pt1 | contig 19697 bp, 20 predicted proteins | sample 768731 | NCBI WGS metagenome assembly AUXO01 (sample SAMN02715735, study PRJNA202380) | gut metagenome | biome: sheep rumen | host: Ovis aries | place: New Zealand: Palmerston North
ATATCAGCAATCTTCTGTAAAGGCAGTAGACGAGTTGCCTCATGAACCAAATCTGGAGCTCGCTCTTCCATCTTATCTAGAATATATTTACTCTCCTGCATACCAATAAAATCACCGGCATGTTTTGACAGAAGAATTGAAGTATGAAGAGTAATAATATCTTCAAAATCCAGGGAGGTAATACTAATTTTTTCAAGATCGGATTTATATTTCTTATCAACCCACCAGGATTTCTCTCCTGGAAGAAAATCTTCTCCCTGTTCAAGATCTATACCTAACATTTTTACGTTTTCAGGCTGATCTCGCACCAGAAGCTTACCTTTGATGAGAACTCCTCTTGCAATAGGGATCTCATCCAGATTCAGAGCATAGGAAAGTCCTGGTAAGCCTGGATTATTACGAAGATTAATACCAGGGAATGGCACACCAAGATCATAATAAAGAGCACTTCTAAGGTCGATCATTCGCTCGTCAAGCGCTGCATAATCCAACTCTTCATATAGCTCATTAGAAAGATCAAGAATAATAGGCACAATCGGAGAGAACTCTTCCGCATTTGAACTGCGCTTTGCCTTTTTACCGTTTCCTTTTACAGCCGGAGCCAGAGTCTTGTCTACAAGCTGAGTCTTAATATCCGGTTCGGCAGCATCAGGCTGATAGGACATCTTCTCAAGACCATATGAAATCAGAAACATGATAATTGAAAGGGAGAAAAGTTGAGGCTTAGGGAAACCAGGAACCAGTGCAAATAGAAAAACCATAGCAGAGGCAACCTTAAGAGCCTTAGGTCTTGCGAAAATTTCACCACCAATCTGCTCACCTACGTTATCTACCTTGCCACCAGAACGGGTTACCAGAATACCTGCAGAAATGGAAATCAGCAAGGATGGGATCTGCGATACCAGACCATCACCAATGGTAAGAATACCATACAGTCTTAAAGAATCAGAAAGTCCAAGACCATTCATACTAGATCCGATAATGGTACCTGCAATAACATTAACAGCTGCAATCACCAGACCTGCGACAGCATCACCCTTAACGAATTTCATTGCACCATCCATGGAACCGTAAAGCTTACTCTCAAGACCAACTTCTTCACGACGTCTCTGAGCTTCTTCACCATCAATCGATCCTGCTCTGAGATCAGCATCAATTGACATCTGCTTGCCAGGCATTGCATCTAGAGAAAATCGGGCTCCGACTTCAGATACACGCTCTGAACCTTTAGCAATAACCAAAAACTGTATAATCGCAATAATAATAAAGACCACGGCACCTACAACAAAGTTACCGCCAACAGCAAACTCGCCAAACGTAAAAATAATTTCACCAGCATCTGCCTGCAAAAGAATCAAACGGGTTGTACAGATGTTAAGTCCTAGTCGAAAAAGGGTTGTAAACAGAAGAACAGTAGGAAATGACGAGAAACCAAGAACCGACGGCGTATAGAGACTCATCATCATAATTACGAAAGATACCGCAAGATTCATGGAAATAAGAAGATCCACCAGTGGTGTTGGCATCGGCAGAATCATAAGTGCGATAACCGCAATAACCGCACCAACCAGCATAATATCGGCGTGCTTGGTTACCAGTCCAACAGAAGTTCTAGCAGTGTTGATAATTGACATTGGTAATCCTTATAGAATTAAGCTTCAGGCTCTTCGTTGTCGTTACGTGCGTCTATTTCTTGTTTTATTTCTTCAATAAGCTTGGATGATTCTGTCTGACGATTAAGCATAAACAGAGCTCTTGCCTTCAATTTTTTTATTTCAAGAAGATCGTATTGAAAATTCTTTATCTGAAGAACTATATCGGCAAAATAAATTGCAGTTTCATAGTCTTCCTTTAGAAAATATAGAATAGGTCGGGCATAAAAAGCCCAGGAATTGTTCGGATCAACAACCAAGATCGCATTAATAGTACTTTCAGCCTTTCTCACAATACCCAGATTAAGAAAAAGAAAGCCAATCATCTCCAGCGCTCTGATTTCCTTTTTGGTTAGAGTCTTTTTTATCATTTAAGATATTAACCTCCAACCATAAAGCCTTTGTAAATTTTGAGCAGAAGCTGGTTCTCCATTAACGGAGTTGCCACTTCCTCAGAAAAATCGTTGGTTGCTGGAGTATCAAACTCAGAAAGTTTTTCAACTGCACTTTCAAAATTCATAGAGAAATTTGCAGGATCAAGCTCATCCGGATTGTCTATGAGCGGTTTAGCTCTAGACATCATTCTTTTGTCAACAGAGCTTTTTTTATACATATTTTCCAGACGGATATTAGGATTTCCAACTGGAACATAAGACATGTTCTTTGGCAAATGAGACTGGGTTGTTGGTCTTTCTAGGACTTGATCTAAACCGAGATTGGAATTCAGAAGATTCGAGTTTCCTGTAATTCTAGTGGCCATGCTTTACCTCATTCCAAAGTTTTATAAATCCGAACAGAATTTTCTCAAATGACTCTGCTGAAATAGAAGAATTCGGCAGAGAAGTAGTAAAGATGATCAGAGGATCTACATAGGTTGCACTATAAACAAAACCACCGCTATACCTAGTTTTTTCCAAAGCGATTCTTAGATAACGATCGGTTTCACTTGTCTCAGGAGTAACGGCGTAACTTATGGTAAGGTAGGTTCTGTCGGAATTCAGCTCAAAAGAAAGTTTCGCCCCTTCAACACCAAAAGACATAGCTCTATTTTCATCAAAATCCGGCATGTTAGACATGCCGATACGTTTTCCAAAACGGAATAATTCTCTTCTGACGATTTCAGGATCTACTACTGTTGTGATTCCAGCCATTCATCCTCCGAACGAATCTTATTGTCTATCAAGACAGAGCAGGCTTCACTGATACGATCACGAGCCTCAGAAGTCTCGTAGAAAATATCTGACAAATCCTTTAGAGTCTTGGTCAATTCCTGGCAGATAACAACCTCCTGACCAGGATCTTTAGAATTAATTGTAATCAGCAGGTTTCTGATATCCCCCGGAGTTACAAAAGTTGCCTTGACAAGATCACCAAGTTTCTTAACAAAGTCAATCTTGTTAACACTTGAAGTATCGATACCATGAACCTTTGCCAGACGATCCAGCATTACTTCCTCGTGGGCAAAACATGAATATAGAACCTTAGTTTGCGCCAGCCCTTCTGCAACTGATCTCAGAAATGCCGGCTCATGACTCCTCTGAGCAGCTTCAAGATCAGCACTTAAAGCCTTGTTGATAAAATCTAGACCTTCTTCGAAATTCTTTCCATATTTTTCGTTAATAAAGGACAGCATTGACATTCCATCCTTAAAATTCAGCAAAGCGTCTGAATAGTTTTCAGCATTATCCAGAAGACTAAAACCAGCATAATTGTCATCAGAAACATCCATGGCATTAATAACTGCTTTAATGCCATTTTCATTCTGATTTAGAATCTCATTAGCGGCATCCTGCATGAGCTTCTGTTTAACAGGATCCTGTTCCTTTGACGACAGCTGCAACAGTAATGCATAATTCTCAGCATCATGCCCGCCTTGGGACTTAAGTGCATCAACAAGCTCACGAGGTGTGCATCCAACACGGGAAGATCTTTTTATAATATCATCTGTTTTGGACTTTGCATTAACTCTCTCAGATACAGCAGCCTGCATTTTCTTGAGAAGTTCTGCAAGACGAGCATCCGCATTTTTTTGTTTGCGAAGTGCCAATTTAGTCTGTTTGGAATTATCCTTAGAGAAGGTCATCTCCTCCATGGAATCCTCAAACAGTGATTTCTCAATATCCGCAGGCTCAACGGAAACCCCATTTATCATTCCTCCTGAAGCAGGAGAGCTAGTGCCAGTGTTTCCAGAAACATTCTGCTGATCAAAACCGGTCGTGTTGCGAATACCATTAATATCTGACATAAAACACCTCGAATCAATTTCATAGGTTCAGCTTCCAGATATGGAACACACATACCTATATTTATATATTAAACGCAAATGAAAACAAACTGTTATTTATTGCAAATGTAAAGTAACTGTGATTTTTTTAATTATAGACAATATAAAACAATTTTTTGATACTTTTTTGCACTATATATAAGAATTAGATTTTGATCACATAATTTATTATTAATTAGCTGTTTTTATGCGTAATTTCACTACTTTTGAATGCAATTCTATATTAAATAATCGTAACTATTTAAAATAGCCTAAAACGGATTCATTTATGGCAGACGAAAAAACAGAACAACCGACCCCAAAAAGACTGAGGGATTCAAGGGAAAAGGGAGATGTTCCTAAATCCCAGGAATTGCCATCAGCTCTGATTGTTACATGTGTCGCTGCATTCTTTATGGTTGCATCTGGTGATGTATTCACCCTTTTAAGTGATTTAGTCAACAAAATCATTGAAGATTCATTAAAACTCCCTTTTGAAGAAGCTTGGCCTCGTTTAAGCGCCTTTACACTTTTAATTATGCTAAAAATTGCAGCTCCAATAGTAATCATTGCCATGTGTGCTGCTTTACTATCAAACCTTGGTCAAATCGGATTTTTATTTGCTCCTAAAGCTGCAGCCCCAAAATTAGAAAACCTAAACCCGAAAAAATGGGTTCAAAAGGTATTCTCCAAAAAGAATATGTTTGATTTTGCAAAAAACGTAGCAAAAGTTGTTGTGCTTTCTTTTGCAGTAAAAATCGCTCTGATGAACAACTTAAGACAACTTTTCGTACTGCCCTATCTTGATGTTTCTCATGTATGGATCATGATGGGAGTAATGCTTAAGGAACTTGCCTTTTTTGCTATTGGAGCATTTTTGGTTGTGGCCCTTGCAGATTTTCTATACACAAGATTCAAGTTCACAAAGGATCATATGATGTCTCCAGATGAAGTAAAAAGAGAATTTAAGGAGTCAGAAGGAGATCCTTTGATTAAATCAAAAAGAAAGCAGCTTCACCAGGAACTTTTAAATTCAAATACATTAGGAAAAACACGAAAATCAAAAGTGGTTGTAGTTAATCCAACCCACTTTGCAGTAGCTCTTGACTATGACAGAGAGAAACAGCCTATTCCAGTTATTCTTGCAAAAGGTAAGGATGATGTTGCAAAGAGAATGATAAAGGTAGCTGAAGAAGAAAATATCCCAGTAATGAGAGAACCTCCTTTGGCCAGAGCTCTTTACGCAGAAGGAAATGAAGGTGAACAGATCCCCGATGATCTGCTGATTCCTGTTGCCAAGGTGCTACGCTATGTGGAGGCATTAAAGAAAATCTGATGGCTAAATATCCACTGGAAAAACTGATAGGACTTCGTTCCCATCGAGTAGATGAGGCGCAAAGAGAACGAATGCTGGCACAAAAAAAAGTAGAACAGACACAGACCGCCATCAAAAAGAAAATTCAAGAAATTGAAGATTACAAAATTTGGAAAGAAGAAGAAACACTAAGACGTTATGACAAGGTAATGTTTAAGAAACTAACAAGCGAATCCTTCGAAAAATTTAAACAGGATTTAGCCAATCTTAATATCGGAGAACTAAAGCTGCAGGACGAGCTTCGCATTTTAAAAAATGATGCTGAAAGTCTAAAACAGGAGCTAAAAACCAAGAAAGATGCAGAAAAAAAAGCATCTGTAGAACTGAATAAAATTGAAGAGCACAAAAAAATCTGGCTAGAAATGCAACGCATTGAAGAGGAAAGACAGGAAGAATCTGAGCTTGAGGATTTCCATACGAGAAAGATAGACTTCTAGAAAAAATTTGTCCAATCTAATAACAGACACAACTTCTGAAAATAAGGTGTGATTCTCAATTAATATGAGCTGAATCAAATTATCATAATTTTATTTAATGTAGAGCAATTTTTGTACTTTACAATTTTTTTATTACTCCTATACTTCGGATAAAAGAACAAGTTTTTTTATTGTTTTCATAACCGCATCTCCCAAAAGAAGGTACAAAGTATGACACAGATTAACAACGTAAACAGCACTAATTCAATGAATCTTGATGGAATCGATCTGAATAACATGAGTCCATTTACTGCAGCAGCTCTAGTTCAGCTTGAAATAGCAAAAACCAATAAAGATTCAGCTCAAAGATATATCAATGAAATGAAAGCCCAGAACGATCAGGCAAGAAAATACATGGAGCAGGCTGATGCATTAAGAGCTATAAACACAAATCCAGCCTATGCAAAATACAATCTTCCAGAAAATATTGATGATTTAAAGAAAACCTTAAATGATGTTGAGTACGTAGAAAAAAGCTATGAAAAGATGGAAGCTCAAATTGCAGACGGAACCTTAAAACCAGATAAGAACGGTCTATATAAGCTAGACAAGACCACTGACACAAAACTCCATGATTTTGTTAACAAAGCAGGTCATGAAAACTTTCCTAATATCGTAAGAACAGCCGATGGAAGCTTTGACGATCTGCACTTTAAGTATGAACTTGATGATGGACTAAAGGAAATCAAGCAGTACAAAGAATATTTAACTTCTTTGCTTAAAGCATTTGAAGATGGCTCAATTCCACAAGATATGCTTGGCAAGGATAAGAAGTTGGATATCAAAAGCATTGACAACCTGATTACAGAACTTCAGCATAAGGCTGAAAACTGCAACTCAGATAATCAGACTCAAATGGTTAAACTTCAGGATAAGATGGGTCAGTACAATGCCTTTGTTTCAGGCTCATCAGATATGATAAAGACAGGAGCTCAGCTACAACAGAGCATTCTCAAATCGTAAGATTTATTTATGATTTATGATTCACCAAAAAAGGAGTGATAAAATATCGCTCCTTTTCTTTTATGGTAAAACTTGCAATGCAGACAAATCGTAATCAGAAACAATCAAGAAAATCTACTACCAGCATTGTTATATCATCAGACTGAGGAGCAGAGCCTCTATAAGCCAGAATTTCATTGAGCATACCGTCAGAAAATGACATTACATCAAGTGAGGAGAATTTATTAACACTTTGTTTAATTCTATCTTCGCCAAACAATTCTTTAGCCTCATTATTAGCTTCACTGATTCCGTCTGTATACATAAAGATTCTGGAATTTTGTTCGATAGAACAGCTAAATTCCTTATACTCAAAGTCAGATGCAACGCCTGGTGCGGGTCCACTTAGACCTTCCAGAACATCTACCTTGTTATCATGGCAGATCAAAGGCTGGCAGTGACCTCCGTTAGCGTAGGTGAAGCTTCCTGTTTTACGGTTCAGCACTCCTAAGAATAAAGTAACAAACATCATGTTGGGATTATGGGTACACAGAATCTTATTAACTTCGTTCATTACAGCTGCTGATGTCATTTTTAAAGAGAAACACTGTCTTACTATAGTCACAGTCATTACCATAAACAAAGCTGCAGGAACTCCCTTATCAGATACATCTCCAATTACAAAGGCAACATTGTCCTCGTCAAGTTCAATAACATCATACAGATCTCCTCCCACTTCCTTTGCAGGTATCATCACCCCCTTAATCTTAAGTGGAGCAAAAGTCTGACTCTCAAGATTATCAGGAAGAATCCCCAGCTGAATATCCTTAGCTGTATTCAGTTCACCTTCAATCTTGCGCTGACGATCCTGAGTTTCTAGAAGATTACAAATATTAGATGATAAATTAATAGTCATCTTGGATATAGCCTTTGAAATCTCCCCTACTTCGTCAGTTCCTTTTCTGTCAAATCTGTTAATAAAACGTCTGACACTTACGACGTCTCTTAAATCAAGCTGAGAAATGTTCTTTGTATTACGTGTAACCGAAGATAAAGGCTTAACAAGATCAAATACCAGGATCATAGCGATCACAAGTGCAAGGAATGCGATAGTACAGCCAATCATGAGAAATTTATTGGTTTCTTCTCTTTGAGAACCAAGAATATCGCTAATAGGTGTGGCAGAGACAATATAAACTCCCATCTGATTGTAATATGAAATCAGCATCTGATAAACAGTACCATTAAGACTCATCTCAAAGGTTACATCCTGCTTCCTCTCAAACATAGATTTAATATTTGAACGCTGGTCTTGATTAAATATCAGAGGTTTCTCTCCCTCTTTAATTTCGGGAACAACCTGAACGCCATTAGAATCCAGAATGAAAGTAAAAAGTCTCCTGCTTGAGGACAACTCCCTTCCTTCAGGCTTAATAACATTATTAAGGGCATCAATAATCTGCATATTTACATTATAAAAATCTGATAGCAGATCATGTTGTCTTTCTGTTACTACAAGCAGATGGTCTTCATCCATATATGTAATGTTCATTAGATAAACATCATTATTTTTTTTATCAGTTAAAACATGGAAAGTTCCTGGATTACGAAAACTGTTATGCTCTAGAAATTCCTTAAGAGTCTTTCCTGTAATAGTGGAGTAGTTTAAAAGACGTCTGTAATCAGCTTTGACATAATAAGAATTGTCCGGATTCTTTTTATCAAAGATAAAAGGCATCAGACCGGAGGCGCTGGTGCTCTCAAACATTATGTTTTGTATAATAGAACTGCTGCCATTTAAGCCAGAGGTCTCATCATTAAGAGAAAAAGCATCCATAATAGCTTTTGACATCAGTCTGAGCTTAACTCGTCGCCCTTTTAGAATCTCCACGTCAGAATCCACAGTGCGATAATAGTAACTGTCAAAGATCTCTGAAAACATAATATTGTTTGAGGTCTGATAAAAATGATTCTTAACCAAAGCAGCCTGTGTCTGAGTATAATAAAGTACAGCCACAATCACCAGAATAGGAAGAATGGCAAACACCAGAATCAATGCTAAAAGCCTTGACTTAAAACTCAGCGAAGAAAAATATTTTATCGGTTTAATCATATCTTAATTTCTTACACAGAGAATCGTAATATCATCAGACTGAGCAGCTTTATTTCTATACAAAATAAGCTCTCCCATCATATTAGAGCATACTCGATCCGGCTCTCTATCTTTAGTATTTTTAAGGAAACTCTCGATACGTTTCTCTCCATACAGTTCCTGTTGAGAATTCTGAGCCTCACTAACACCGTCAGTAAAAAAGAACAGATTACTGTTAGGAGGAACGATTGTGGAGAATGATTTGTAGTCAAAACCAGGCGCAACACCAATTGCAGGTCCGCTAAGGCCTTCAATTGGATTGGCTTTGCCATCCGAGAATATGTAAGGAACACAGTGACCACAGTTTACGTAGAATAATTCTCCTGTTCTTTTGTTCAGAATTCCCACAAACAGAGTAACAAACATCATATTTGGGTTGTGCTGACAAAGATTTCTGTTAAGTTCAAGCGCAATCTGTTCAACAGTCATCTTAAGGGAAACACATTCTCTTATAAGAATCACCGTCATTGCCATGAAGAGTGCAGCTGGCACTCCTTTGTCAGAAACATCGCCAATTACCAATGTAACTCTGTCTTCATCAAAAACTATGGCATCATAAAGATCTCCTCCAACCTCTTTGGCTGGAACCTGAAGAGCAGAAAGCTTAAGTGGACTGAACTCAGGTAGCTTTAAAGATTCGGGAAGAATTCCTTTCTGAATTTCTTTTGCGGCATTAAGTTCACCTTCAAGCTGACGTTTCTGAGCGTTAGCAGAAAGAAGCTCTATTGCCTTATTAAAAACTGAGGAAGACATTTCTTTTAGGGTTTCTGAAAGCATACCGATCTCATCATTAGATTTTTCAGGAAGCATCTTGGTTATCTTCCCGATTTCTTCCTTATCTGTAAGATCTGCCTGTTCAATATATTCTGCTGTTTTGGCAATCATTGTCAAAGATTTTAATGGTTTTCTCAAAATCGATGAACACATGAAAAAACAGGTTCCAGCAAGAAGAATTGAAATAATCCAGATAATTTCCATTGAATCTTTCAGAGCAGAAACACTGTCGGCAAGATTAATGGAATACATGAAGAACCAGCCCGTCTGTTTAAAATAAAATATACAGGCATAATTCATTTCGTCCAGATAGCCTTCCCAGACATCGTTATTTTTGGCTATATCCAGATACTTCTCATCTAGAGTATCAGGTAGAGTATAAGTTTGTTTTCTAATTATCGATTTGCGATCTTCTGTAAATACATGGATATTTGTGGAATCAGGATCTATTCGATTAATGGACGAAATAGTGCTAACCAAATCAAGAGCAAATGCTTTTTCTATGTAATTATCATCATTGTTCTGCTTTATTTCGGAAATATTATGAAGTAAACAGATAACATAATAATCGTTAAGCTTGGTAAGAGTCCCAAGATAATGTCTGTATCCGTTTATGAAATAATAGTGATAATACTTATTAAGTTCCAGATTTGCATTTTTTATAATATCAGCAAGAGTTGTATCACTTCCACTTCCAATTCTTGATTCAAGCAGATTTCTAGTTTTCTCTGATACAAACATTCCATGATAAGGTCTGGATATATTACAAATAAATGTTGAGGTCTTTTCTGTATTTCCTGCTTCCAGGATATAGTCTTCAGCAATTTCCATCAAATTGTCATCATTAAAGGACATTGCCTGAGTAATACCTTTTTTGATAAGAAAAAGCTGTTCCTCGCTTGTTTTTCTTATGGAATAAAGAGGGATAATTGATTCGCTTAACACCCACTGAAAATTTTCGCTGACAAACTCCTTTAAAACACGAGACTCAGAGGAAATTACCTCTTTCTGCTCCTGTATAATGTGATCCTTCAGCGCATCATAGGAATAGTATGAAAACAAAAACAAAGGTATAATAAGCAAGCACAAAGACAAGAGCATTACCTTTGTCTTGAATCTGAATCTGCGTTCAATGATCTTTGCGGGCTTACGCATTTACCTAATCCAATAAAAAAATTCCTTTTTTAAGAGGATTTTGCTGTTAATTACTTTCCACTGTAGTTCTTAGCTTCAATAAAGATATCCACAACGTTACAGTTTTTCATGCGAGAGTAAATATAGTGATTAGACATGCTCTTCACAAAATGAATACCTAAGCCGCCTATAGGACGCACTTCAACAGAATCAGCTGTATGCGGATTTCTTTCTTCTTTGAAAGGATTGAAAGGTTTTCCACTATCAACAAATGAAATTCGTATATAAGGCTCACCATCAAAAGTTACCACTCCGCAGGAGAACTCTGCATTGCCACCTTTTCCTTCATATGCATAGTTGCATATATTTGTAAGTAGTTCTTCAACAACCAGCTGAGTTTTCATTAGTAAAGGCTCAAGCTCACCAGTCATATAGTTCTTGATCTTTTCGTTTATAGTCTCAAGCTGTTCTATTTCTGCAGGAAGTTTGATAGATATCATTGCAAATTACCTCTGTGTTAAGCAACTGCTGACTTGGCGCTGTCAAGGTTTTCACATACAGTTATAATCAAGTCAAAGCCTGAGATCTTAAAAACCTCATGAACTTCCGGAGCTAAATTGCAGATAGCTATTTTACGCCCCTGCTCCTTACACAACTTTGCAACTTTCAGAAGAGCTCTAAGTCCTGCGGAACTGATGTAGATAAGTTTAGAAAAATCAATCACATATCCAGTTATACCATCAACTGAACATAGCGGTATTACTTTTTCCTCAAATTCACCTACGCTTAGAGCATCCATTCTACCTTCTACCTCAATAACAGAAATACTTTCGTTATCAGAAGAAGAATTAATAACAATTTCCACTTTTATATCCTCTTACCATAGAAATATAAATACACCTAAATTATAGATTGCCTATATCATCAGCTGATTTGAATATTTCCGTAATTGTGAAACGCCACAAATGATTTAAACTCACAATCAGCTCCGAAACCAAGGCACTTGAAATTCCTTCTATCAGTGAAGTTATTTTTATTCAAATGTAAAAAAAGCTTTCTAAGTTTCTTTTTATCACGTGTTCCTGATTTTTATGAGTACAAGACTCTATTATTCTGTTTTTGCATAGATCAAAAAATTAGCAAAAAGATCTATTTTCAACTCACCTTATTTTTCTCAAACACTTAAGACTTATAAGCATACCGACAAGACATAAAAACTGACCTAGAGTAAAGCCATAAAAATAGCCAATCATCGCATCAGCTTCCCTAAAAAATTCAGTAAAAAACCTAAAAAAACTATATACGAACAGATACCAGCAGGAAAGTTGCAGAGGTCTGGTAAGATAGCTTTTTTTTTGCAATATAAACAGAACGCAAGCCATCACCGGTCCTTCAAAAAAAGCCTCATATAGCTGAACAGGATGGCGGGGATTTTGGTCTGCACCATCAAAGACAACCCCCCAAGGCATTGGGGTTACCCTTCCCCACAGCTCACCGTTCATAAAATTACAACAACGCCCTAGAGGTATGATAACCAACGCAATTAAACAGGCTCTATCAACGGCCCGCATAAAAGAAGTTCTGCCAGCTCCTATCAGATAAGAACAAAAAAAACATCCACAAACTAATCCGATTATGCCTCCATGAAAAGACATTCCGCCTTTCCATAGTTCAATAGCTTCCATGGGATTATGTAAATAGTAAAAAGGCTCATAAATAAATATATAGCCAAGACGTCCACCAATAATTGCTCCATTTGCAGAAAAAAGAGCAAAGATAAATCTTAAATTGAATGTGAATATATCAGAGGGAAGTATTACATACAGAATAAATCCCAAAAGATAAACTCCCCCATACGAAAAAGAGGCTAAGTCCATATCTCTCTCAAGCTCTCCTATATTCTATTCTGTCAGCTACAAAGCAAAGTCCATACGATGAACGGATACTTTCTTAGCCATAGGTTAAAAGTATCAAATTTCTCAAATCCTACTTGCTCTTGACAGAATGAAAAACATCATCAACGGCAACCAACACCTCAAAAGGAGGTCGCCACTGAACAATTGATGCAGTCTTGAGATTTACACCCAAAGACAAAGGTACGGATAGAGTTTTTATGTCTGAAACTGCGTTTGAATTGAATCCGTTTAAAACAAGTTTTTCTATAATATCTACTGCATATGCTGATCGAGTATTCTCATCAGGATCATATATACTTAATAAACTGCCAGCAGCAACTTGAGCCTTGGAATCGTATGATATAACAGGTATTTTCTTTGAAAGAAGAGGTCTTAGCTGAGTATAGAAATTTGCTATATCAATACCATTGCCCATTTCAGGAAGAAAAGCCACTGAAATCTGCTCATTTGAAAGTTCGGTAACACAACGTTTAAACTCAGCTCTAGCAGATTCTTCGTCTGGGACAAAGAAAGCGCCCTCACAAACCTTTAACTGAAAATTTTTTTCTTTAGACAAATGCAAAACATCAGAATACACATTGTACAGATCATAAAGATGATTCTTGTCCCTAAAATAACCGATGTTTGCATATCCAAACGTACTTTGAAAAAGCTCAATGTCATCTTTTATATTTCTTGAATCATCTACAATCACAACATTTTTTTTGCCTAAGGCAAGTTGTTTTAGAAACTCAGTAGAGTTTGTATCAAAACAAATTGCAGGAATACCTAAATCATCTTCTGTGATGTATTTTGTGGCAACATCCCCCAGAGCAAAAATTAAATCTATTTCCTTATTAGCTATCTTTGTTTTCAGAGCATCAAATGAGTTCTTTAAAACATTTGGTTCCCAGTTGTAAACAAAAAATAATTCAGAGGGAAATTCAAGACATTTACCTTTTACAACATCAGAAATATTTTTTTGATAAGCAGATCTACTCCTAAGATCAACTGTATGAGAAATATTGTTTTCAGCAACAAAACCATCCTCACCTAGTTTTTTTAATATTTGAGTAAAAAAAGTCAGGGAGTTCTTCTGAAATCCAGCTGACAGCACAGCTACCCTTAAAGGAGGATTATTCATACATTTGGGAGCTCGACTCTCAGCTTGAGCAACAGAAAAAAAACTGTTACAAAGTGTAACGAAAAGAACCAGCCCCAAAAAATGAATAAACAAGTTTTGTAAAAAATTTAGAATCTTTCCCTTATATAACATTACTCAGCTCCAGAATTCAGAATAGTTTAGTAAGATACATAAGCATATTACTCATCTTATTAAGATAAATTTCACCAATTTCCATATAAGGCTGAATAAAAAGCACAATAAGAATTGCACATAACCCGCTCTTAATAGGCATGGACAGAATAAAAACATTTAACTGAGGAGCAAATCTGTTAATAAGTCCCAACGAAATATCTGTCATCAAAGCCACAATGACAAAAGGGGAACAAATCACCATCGCTGTTGCCATCAGAGTATTCAGACCATATCCTGCGTATTCAGCGACCTTTGCTGCTGTTACTCCTGGCAAAATCTCGTATACAGGCCAAACTGTATACGAGCTTAAAATAAAGGTAAGATATGAAACAATAGCTCCTGTAGAATAAAAAAGAAGCACAAGTGAAAGCATCAGCACAGAGCCAAAAGGAGAATTCTGCATTTCATCAATCAGATCCCCACCCTGAGCCTGACTTGCACCTCTCTGGTTGTCAATTATCATACCGGCTGACATGGCGGCATAAAAGAATACGCCAGAAATAAATGCAATCACAAAGCCGATGACAATTTCTTTAAAAATAAGAGCACAAATAACAGATGCACTTAAATCCATGTTTTGCTGAAGATCCGCCTGAGACATAAATATAGGAAAGGCAGGTAAAATGAAAACCACACATAACGGAAGTTTAACAATTGTTGCTATCTTCGGCGCAAAAAAAGGAGTAAAAGAAATAAGGACGATCAATCTGGTCATTGCTAATAGAACGAAGATAACCAGTTCCCTGCTTCCCGAGTCTAATAGCAAACCAACCAAATTATCCATAGTCTTTTACTGCAGTAGATAAAATTTTTCGAAGATTGTCTGAGAAATCTGAATAAGCTGTCCAGTCATCCAGCCTGCGGATAAGAACAGAGTAATAGACACGGCAATAAGCTTGATTCCAAATGAAAGAGTCTGTTCCTGGAGCTGAGTAATGGCCTGAAATAAACTGAATAAAAGACCAACAATTGAAGCCACAAAGATAGGAGGAAGAGATAGCATCAAAACAAGAAACATTGATTGTCTAATCAATTCAATAACAGAAGGATCCATTTTTCACCTTAAAATCAGTACTTATGTCTCAAGTATAGCAAGCTCTGCAAAATATACTTAATATATTAACTCAACTATTTGATAAAGTTAAAAAAATAGGGGCAAAGTAACAGCCCCTGTTTTCATAAGACAAACTCCATCATGCCATCATACCGCGTCTTGATACCGGCTTTCTATCAGAGGAACTTCCTCCTTTCTTTGATCGAATCTTATCCTGATAAATAGCCATACGTTGTCTACCTTCAGCTTCTGCTTTACGTTTAGCATCTTCAATCATTTGATCTAGCACAGCATCATGAGGAAGATTTCTTGTATCTAAATTTGCAACTTCCTTTGGAAGTTGAGACTTTACGGAATCATAAAGAGCATCCAAACGCTTTAACTCTTGTTCGATTTCATTTATTTCTGCAATGCTTTCATTTAGCTCTTCTTCAGTAAACATATTTTATTTCCTTACTACAAATAAAACAAAATTCAATTTCTCACGACTATATGAATCACCTCGGATAAATTCCGCGCCTGAAATATGATGCAGTGCTTTATAAAGCAGCATATCCAGTTATTCTTATAAAATATCCGAAATACAGCCTTACTATTAAATATAACTAACAGAAAATTCTGAATTTTATATATAACACAAGACACCACAAAATCTTCCTAAACTCATTTTAGATAAAAAAAAGAACAGGATTATACATACATTAAAAAAAATGAGAGTAGGTATAAATTAATTCACGTTTTATTGAAAAAAAATTGAAATAGGTCACTTTATGTGATCTGTTTTAAGCTCCTCTAAAAAACTAAGAAAAGAAGAAAACAGAATACAAAACAGTGAATAAAGTTTAATTAAAAGTATCAACAAAGTAAGTTATACCTTGTCTTTATATCTTAATAACCTTCATAAGATAGTCTTTAAGATAAAGTATAGAGTATTCTTTGACAAAAGTAATTCGCCTACATTAAATTATTTTACATCTTATTAAAAAATTGTAAATGTAGTCACAAAATTGAAATGGTAGAAAAAAAGATTTATGAGTAAAAAAAGATATAAAACAAAAACGCCCCGAAGGGCGCTTTATTTTAACTTAAGCTAGAAACTAACTTTAGTTTTAAGATTTTATACAGAAGTTGAAAACTTATGCATTTAAAGCAGCTTTAGCCTGCTCTGCAATAGCCTGGAAAGCAGCCTTGTCATTAATTGCAAGATCTGAAAGAACCTTACGATCAATCTCAATGTTAGCCTTCTTTAAGCCATTGATTAACTGGCTGTAGCTTAGATCGTGCTGACGAGCAGCAGCATTGATACGAACGATCCAAAGAGCACGGAACTGGCGCTTCTTCTGACGACGATCGCGATATGCATACTGACCAGCCTTGGTTACAGCCTGAACAGCAACACGGTAAGTACGGCTTCTTGCACCGTAATAACCCTTAGCAGCCTTTAAAACCTTCTTGTGACGAGCATGTGCGGTAACACCACGTTTTACTCTAGCCATTTGTCAAATCCTCCAACTTATGCGTATGGTAACTGACGTGCAATTGCGCGTAGGTTACAAGTCTTTACACAAACCATGTTGCGTAGCTGACGCTTACGCTTTGAGGTTTTCTTAGTTAGGATATGACGTAAGTTCTGGTGACGGCACTTGTAGTGACCACTACCAGTCTTCTTGAAGCGCTTTGCAACGCCTCTATCGGTCTTCATCTTGACCTTGACTTTTCCAGCCATTGTATACTCCGCATTATTGCATATATATAAACACGATACAGGAGCCTATTACTAGGACTTTGTAACCCTGTAACTATTTCTTTTTAGGGGCTAAAACCATAGTAGCCTGTCTGCCTTCAACTCGTGATGCAGACTCTACACTGGCAATGCCTCTGTCTTCGCATAGATCTTTCTCTACACGTTTGAGAACATCTAAACCTAAGGACTGATGAGCCATTTCGCGACCGCGATAGCGCAGAGTTACCTTAGCCTTATTGCCCTCTTCTAAGAAGCGAATTAGGTTGCGTAGTTTAACCTGATAATCCGCTTCATCTGTTCCAGGACGGAATTTGATTTCCTTAACCTGAACAACCTTTTGTTTCTTACTCTTCTGATCTTTACTCTTCTGATAAAGATACTTGCCATACTCGATGAGTTTGCACACAGGTGGTTCTGCATTAGGACTAATCTCAACAAGATCAATACCCTTTTCCTGAGCCATCTTCAATGCATCGGCTGTAGGCATGACACCTAACAGCTCATTGTCAGCATCTAAAACACGCACTTCACGACATCTAATGTCACTGTTAATCCGGTTCTTCTGTAAAGTCTTACCGGTCTTTCTGTTGTTGTTTATAGCAAGTACTCCTAAATAAGTTTAAGACCACGACTAAGAAACTAATCTCTTAATCAGCTTGAGCAGTTTTTCTAGATTTTTCAATCTCTACGTCTGCATCAGGCATATTTTTGCGCTGTATAATATCTGATTTTACAAGATTGATCAAGTCCTCAATTGACATAGATCCTAGATCTGCACCTTTTCTGGTACGTACAGCAACTTTGCCCTGCTCCGCTTCTCTAGAACCGCAGACTACAAGGTAAGGAACGTGCATTAAGGTATGTTCGCGGATCTTGAAGCCAATCTTATCATTACGTAAATCAGACTTGGCACGTAAACCAGCCTCATCCAGCTTTCTTACAACTTCTTTTGCGTAATCAGCCTGGTCATCTGTAATTGACATTACAACAGCCTGACATGGAGATAACCATGTTGGGAATGAACCAGCATATTCCTCAGTTAGAATACCGATGAAACGCTCTAAAGAACCAAGCATAGCTCTGTGAATCATTACAGGTACGTGTTCCTGATTATCCTCTCCGATATATGCAGCGCCTAATCTTGCTGGTAGCGAAAAATCAAGCTGAACAGTACCACACTGCCAAGCTCTGTCTAGAGAGTCATGTAGAGTGAACTCAATCTTAGGACCATAGAATGCGCCTTCACCTGGCTGTAATTCATACTCAAGGTGATTTGCCTCCAGAGCCTTAATCAGATCATTTTCTGCACGATCCCAGATCTCATCAGAACCGATACGTTTCTCTGGACGTGTTGACAGCTTAATGTCAACATTGTGGAAATTAAATACATCATATACTTCATAAACCATACGAATACAGTCCGAAACTACATCAAGAATCTGACTGTCTGTACAGAATATATGTGCATCATCCTGTTCAAAACCTCTTACACGTAGCAGACCATGTAATGATCCTGAAGGCTCATTACGGTGATCCTTACCAAATTCAGCCATTCTAATTGGAAGATCACGATAAGAACGAGTACGTGAATTGAAGATCTGAATTGCACCAGGACAGTTCATTGGCTTAATTGCGTAATCTCTATTCTCTGACTTGGTGGTAAACATGTTCTCTGCATATTTATCCCAGTGTCCCGAGCGCTCCCATAGAACACGATCCATGATCTGTGGTGTATTAACCTCAATGTACTGATACTTATGCAGCATCTCTCTCATGAAGTTTTCTACAATACGGTAGATGGTCCAGCCATCATTGTGCCAGAACACCAAACCAGGAGCCTCCTGCTGGAAGTGGAACAAATCAAGTTTCTTGCCTAATACACGATGATCACGCTTTGCAGCCTCTTCACGACGCTGGATGTATAGCTTTAATTCCTCTTTTGAAGCAAATGCACAGCCGTAGATACGCTGCAGCATCTTGTTCTTAGAATCACCACGCCAGTAAGCTCCGGCAAAATGAGTTAACTTAAAGTACTGACAGAACCCCATGTGAGGAACATGAGGGCCACGACACATATCAATATATTCATTGTGGTGATATAAACCAATAGACTTGTCTGACCTGTCAATATTCTCTTCAAGAATCAGTTTCTTATATGGTTCATTACGGGACTCAAAAGTATCATAGGCTTTCTGCCAATCTACAACTTCCTTGATAACCTGATAATCTGTCTTAGCCAGCTCGTGCATTCTTGCATCTAAAGCCTCAAGATCTTCAGCTGTCAGCTTGTGGTCGATATCAACATCATAGTAAAAACCGTTGTCAATAACAGGACCAATAGCCATCTGAGTGTTAGGCCATAACTGTTTGATAGCGTGACCTAGAAGATGAGCACATGAATGACGGATGATTTCAATACCTTCTTTATCCTTTGGGGTAATGATTGAAACTGTAGCGTCTTTTTCAATTAAATCACATGCGTCATGTAACTCACCGTCAATCTTTCCTGCAACACAATTACGTGCTAAACCAGGACCGATACTTGATGCTAATTCATAAACTGAGATTGGCTTATCAAACTCTTTGATATCGCCGTTAGGAAGTGTAATTTTTGGCATTTTCTAAACCTCGATGCATACCCTGCATCTCTAGGCTCCATATAATAAAAGAAAGAAATTGTCCCCTATGACTATCCTTGCACCACTCGACAAGGCCTTGCATAGAGCAACGAACAGAGAAAGATTATACTCTTATTTTCGACTTATATCCCATTTAAAAAAAATTATTCACGAACTACTTGATTAGTTTGAATTTATTGCTATAATGTGAAACACTTTTTGCGTCGTTAGCTCAGCTTGGTTAGAGCATCACCTTGACATGGTGGGGGTCGGTGGTTCGAGTCCACTACGACGCACCAT
>AUXO011914946.1_pt1 | contig 19692 bp, 15 predicted proteins | sample 768731 | NCBI WGS metagenome assembly AUXO01 (sample SAMN02715735, study PRJNA202380) | gut metagenome | biome: sheep rumen | host: Ovis aries | place: New Zealand: Palmerston North
CGCTGTTTTCTCCATAGCCATAACCGTAACCGGACTTTCCATAGCCGTATTTGCCATAGCCATACTTGCCATAACCATACTTACCGTAACCATAACGGCCATATCCGTAGCCACCGCCACCTGCTTCCGCATGGTTCAGTACGCAGCCGAGAAGTTTGCAGCCCGTACCACTGAACATTTCCATGCCTTCGCGAAGTGTATCAATTCCAGCGTAGTCCTGGCGAATGACATAGACACAGCCATCGGCAATTCTTGCGATCAAAGACGCATCAGAAACAATCGCGCTGGGAGGTGCATCAATAATCACATAATCACACTTTTCTCTGAGCTTGTGGATCAATTTTCGAGTATGCTCATTACTCCAAAGTACAGTAGGGTTATCGGTCGGTATTCCTCCGGGAAGAATTGCCAAATGCTTTCTATCTTTATAAGGTGTCAAAACTTCGTCAAATCTTATCTTTTCAGAAAGAAGATCGACCATTCCTTTTTCTACCGGTTCCATACCGAGTGCCTGTAATACGGACGGATTTCTGAGATCCCCATCCACAAGGAGTACATTATGCTTTCTGTTTGCGAGAGCAATGGCAAGGTTGGCAGCTGTTGTGGTCTTTCCTTCCGACTGAAGGGCACTGGTTACAACAATGATCTTAGCATTATATTTCTGTGCTTCCCTTTCAACACGATGGCGAATCGTACGAACAGCTTCCACGAATGCAAAGGGGATTCCTTCAGTATCGATTGTAACTGCAGTATTTTTCGATCGACTTCTCTTCTTGTACACCACTGAAGGCATATTACCAAGGAACTCTGTATTAAAATAGCGTGTTAATTCGTCTTCTGAACGTACGGTCCTTCTTGTTAAGGATTGAAATGCAAGCCATGCAATACACAAGAACAGTGTCACCAGCATTCCTATCAATGCTTTTTCTCTGCTTTCAGGTTTATTCGCCGGTAAAGTCGGAAGACCGCTTTCGTCCATTTGCTTGAGCTCTACCTCTCCAATAGCCACCTCGCTTATAGAAGGATAGTTTCTGATAATCGATCGGAGCACGTCATATGCTATCTGTGGATCCTCGGATCTGACCTTTAATGTCACCAAATTCGTGTCGTTAATCACAGAAGCCAGAATATCGGCCGGCATTTGCTGTCCGTCTATATATCCCATGTCTTCCATGACAAGACTTTTAAGAGCGTCACTTGTGAGAATATAGGGAAAAATTTTTCCCATTTTGTTTGTTGCTGTCTTTTTCTGACTTCTGGAATTATAACTGACTGAAGACACGCTGTTCACAGTGAATGTTGTATATGCCTCGTAGTAGGGTGAATAACGAAATCTGGCAACAAAGAAGCAGATTGTTCCCACTATACTGATCAGAACAATAAACAGCCAGCCCTTTTCAGCCAATCCAGTCAAGATATCAAACAGCAGTTGGAACGGATCAATCTTAAGTCCATCCTCTCGCTCGATAGCATTTGATTTATCCTGCATAATGTCCTCCGTATCCATATCCATATCTGGAAGAAGTTGTTCCCATGCTGTCTTTTCTGGCATTATTTAAGACACATCCGATTAGATGATCTCTTCCGCCCAGCGCATCGATTGTATCATTTATCTCTCTTGCCTCAACCAAATGCTGACGCACCACGATTACAGATGTATCTACCATGGAAGCAAGCTCTTCTGCATCTGATACGAGGCTGATCGGTGCAGTATCTATTACTACATAATCTGCTTCATTACTTAGTGATTTAATAATGCACCTGATATTTTCTGTGTTCTTTTCCACAGCTTGAGGTATGGATTGTCGATTAAGAACGACAGACAACTCTGTCCCGGGGACCTTGCAAACCAAATTTTTGCTCTTTTCTTCAATCTCCTTCCTGCTGCTTTTTTCTGTCGCTGACAAGAAGGTACTCAGCTCTTCAAAATCCGCTTCCTGCATATTTAATATTTTGTACATCGACGGTTTGCGAAAATCCATATCGATAAGCAGCACTTTTTTATCAATCTGAGACATAGCTAATGCAATATTTGCAGCAACTGTTGATTTGCCTTCATTTTCTGTAGCACTGGATACCAGCAAGGTTTTATACTCTTTTTCACTCATTTCATTTATAATACGAGTGGCAAGTTTTCGCATTCCCTCCACGTATTGAAAACTTGTAACAGGATCTGTGATGAGAATACTAGCCTTCTCTCCACCAATCCTCTTTTTCCCTCTTTTATGCTTGTCTTCGTGAATAATTGTAGCCAGTAACCGGGCGTCAATTTTATTTTCAACATCTTTGCTGTTGCGAACTGTGTCTCTAAGCATAGACATAAATGCCAGGATTGCACAAACCACAATAAACAAAACTACTCCCGCCAATGCCGCATATTTTAAATTCTGAAGCGGATGCTCAGTTCTTTCCTGAACCTTCGGTTTCTCTAATACCGTAAGATCAACGCCGCCCAGAAGTGCTCCGGAGAACCTTGCGTAATTGCGAAGGATTGATTCTACTTCCATATATGAAATATAAGGGGAGTCCGATCTTACCGTTATTTCCAGAAGATTTGATTCACCAAGTGTTGTCGCTGTTGCTGTTCCTTCAAACGATTTTAGACCCAGTTCTTTTGCTACAGTTGTTTTCAGCTCTTTACTGGCAAGAATATTCTTAAGTCTTGAGGCGCTGTCTGCTGCATAATTGAGATTTTCATATATATCTGCCCCGGACGCATTAGAATTTGAGTTTTCTTCAACATTTGTTACAACCAATGTGGCAGAAGTAGCGTAGTTAAGTGGATGGATATAATACAAAACGACGTAGGTCATGATTATCGCAGATACTGTAAGCAATAAAATCGAAAGCCAGTGCTTTGCTACATCTGTAATTACACTGTATAGATCTAATTGTCCTTCTTCAGAAACACGGCTGATTCCGGCTTTACTTTCCTGCATTTCAGTCTGCTCCTCCTTCTGTCACCACTACATAGAGTCTGGATGTCCCTGTCCCTGTTCCATCCACGGTATCGTCGATAGAATAGTTGACTACATAATATCCTGTTACGTCTGTGTCCACATCGCTGTCTATATCAACATAATCGTAGTTGATCGTTTTATCATCTTCATCAGCCGAAACATATAATGCCCCATACGTTCCATTTTCATCTACGAAGGTATATTCGGTACTTCCAATGGTCACACGGTCCAGGTAGTCTTCTTCATTAAAGTCAGCCCCCTTGCTGACATATACCAAATAATCTGTGAGCTGCAGCTGCGGACGTTTATAACGAACAGATGAATCATATACTTCTATAATCACAGGAAGATAGGATACTCCGCCCGCGCTGTTTGATACCTTAAGCCTTGCATTGTATTCCCCAACATGTGACGTATCTATTTCATCATCAGACATCAGTTTTATGCTGCGTGTGATGTCTCCATCAATGCAATCCTCTGCCCGGACTTTCTCCAGCAGATTGGTTGCATTCAAAGGGAATTCCATTGGACCGCTCATGCTGAAACGCGGAGGCGTATAATCCGAATAAACCAGATCTCTTTTCGTGTGAGTAACGTGATTATCTGAATCAAATGCCACATAATCAATTATTCTGCGTCCCGTACCTGTAAAAGGACTAATGGCCTCAACGATTATCGAATCCGTTACATCTCCGTCTTTTGCATCGAATGCTGTGATTCCCTTTAACAACGCTGTGTCATCGTCTTTTACACTGATTACCAGGGTCTCCCTTTCTCCTTGAAATTCGGGTCCTGTCTGATCCTTTTGTATCTTCTCGCGATACCAAAAGAGTCCAAAGACAACTATTGATATCACAAATATTAGTATACTGATTCTTCTCAGCCTTTTCACTTACCTGTTCCTCCTCAATTACTACCCGGCATTATGCTATATTTCTGCCTTATTCTTCAACAGTAATTAACAATACCTTTGAAGTTGATTTTCCTGTGATTGTACTTGTAATCCGGTAAGTGAGTTCAATATCGCCCGGAACTGATGTATCAACATCCCTATCCAAATAAATATAGTGACTGAGGTCAGAGCCATCTACGTCCGTCATCGTCTCAATATAGCTCATATAATTAAAACGTTCACCGACTTTCAAATAAATGTGATCGTCTGTCAGTTCAAGAATCGGAGCATCCGGATCAACTTCCTCCTGAATTTCGTCCTCTTCTTCTTTTTCCGCCTTTGCCAGAGCAGTATTGGCTGCCTCCGTTTCTTTATTCTCTTCTTCCTTTTCTACTGATTCGATCGTTCCGACGTCCGTCTCATCCTGGACTTTTTCTTCCTGAACCGTATTCGTGGCAGAATCAGCAAGTGACGGAAAGCCATATTCAAATCCCATCATTGCGGCAATATTGATTACAGAAATAATAACGATTAATGTTCTTATTATTGGTGAATTAATAGTCTTCATTTTTTCCTTGTCAATAATCACTTAAATTTGCTAATTCCCAACGCAGCCAAAGTATTCTTAACAGTGTCCTTATAGTACTTCTTTTTCCAGCATTTTTTAATTGCAGCTAAATAACTGCTGCCGTTTTGTATCTCGGACATAAATATCTCTCTTGCTTGAGGTTTTTCCATCGGTTTCTGAAGCTGCCCGTTTGCAGCGATGGCTTTTTCGACATCTACATTAGTCAGATACAGGTTAGACGATTCAAGCAATTCTCTTCCCTTTTCTGTCTGACACAGAAGCAATGAGATCCCCTTTTCTTTTTCTTCTGTAGGCAAATCACTTTTCCAAGAATCGCCTAGTGTAAGATCGGAACATCTTTCTGCTTTTGCATAATAACAGCTGTAACAGTTTTCAGTGTAGGAAAGCCCCTTTAGAAATGATTCAGTATAATAGTCCCTCACTTTTGATCGGGAAATTCTTTTCCCATCTACAGAAAGACCAAAGCTGTTACCATTTCGAAATAAAATGGCTGCATTTTTACTGCCTTCCACTTTTTCCTCATCAAGAAATTTTCTTAACAAAAGTGGAGAAGGTGTCCCGTGACAGATTAAATCAATCGTGTATAAGTTTTCCCTTTCACCTACGGATTTTTTTAATGCAGCCACTTGGCACGGAAGTCCTACAAAAAGGATCTTTTTGTTCTCTTTTAATTGTGCTCGAATTGATCTGTATACCCCCTCCGGATTGCTTTTTACGTATTTACTTCCCGAAAATATACTGATCTCATTTTCTTTTTCCACCGCTTTAAATACAAAGCACTCTTTTTGCTGTACACAACTGTAAACGGTACCTCCTCGGCGAATAAATGACTTTTCTATGGCTGTTGCCACACCGCCCGAAGCGCCGGCACTCCGAATTTTCTCATCTTCTGCCCACCCCTGTTGCCATAACAAAGGTTTAACAACTTGAATAGGGTTATTAACTTGACATATACTAAAGCAATTTCCACAATTTATACAAGCATTCTGATCGATCACTGCATTATATGCTTCGATATGATCCACTATGTGGATTGCCTCTTTGGGACATTCATCTTTACAAAGCATACAGCCTGCGCATTTATTGACTTCACATACTGTTTTCATAGCTCATCCTATCTTATTTACTTGGATCGTTTGACAAAGACTCTGCGTAGCATGCCAAATATCATCGTAATCATCTCTATGAAGAACCTTCTGTTAATGAGCACAACAAGGATAAACTCGCATACAAGCAGCACCTGTCCTCTTACACTCTCCTCATAAACCGTAAAGCCCATAATGATCATCAGTACAACACTGACGATATACTCTTTTTTAAGCATATCAATGATCAGGTACTTACGAGTGTCAAATGATCGGTACAAAAACACAGTAATATAACTGATGCAAGTTGCCAGGGCCGCTCCTGCCGTCTGAATTCTGGGAATAAATAACCAGTTCAATGCAATATTCATTATTGCTCCGCTCAGTCCGGATTTGAGAAATCCTTTGCTATCTTTATGTACTGTGTAGGATGTTGACAGGAATGTTCCCATCGACATGAAAAAGAAGCCAATCAGTAAATATGGCGTATATTTCCATGACGTATAGTAAGCATCACTTACATAGATTGCAATAAACGGTTTTATAACCATTAAAAGTCCGGTCGTCAGAATGATCTGTAATCTGAATATCCTGTCAAACATTCGGTTGTTAAAATCAACCCTATCTTCACTTTTATCTTCTTTGATCGCAGAATATGACCATGCCTGATTAAAAACTGTAGACATAGCAGAGAGGACCGTAGGAACTTTATAGGAAATCGCATAGATGCCATTTGCAGCCGCTCCTACCATTGCAGTTACCATAATTCTGTCCGATGAGTTCATGATCCACCACATAAATGAAGTAGGAACCAATACGATTGAATATTTGATCATATTCTTCGCAAGGGTACCGTCGAATCTGTACTCTCTAAGGACTTTATGGATTTGTCCCATTGTCATGGCAACAATTGTCCCGATAAAATATCCAAGAATATGGGCTGTAAAATAGCCCTTTAGTCCCATCTTTACGCCTAAGAGAAGAACAATGTTCAGCGTTGCCGTAGATAACACATGTATGATATTACTCAATGCATACTGGGCAAGCCTTTCCGTACCTCTCAAATAACATACAGAAATCTGATAAATTCCGTGTGATATGCAATACAACGATATATAGACTTTTAAAGGAGCAATTCTTGGAATCAGCGTGGAGACAGGAATAACCAAAATACCCATCACCACCGAAAAAGCCATTACTGTAACGCCAACACTCATAATTCTTTTATCATCAGAATTATCGTCAAGGCAAAAACGCATTACAGCTTCACCAACATTCAATGTAAATAGCGGAACAAGTATCATTGCTACAGTAGATACCAGATCTGCTGTTCCATAATCAGAAGTTGTGAGTGCGGCAGTATACACAGGAACCAGAAAGAAATTAATGAGCTTGGTTCCTATGCTGTTAAGTGCAAATAAAGCAGTGTTCTTAACTAAGTATTGTTTTCTTTTCATAATTCATATATGACATGATTGAGGTACTTCCTGGTTCTTTTCTTTTCTTCCTCAATCATTTCATTTGTCTTCTTATAATCAGGCTCAGTGCAGTACATTTCGTCGAGCTCATCAAAGCCATTAATTCTTCTATCTTCCTGCTCTGTTTTTTTAAGCAAATCAAGGAGTTTGTTCCGATTATCATCCCGAATACGGCAGGCAAATTTTTTATTCAGTTTTACAGAGAATACTGTGCCGTGAAATGTATCAGTAATTATAAAATCCGCCTTGTCGAAGTAGCTTAGCACCTCTAACGGCGATGCCATAATCTTATTCGGCACCCAATTTTGACATCTTCCGAGAGAGATCAGCCTCAACGATTTCCGTTCGCAAAAATCCAGGATAAGTCTTTGTTCTTCACTTGTATATACTCTGGAGTCATATGTATAGAGTATGGCATATTTTTCATTTGGGACAGGTATTTCAGGCAGATCATAGTCTGCTGCAAGTACCGGATCTACGTGCAGGTCCGGTGTTATTCCAATCAATTTTTCAATAATTTCACTGGAGTTCTTATCCCTCACAGAAATGGCCGCAAACTTGTTGAAGTAGCCACCGAGCGTCTCTGTCAATCCGTATTTCTGCAGCTGTTCAAAAGTAGTATGTCCGAAACTCCCTGCATAACTTGCAACTTTTTTGCAGTGTACCCCCTGACCGAACAGCATTGGAGCGAATCCAATATTGGCCCCGCGTTGTAAACAGTTAAAGACTTCATCGCTGCCAATGAGTGCCAGGTCTACCTTTGCATTAGAGTTTTTGTGATATCCTACACCAAGCTCTTTAAGATACTTCAGTCTGTAAATCAGCTTAAAATCATTTGATCCGCCATGTTTATACTGTATCTTGTCTATAATCTGGGACAGCACAGGGGTATTCCTGAGTTGATACTTCAACCTTTTCCGTTTATCGTAAGGAACGGCCGGCTTGCCGGGTTTAAAATCAATAAACTCCACATCCGCTCCTAGTTCGTTCAGTATTTTTTTTAGTCCATATGCCTGCAGAAATGATCCATAGTTAGGCACGCGCTGCATTGAGAGAATTCCAACTTTTATTTTCTTATTGTCTTTCAATCCACATCAGCCCTTTCCGTATCATATACATAATGAATATGGCCACTAATGAAGTCACATTTATACCGATCGTCAAAAACGAGGAGAAATTATCTCTTGGCATAAACAGAATCTCCCTTAGCATAATAATGAGCACAGTGTTGATAAAAAAATTGTCTTTCTGGAACAATTTACTGGGAATCCATGAAAGCGCAGCTCCCGCAAAAAGGTTTCCAACAATTACACCAAACATGTTAAGGTCAGCATACAACTCGGCTATATACGAAGTACCTATGCCTCTTCCCTTTAAATATAGATTACCGAGTAGTTTATAAGACAGGAAATTGGCCAGATGGTTACTATACAAAGCATTTTCTACTGTATTTTGCCGATATACCTTAAAATTGAAAAACAACTGTGTTATCGCGTTACCCTTAAGAAAGTCTGTTATAGATGACAGTGAATAAAAGACCATCCTTCGTAGTTCGTCTTTATACTCAACAGTGCTGATCAATACCTTAACAGATACTCCTTGCTGAACAAAGAAGTCCGAAAGCAACCCGGGAATACTGCTGTTTACAATCTGCTGATATCGGAGAGCCTTTATGTAGACCATCAGCATCATTAACAATGGTGTCGCAATTACTAATAATACAATGGTTCCTCTGTTAATCCATGGATCATCCGGCCTGTGCCTCAGAACATAATAGAGGACAATGAGAAGTACGCTGAGTATGAAGTTTCCCCTTGCTCCCATCAGCATCGTAAGCGAATTCAGTGCTAAATACGAAAATATATGAAACCTGGCATTCTTTTTAGGTGGACAACACGCCAGGTACGCACAAAACGCAATCGGACAAAAGTCGTTAAGGCGAAGCACAAAGGACGGATAACTGCTTGTATAATTGGAATAATAATTAATATAAGATGTAGTTTGTACAAATTGTGCTTTTTCCAAAGATACCAACGCATTGAAAGGTGCAGTAGCATAATAAAACAGCAAGCATGCTAACGATTGAATACGCAGTCGATCTGAATTATAAATGATCCTTTTTCCATTTTTCCTTCCTAAATACAAGCTGCACATAGCATATCCGATTAGCAAAAAAATCAATGAAAGGTATATCATTATGAGCACTTGTATAACTGTTTGATGTGATGCGTCCTCCATACCATAATTGTAATTGTAGTACTCAGAATATTGATAAAATGCAATTCTTCCCATTAGCAGCGTAAACAGACTAATGTTAAAAACCAGGAAAGTAAACCGCTGCTTTATGTCTTCGAAGCAATAGATCACATTTGCGAAAAGTGCCAAGTCAACTGACGAACGTAATAAATCTATGCTGTCTTTATGAAGTGCATAAACCACCAGAATTGCAGACAAGTACACCAAAAACAATGCTGATAGCGTTAACAGAACTCTCTTTTTCATTATATAAGCTAATTCTTCAACCTTCCTATGCTGTATGATTTATTGAACTAACGTATGATACAGCCTTACTAAACTATCTTTAAACTGTGCTTCATTGAATCTTTGATCTTCAACCGGACACTTTTGTCTTCTCTCAGAAGAGTTATAAGAAAGAATTGTTCTTTTCCACAGTTCATCATCGCTTAACGGGATTCTGGTTACACCATACATGTCTATCTCATGCGTAATAACATCTGATACGATACAATCTAATCCGTTAACCTGAGCTTCAATTAATGAGAGAGGAAAAGCCTCATGCTTCGATGGGAGGACAAACAGATCCATCGCGGAAAGAAGTTCCGGAATGTCCTTTCTGTAACCGGAAAAAACTACCTTTTTATCAAGTCCGAATGCTCTCACTTTCTCCTGAACACGATCAATTCGTACACCTTCTCCAACTAATAGGAGCATAAAATCTGGAGATTCATCGCATACTTTTTTAAAGAAATCTACAATAAACTCCTGATTCTTTTCATCTGAAAATCTTCCAATGTGACCAATCAGTTTGGTTTTATCGTCGCAGTTAATTTCTTTCCGTATTTTTCTTCTTGCTTCTTCGTCAAACGCATATCTTTCGTACGAAACACCGTTATAGAGAATTTTATAATCGGTTCCGGAGAAAAGGAATTCTCCTGCTTTTTCAGAGCAGGCAATCCTTAGATCAGAATTGGCAATAAACACTTTTTTAAACGCCAGAAATTCCACGCGCCTAAACAGATTCTTAAGTTTATTTCCGGTCTTGTAAATCTGCGTTGAATGGCTGTGAAGCACAACCTTGACTCCTGCCTTTTTCGCGATCACAACATCAATCGGAATCCTATACTTCGTTAAATTTACGTGGTAAATATCATACCTGTTTTCACGAAATATCTTCTGAAGCGTTTGAATATACTTCCTTTGGTTTTCCCTGAATTTAGGCAGCAAATACACTTTGCTGCCACTATTTGAGAACATCTCGATCAAGTCCCTATTACAGGCATTACTAATAAAATCCAGCTGTATATTCGGATCGCCGCACTGGAGCAATGAATAAAAAATACTCTCAACGCCACCATATGAATTTGAAATACCGTTAACAAGAATTCTTATTTTTCGATTGCTCATCTTTCTGTTCTCTTTAAAGTATCAACTTAACTCTGATAGGAATTTCATAAAATTCTGTTTATTCTCTAAGGCAGTTGTGGTAGGTCTGCCCAAATCTTTTCTGGCACCAATACCGCATTTAACCTCAATCAGACTCAGCTCATCTCTGTTTCTCGCATTTTCCAGTTCTTTATCAAGCGTGTCAAAGGTTTCAACCGATACTGCGTTCGGGTAACCACACGCCTTTGCGATTCCGACGAGGTCAATGTTTGAAGCAACAGTTGGCATCCCTCCAACGGTTTCATGTGCACCGTTATTAATTACAATATGGACCAAATTCTTTGGCTTGTTTGCACCAATTACTGCCATAGCTCCCATATGCATTAAGACGGCGCCATCACCATCTACACACCAGATCCGTGTGTCAGGTTTATTGAAAGCGATTCCAAGCGCAATGGAGCTGCTGTGTCCCATTGATCCAACTGTAAGAAAATCAAACTTATGGCTCTGATTCTTTGCTACACGCGTCTCAAACAGCTCACGGCTTGCCTTTCCGGTTGTACTTACAATGGGATCTTCCCCGGTAAAACTGACTATATGCCTGATAATCTCTTCGCGCTTCATTGCAAAGCTGTTTGAATACTCCACCTTCCGGTCGTAAGTAAGCGCTCCCTTGCGAATAACGAACGCAACGCTCTCGCCACATTTCAATACACGATTGAATTTCATCATAGCGCTCTTTACTTCCTCATCAGAAGTGTCACTTCCTATTACAAAGAATTCGATCCCCATATCTTCCAACAATTTGGTTGTCACAAGTCCCTGGTAGATGTGTTGAGGTTCATCATGCAATCCGGGCTCTCCTCTCCACCCAATAATAAATACAGTTGGAATTGCATATACCTTGTCATTCAGCAGGCTTGCTACCGGATTAATAATGTTCCCTTCTCCGCTGTTTTGCATGTATACAACCGGTACTTTGCCTGTTGCCAGATGATAACCTGCTGCAAGCGCTGTGCAATTACCTTCATTAGCTGCAATTACATGGTGAAGCGGATCAATTCCATAATGATTCATCAAATAGTCACACAGGGCTTTGAGCTGGCTATCAGGTACTCCGGTATAAAAATCCGCATTGATAATGTCCAACAAATTTTCTACTTTCATCATTTGCCTCCGCTTCACAGGTAAATAGTTTAATAATAAGGAATCGTCAATTTAATATCCTATGGTAAAGATTATCTATAGTTTCATTGTTTAGTATTACCGGATGATTTTTAAGTCTAACCGGATTTACAGAATTTCTCAGTATCTCATATTGATCATCAGATGCTTCCGGTACTGAAAGCTCTAATGAATCGAATATCTTATTGAATTGTTCTGCCGCTTCTTCAGGACTACCGCACCCCATTGCATGAGCTATTTGAAGCAGCGTTCCTTTAAGGTATTCTTCACCCCTGGGGTCTATGCATAAATCGGAATTCTGTATCATCCAAGGGAACAGTACTCTGTCGCACAACGCAGCGGCATGACCGTGTGCACAGCCGAACAGGCTGGTAATCTTATAACACATTGCATGTCCTGCCGTAGTTTGTGTGATGTTAATTGCTTTTCCGGCAGTATGCGCTGCCAACAGCATTCCGCTGTTGCCACTATTTGAATTATCCAAATAGCCTCTCATATTCTTCATTATAAGCTGAATGGCTTTTCTACTGTATTCTTTGCTCTCCTCAGTACTGTTGACTGACCAGAACGATTCAATGGCATGACAAAACGCATCCATCATTGTTGCTTTTTTCTGATAAAGAGGAAGTGTTTCAAGGCACTTGGAATCCATCAGTACTGTTTCTGGGATGAACGAGTCACTCGTGACAGACTGTTTTTCGCCATTGTAATAAATCACTGCAAATCTTGTGGCTTCTGACCCGGTTCCTGCAGTGGTTGGCATCGCAAGGAAAGGAGTATTATTCGGAACAATAGTCTGTTTCAAATAATCTCCGTCTTTTCCGCCTCCGCTCATATTACTGTATAATTTAATGCATTTCGCAACGTCGATTGCGGATCCGCCACCAACGGCTATTATCGCATTGCAGTTATTTGATTTCAGAACTTCAACACCTTTGACAACACTCTCATACAGCGGATTAGGCTGGAAGTCATCAAACGTGATAATTCTTACTCCATTATCCCTTAATAAATCCAAGTGCCTGTTAAATGCTTTTAAAAACTGTATCGATTTGTCGCTTACAAGCAATACACAGGTGCAATGGTTCTCATTTAGCCACTGATCTAATTCATAATAATCTTTATCAGCTGAAATAATTCTCTGTTCCATACATCACACCTCGGAGGGTATCAATCTGATAATATCCTTAAACGGCATCAACATTTTGTCGCATTCTTCAGCACGATGGCATTCAAGAATTGTAGTAGCCGCCTTTTGGATAGCCGGCACTTGAGCACGCATGAGCTGATTCGCATATATAACAATATTAACGCCTCGTTCTTTCCACTCTTCTTCTGTAATTGAGTTAAAACTTGTCGGAACAATTACAATTGGAGTAGATTGATCCTCCGTTCTGAATTTCTCTATAAACTCCTGAATCTCAGAGGGATCCTTTTTGCGACTGTGGATCATAATAGCATCGGCACCCGCTTTGACGAACGCAAATGCGCGTTTTAGAGCATCTTCCATGCCTTTCTCAAGAATCAGACTTTCAATCCGCGCACAGATCATAAAATCACGTGTTTTCTGCGCTTTTTTACCCGCACGAATTTTTTCACAAAAATTCTCTATGCTGTCCTGAGTCTGCTGAACCTCAGTGCCAAACAAGCTATTCTTTTTCAGACCGGTTTTATCTTCGATGATTATCATGGAAACGCCAAGCCGTTCAAGGGATCGAACAGTGTATACAAAGTGTTCTGTCCTCCCGCCTGTATCTCCATCAAATATAATCGGTTTCGTGGTAACTTCCATGATATCCTCAATCGTACGGAATCGGGAAGTCATGTCTACAAGTTCTATATCCGGTTTCCCCTTTGCTGTGGAATCACAAAGAGAAGAAATCCACATCGCGTCAAATTGACGTGCCCCTCCTTCTTGATAAACAATTGTGTTTTCAACAATTAAGCCAGTCAGGCCATCATGTGCTTCCATCGCAGTCACAAGCCCTTTGGCGTTCATCATTCTTCTAAGTCTTCCTCGGCGTATATCCGGCATTGCCAGATCAGAGCGTGTACGGGAATCAATATCTTTATACTTCTGTTCCCTGCTATAAGGGAATTCGACAAGTTTTCCTCCATATGTAGCAAGTATGGATGTCACTTCATCACGAATCGGTTTTTGGAATCCGGTTACCCAATCGTCTCCGTGTACTACAATGTCCGGGTGAAATTTTTCCAGGTTTTCCCTGTACGACAGCGTATTCTGAATGACAACTCTATATACACCCGAGATATTCTCAAACATAACTTTACGCTCAGACTCCGGGACAAGAGGCATTCGCTTATAGGAGGCTACAGCTTCGTCCGAAAGCACACCAATTATAAGACGTCCCAGTTTCTGAGCTTTTTTGATGATCGCGATATGCCCCCCATGGATAATATCTGTAGAAAAGCACATATACACCGTGCGCGCCTCAATGACTTTCAGTTTAGATGTTACAACAGCTAAGTCTTCCGGATTATCAATCTCGGAACACAACAGATTTCCCACATCCAATGCCTTTATATTTGCTGCGCCATTGAGTTCATTTAAAGCATTTTCTGCATATACTTTGGTATTTCCGCTTTCACAGAATTCACAGATCTTATTAAGCCAGACCATCCAGTCTTCCTGCTTCAGATGATAGAGTGCTTGTGCTTCCATCGCTTCGTTGAAGAACTCAACACCAACTTTCATGACCATACCGTTTCGTACCACAGCTTTAAAATCCTTCTCAGGAAGCGGTAATGTCGATGATACAGTCATGCAGGATTCCTTGGAATTCACCACTTTCTCAAACACTTCATTCTCAAATACCAAATCTCCATGCATGAGAATAATGTCATCGTTTAAATAATCACGTGCACAGTAAATACTGTAGATGTAATTTGTCTCTGCATAGACTGGGTTTTTAACAAAAGTAAAGTGAATCGGAAGTTCAAGACTTTGGCAGTAATTAACAAGTACACTGTCAAACAATCCGGTTGTCATGACCACTTCATTGATCCCGGCAGATGCAATCTGCTTTAATTGTCGTGACAATATCGTTTCATGACCCGATATCTCAGTCATACATTTGGGGTGTTCCGAAGTTAACACTCCCATTCGTGACCCCAGACCGGAATTAAGTATTAATGCCTTCATTTGATGTTCTCCTTATTCTTAGTTATCATCAATTTTCAAAACTTGATTTTTCAGGGAATACTGAATCCAGAAGATTTTCCATTTCCTTGTAAGTCTTGTCAAAATCCTTAATCTCTTCAGCTCCGTTATCATTTATACAAATAATTTTGTATTTTCTTTTTTCTATTGCCTTCTTTATATCTGAATTATCGTTTTTTATACTAAAGAGTCTTCCTGTATCAGAGGGAGCAGGAATGAAATCCCCCTCACAGAGCTGCCACTCTCTCATAAGCCACTGGTTTACATCGCGTCTTGTTCTGAATTTATGTCTGCAAGTACTGTCCAACACCTCATATTCTTCTTCCCATACTTTCTCAAAAGTTTTCTTTAAATATGGGTTGCAGATATGCGCAACATGAATATTCGTAAATATCGGCCAAGGCATCAACAGAAATGTTCTGAAAAGATTCTTTCCATAAATTGGATTGATCCATTTGGTGAGATTCTTCTTTATTGTTTTATTCTTATCAAAGTGATCATTTATAATTTCAATATCTGAAAGTGCTGTGTCCATGACAGATCCTCGGTGTGAACTACTGATCACATTCAATATTGCATAATCTCTTGGCAATCCGTTTTTAAAAAAATCTGTTCTTGCCATTTTACTAAGGATCAATAAGTCGTCGTTAAAATATACAAAGCGACGTGACAACCCCTTGATTCGATGCATGTTCAGCTCAATTGTATGCGAACTGAATGTCGGCAGATAATCCTCAGGAATATACTCTTTGTGGTTAACGATATTGAGCTTCTCAGCATTAACATTGAGCCATTTGGGCAAATGTCCGCATGTAATCAAATGAACTTTGTGAACCCATGGCGTATTCTTTTCAATACTCCTCAACAAATATTTCAGCGTATCCCAATCCCTATAGCGGGTTTCTGAATCATCGATTACTGATTTAATTCCTTCAAGGGACGCATAATAGTCACGTTCTTTTTTCCACTCAGGGTCTGATCCATCTACCCACGGTATTACAAAATCAATGGGATAATTCTCTTCTCTCTTCATCTCTGATTTCCTCGGTATAGCCACTAAGAGCACTTATTTCATAGTTAAAACCTGAAAATGGGAGCCGTGCCTTGCCTCCTCAGGTGGGAACTGCATGTAGTCGCCGTAAAGCTTCGTGAGAATCTTTTCCGTTCTATAAGGGACTCTGAACTTCTCACCTTCAAATTCCATTTCCCTTTTTTTCTTAAACCATGATTTCAGAAATATGGCCTTTTCAATGTAAGATGTTGTCGTCCCAATCACATATTTGGACTCATTGTAATCGTATTTCTTTCTCAGAGATTCGAAAGCATCCAAGCACTTGACTACATCAAGCAGTTTTCCGACATGGAACCTGTTATTCAGCTCCATCCCTATTTTCTTCAGGCCTTTTTTGGAAGCCGGATTAAATGCCCCCACTTTGCTCGATCTGGCGAAACCGATCAGCATGTACCACATAGCAAACAGCTTACACTGGAGACGTCTGCTGTATTTATTATCCGGCATGCCGTCAAGAGGCATTATGTCAATCCAAATATATCCGGGAATAATCTTTCCGCCAAGATTGAAGCCTACTCTGCATTTATGGTCTTCTATACATGGCTGAGATCTGTACTTCATGGATGCTTCATTATCTATGGTGTAGAAATTAATCACATACGGACGCATTTCTTTGTCTGCAATCTCAAGAAACTTTTCCATCTGCGGACGAGGCATCCACACATCAATGTCGTCATCCCACGGGATATAGCCTTTGTGACGAACCGCACCGAGCAGTGTCCCATAAGCCAGAAAATACTCGAGGTTGTTCTTTTCACACACATCCCTGAATTTTTTTAGTATCTCTAAGCAGGAAAGCTGGACAGTTCTTAAGTCTGATCCGGGCGCATTATACCTGCTGAAATCCTCTGTTTTCATTTCATTTTCTGATGTTGCCATTGTCTTCTCCCAAAGGCTGATTATTTTTTACAATAATAAATACCTTTATAATCGGTATAAGGGTGGTCGATATCAATTTTAACCGTATGGTGCTTGACTACACGATCCTTTTCAGGTGGTAACTGCATATAATCGCCATACAAAACCTTCAGGTAAGAATCATATCCCGCCGGTATGCGCATAACAGTATCTTCAAAAGGAACTTCTATGGTCTTAAACCACTCTGCCGGCATCGGCTTAAATATCATCCAAAAGTAGATATACAGATCAGTATAAGTGTCGGCCTCTCTTGTGTCGAATCGCGAAAGACGTTTCTCCGCACGTTTCCATATCCTATATCGCCTGTCCGGATTTTTAACAAGATTTAACAGAAAGTTGGTGCCAAATCTCATAAGTTTACCCCCCTGGAAATCCGGAGGTATCTGAATATTGTAAATCGAATATAGCACAGTGTTGCAGACCTGAGACGCTCTGGAAATCGGGGAGGGCGCGCATGCATCCATCGGGATAATATCTATATATACACCATGTTCTATATCTTCATTGACACATCTCTCGTTAATGAATGTTGTTCTCATATCGACGATCTGCATCGCGCGGTGTCGATAATTCTTATATCTCGATGTTCGGCACAATTTGAAGTTAGGATCATCCGAGACACTTTTCCACTTCTTCCATAGTACCTCATAGTCATGACGGGGCATATAAATGTCCATGTCATCATCCCACGGGATATACCCTCCATGCCGTACAGCTCCCAGACAGGTTCCCGTACCCGCCCAGTAATTTAAGCCAAGTTTTTCACATATCTTTTTATAATACTTGAAAATATCAAGCATTTTATCCTGAAGTGGTGCAATACCGCACGAATTATCTTTTACACTCATTTTTCACTCCTGATACAGCCTAGCAGTGTTTGGTCCTTGCAAGTCCTGACTACTGAATATTTCTTTCTTCCAACACTTTACTTTTGTTATCAAATTTTATTGCTGTCACCTGTCCCTCTTCAATTCCTTCCGTCGAATCCTTCATGAACAGAATCTTCACTGTAGCAAAGCAAATCTTCAGATCCTCAATCATGCTGGGCTGCGCAATATACATAAGGTCCATCAGCAGCTTATCATATGGTGTTGTGTTATATTGTCCATATACCTGTGCAAAGCCGGTAAGCCCGCACTTACACTGGAGCCTTAGATCAAACTCAGGGAGCACCTTTTTGTACTCCTTAGCAATCTCCGGTCTTTCAGGACGAGGCCCTACGATACTCATATCTCCTTTAAGAATATTGATCAGCTGAGGCAATTCATCAAACCGAACAGCCCTGATAAACTTTCCGACTTTCGTAATTCTCGGATCAGCATCACCGGATGAGAGTCTTGCGACTCCGTCCTTTTCAGCATCCATTCTCATAGAACGGAATTTGAGAATCTCGAAAACTTTTCCATCCTTAGTCAGTCGTTTTTGCCTGTAAAAAGCTGTGCCACCGTCCATTCGGATAATCAAAGCCAGTACAATCATGATTGGCGAGAAGATAATTAAGGCGATGCCGGATACCACTATATCGAAGACCCTCTTTTCCAACAAATACTCAGGCGTCGGGTTATATCTTCCGACCCTCAGCATAGGCAGATGAAACAGATGAGCTTTTTCTGCCCCCGCCATGATCACGTCTCCGATTCTGGGAATACACCACGATACGATATCCTTATGAATGCAGTATTTTACGATCTGATTTCGATCATGGCTGTGAAGACTGCTCAGAAACACGGCATCCACACCTTTGAGAGTCCTTTTGATCGCTTCAAGCTCTCTTTGGTCTTTTTCCTTAATAGTGAGAGAATCCCACTCTTCCCCGTGCAGTTCATGGATACTCGCTTTTTTGACAATCTTGAAGTGTTTGTCGAGCCCGTAGTGTGAAACCAGTTTCTCGACACCTTCCAGTTCATCATAAATGACAGCCGTTGGGATCGGCGGATTATTCTTGAAATACCAGGTGTGCGCCAGTTCAGCCCAGGTAATAATCAGAACGACCTGCGCACATAGAACGAGCAGCAGTACCGGTATATTGGGAACATGCCTGATCAGGAGCCACATGATGACAAACATAATACCGTTAGCCATAATCGCTCCCAGTGATTGCGCGTAGACAATCTCTGATATTCTGCTGATATGTATGGTAAAGCCGGAGTAGAGATGTGCAAAAAGATAATACAGGACCGTATACAAACCAATGACGACCCAATTACCCCTTCTGTAGAAATCTTTGACATAGAGCATATGAGAATAATATGTAAACCAGACTACATAGAACGGTATAGAGACCATAATGACATCAACCAGCTTCACAAGACGTACAATAGTCCTGTGTTCTGTTCTGTCTCTTCCGTCTACATATTTTTTTCTGTCTCCGGAATAGTCATAATGATAGCTGACAGACTGTTCTTTTTTCTTGTTTTCTCTATTACTTTGTTTCTTCTGCATTTCTGCCATTGCGAGCAAACTCCCATTATTTTGCAAATATAATCATAAATGAGCATGTATTATATTGCCTTCATTCTTAACTCTTTAAAACATGGATGTGGCATAATATGGCTATGGAACATCACCACTTATACATTATTCCAAGCCATATTTCAACAATGCATTTCTCTCAGGTTTGTACATTGGTCAAAAAGATTACCAAAGCATCTCTCTTAACAGATTTATATATATACATCCTATATTATTTTATTACATATTTACTAATA
>AUXO017784945.1_pt1 | contig 19678 bp, 17 predicted proteins | sample 768731 | NCBI WGS metagenome assembly AUXO01 (sample SAMN02715735, study PRJNA202380) | gut metagenome | biome: sheep rumen | host: Ovis aries | place: New Zealand: Palmerston North
CTATTAAGCGTAGATATTCTTCCCCAAGTATCATTTCCATCTATTGTTCCATCAGAATTATTATCTAGTGGAACTTTATTTCTTTGGACCATAAATTCACACTCATAGCTATCTCCATCTTGATACCAAACCATTTCAGGCTCTTCTTCGAAATTACCAGTCCTTGGGTTCTTAGGATCCATAGCAGCCATAGAGACAAATCTAGCTTTTCCATCGGGAAGCATCAACTCAGGGACTACGCAAACTCCTATAATATCATTTCCTGGTTTAGTATCTATTTGCCCAGTGACATGAAGAAAATCTCCAACTTTAATTGGTTCCACATACTTATAAGAGCTTTTACCTGTTTTACTTACATAGGAAGCATAATTAGCTCTTAGTCCATGAGTTTTTACATAATTTACTTCTTCAGCTCTCGTTTTAAAATAATGTACGTTTTCCATTTATTTATATATTTATTTTCCGCCGAATTTTTTGTAAGCGGCGGATAGTTTACGATCATAGGAGTTAGCTTCATATCCTGGTCCATTATATCTTCTAGCTACTTCGGTCCAGTCATGTGCTTTAAGATATTTAGCTATTCCTGTATTTTTTATGAAATTGGCGAAGGAGTTCAGTTGTTGTAGTTCTCCTTTCCAGATATCCCCTAGGAATTCTATAGCCCCTGGATATCCACAGTTTTTATAATTGAAGCCACAAATTTGGAAGGCCCCATAGCTAGCTGAGGCTGCTGCGGCTTTAGGTGAGATTTTCCAGGCTTCTTTTAGTCTAGTTACTTCTTTTTCTCCCCCTTTATATAGATTTCGGTTCCAAGTTTTTGATATAATCCCTGGATGTGATGGTTGTAATTTTCTAGCAGTTATTTCTCCCAGTTCTTTATAGAAAATATGTGCTTCAAAGAGCATTGTTGGGTATCCAGAGTCCAGGAATGGTGATTTTCCTGATTCTACTTCTTTTATAGCTTTTACTGAAGCCACGTCACAGTCTAGATACTCTGCTACTTTTTTATAATCATTTTCTGTTATAACCGTTCTAGGGTACACTTCTTCTAATTTTTTCCAGGTTCCGGGTCCTACTATACCATCATTCTTTAGATTATATTTTTCTTGGAACTTTATTACTTCTTTTTCTGTATTTTCTCCAAAGACTCCATCTACTGTTAATCCTAGTAGTGCTTGTAGGTAGGCAACTTCTGGTTCTTTACTTCCCTTTTTTATAGTAGTCATATATTGAATTTATTATCAGGTTGGCTATATCATTTACATCTTGTTCTTCCAGTGATCTATTATATATTTCTAGTCCGACTGTAGGATATTCTTCAGTCACTAGGTAGGAGTAGTTAATAATTTCAGTTTTCCATCTTAGGTTACCCATATTATCTTCAAAGGCTTGTCTACATTTCTGGTTACGTGTAGAGAAGACCAATTTAATGATATTGACCTCATAGTTTATATCCAAGTCAATATAAAAATCTGGGTTCCCAATTTGGTTTTCGAGGATTGTATAGTCACCTTTAATTTTTGATCTTACTTTATTAACTATTTCCTTTAGATTTGGGTTAGTTTTTATTATTATATTCATAGTTCATTATACTAACAGTTCACCTCTCCAATTACTCTGTAGATAGTATTGATCGAGTTCTTGTTTGAGGTTCATATAATAGTTATCACAGGCTTCAAACATAGATATTGGGAGATTAGGCAGTTGAAGATTAGATTTTAGTCCTCTTATGTAGTCTAGGAGGTCTACCATGCATTGATCTATAAATTTTTGTCCTAGTACTCCTTCTTCTATGTTCATCCAATAAATAGCGCTATTATCTGTAAATTTATGATCAGGTGTATATTCAAAATAGATAGGTCTAGAATATATACCTCTCATATAGAAGTTTATATCCACTATTTCTCCTAGGAAGATAAATGGTCTTTCGTAGGCTATAGGTAGATAATAAGATCCTGGATATGGATAACTAGCGCTATATAATCCAGAAGATGCGGTTCTTAATTTTGGTGTTGCATTTGGTACTAGAATTATTTGATCTTCTCCAATTGCACATTCTCGATATAGTTTAAAGTTATCTTTGATTTCGCACCAACCGTCTCCTCTTTTACATCCACATAATTGTCCCTTAGTTACTCTGAATTCGGTTATTAGTGGATGATGGAATTCAAAATTTCTTAAAGATTTTTTTATTAATTCCTCTAAGATTTCGTCTCCGGAGAAGTTATCATTTAGGTCTAGTATTTCTGAAAGCCCATCTATAGGAATTAATGCTGACCTTAGAAACATTTTCTTCTTTAGGGCTTTTATTTTTGTAACATCCATATAATTAAAGTAATCTTAGGGAAGTTTTTTTAATTAACCTCCCTAAGATTTTATTTTTTAAAGTTCGTCTCCAAAAGGAATGCCGACTGGATAGCAGATATGAGCAACTTCAATATACTTAGCGCTATTGAGGTAACGAACATGGACTTTTACATTAAGTCTATTTGCTCTTATATCCTCAGGGGTTGTAGTAGTTTCATCACATTCTACAAGCCAATCATTAATCGTTACTCCGAGGTTAATGATGCTAGTCTTAAACCAATAGTTGATTACAGATTTAACATCATCGAAGAGTTTTTGATTAATTTGTCGGCCATGGAATTGTTTCAAGAGGTAAGGTAGGCACTTAGAGATATGGATTCTAAGTCTGCTATTGCACTCTTCACTCATTATATCTTGTGTTTCCTGAGCTGTAGTATTATCATTAATATAGATTCTCTCAAGGTAAACATCGCGGAAGATAGTATTAATCTTCTTAGTGAGCATTAATTGTCTTTCTTCTTTATTGAATTCCTTAGCGAGATTAACCACATTAACTATTCCATTATTCTGACCAAAGGCTGCTGCGAACTCTCTATCAAGTCTACGGTTAGCGAATACAGCTTCCCAATAGAGTGTAGAGCTCATACAATTGAATAAGAATCCAACTGTGCCTGAGTCAAGATCATATGGAGCCAGGTGATAGATATTTGAATTTCTCTTAGTAATCTTATCCTTTTTATTACAGATCACCATATAGTTTGTGCTTGGTGCTGAAGATACTGGATAGAAATAGTTACTTTGAGTTGCTATGTTAGCTATATAGTTCTGGATTATAGACTCAGTACATCCACAGTCTGTAAGTCCCTCCACTATATATCTTTCATCAAGTTCAATTCTATCATAAGCGGCCATAATTTCAGCATTACCCACAGTTATCAGGGACTTAGAATTATCAGACTCACCTATCTTAGCATTTACATTGATTTCTTGATTATTCTCTGTGTATCCATAATAGTCAAGTCCTAGTTGTCCGAGATCTAATGGAAGTTCGAGATGCATTGAGCTAAGATTATCGTTAAGATCAGCAATAGTGATATCTCCTCGTCCTGGTACATTTCCTACATTAAAAATCTGAGGATCGCTAGAAACTGAAGGATCGAATATACAGAACTCATAGAAATCATACTTTAATACTGACTCAGCCGGTTCCTTAGTTCCTTTCTTAGTATATACATCGAGAACAGAAGTAATTACCTGATATGGGCTTTCTGTACTTCCTTCTTCAGTTTGTATATTCTTGATAGCGTTGTGATTAAATCTTCTAATTCTAACTTTAAGATCTACTCTTGAGTTATAGATATTCTGAACAACATACTTAGGAGCTTCAAATCCAGAATAGTTCTCAGAGTTTAGATTTATAATATACTGGTCTCCGCTTTCCCACTCTGGTGTAGCTGGTATGATATAAGCACAACCAACCGCAGTAGAGTCTAGGTCTGCATTTCCACTCGTATAATAGGTCTTTCCTTCCTGTGGAGTAGTATCTGTAGTTAGTTCATATGTACCGTCTTGTTTCTTTTCATACCATCCTTCAGTGCTTGGATTCTTTCCTGTAGTATCGGTAACAATAGAATAGATATCACCCCACTTATTAGGATTGGTACCTGTACTATCATATCCCCAATATTCTACATTTCCCTCAGCATCCATAACTTCAGGTTCCATAACACCACCACTAGCCAGGAATACAGAATTGAACTTAACAGCTACGATATTATACTTATTATTCTCAGGATCTTCAACTTGCTCTTCACACTTAACATCAGAGTAGAAGGCATAGTCTGAAATATAGAATTTTCCAGTTTCATTAAGTTTATCAACGAGGTCATAGAGGTTATCAACATAATAGTCATAGAGAGGACCATGATCATTTACTCTATTACCAAAAACACCTACATCACGGATAGACATAGCCCATCCATCATTAGCTGTAGTTACTATATCTGCAGATTCTGGAGTCAAAAGATTTCCATTATCGAGAACGAGTTTAAATGGGCTAACTGCTTTCAAAATAGTTCCTTCTTTATAGATATAGTCTTTAGCTGCCTCCTCTGAATCTGTACTAAGTGGTTTACTGTAGGCCATTTCACCACTAACTTTACTAGCTCTAGATACAAGAAGAGTACCAGAACCAGAAAGACGATATGCATTAAGCCACATAGTAGAGGCTAGATTTGCATTATCTCCATTATAGAGCTCATTAAGAGAGTCTACATATTCCTCTGATACACTTTTAGCAGCGAATAAAGATAGGAATTCACGCTGACTAGAAACCAGAGTAGGAGATCCAGGTCCACGGTCAGATACTATAACAGCGCCTACGATTAGATTGTCACCAACTGTAGGATTAATAGCTGCGGTTCTTATCTTTTCCGTAACTTTAACATAAGGCTCAAGTGTTTCTTTCCAATTTGCCATAATAAAATAACTTTAATAAACGTTTATCAATTTAACCAACCTCGACAAGTTGTATTGAATAGCCTGAACGTATGAACTTCTCGGCTATAGAAGCTACAAACGTTGAATTATCTTGTCCTGAGGAGGTAGTAATAGTTATATCATTAAATCTATCAGTAACTCTTTCAGTTCTTGTTGACATGCTAGGAAGATTTTTAGTTATTTCTCTAGCTAGTTTCTCAAGTTTAGGATCGTTTACTGTATTGACTAAGAATTTCATTTCATCTGCTGTTCTTGAAATACCTAAGCAGACTTTTGTTTTTAATAAAGAAGCTGTTTTAGGATTTACAGTAAAATCTTCATCTTCTTTAAATCCAATTTTCTTTAGATCGGAAACAACTCTAGTTAGGAGTCTACGATTAACTTTCTTCTTATCTACTATTCCAGCTATATCATAGATAACTCCTACTAGTGCACCTAAAGAAGCACCAATAGCGACTGATCCTAGAGCAACTATAGATCTTCTTACTGCTCCTGAATCTGATGCATTATTATAAACATCAGCAACTTTTTTCTTCCAACCTATTTTCCAGAAATTGCTAGGACTTTCTATTTCTCTTACTTTTTCTCCTTCCTTTGTTTGGATAAAGCCCAGTTTATTTGGTAAGAATCCTGAAGCTCCTATAATACCAGCTCCAGCACCAAGTTTAGCTCCTTTAATAGCAAAATCTGTAGTATAGGAATTATTCTTTTGGAGAAATCTTATTTTCCTTTTTATGAAACTAGGATTTTTAGTCTCAGATGAATCTTCTTTCATTGTATTTGAAAGATTATAGATAGCTTTCATCTGTTCCTCATGAAAATCCTTGTCTTCTTTTGCTCTCTTCGAATTGGTTCTAACATTTGCACCTGACATACCTAAAGCTGCGGTTGATAAAGCTAGAGAACCTAAGGGAGCATTTTTTCTTATGGATTCTAATATTTTTCCAAAGTTTTTCTGTTTAAAGCTTATCATCTCGAATATCCTTCTCTATTATTCATATTATTTTTCCAATCAGTTTTTTCTCGTTTTAATGCCTTTCCTTGTGCATATTCTAAACGATCATTGAAGAACTGATTTTCTTTATTCTCTTTATGACCAGACTTTACACCAGCGATAACTCCGGCTGTTCCTCCTAAGAGAGCTCCATTTCTAACTGACTTATAGAGATTTGGCTTTTTTGTTAGAAGACCTAGACCTAATCCAGCTGCAGCACCTAAACCAGTACCAATCATTGTTTTATCTCTAGTCTGTTTATCCATTCCAGCCATACCTCCTATTGCTGCTCCTGCTAGTGCTCCAGTTGAGGTTTTTCCAAGAGTCTTTCCGAGAGCTCCTCCAACTACAGAACCACCAAGGGCTCCTAAAGTAGATTTACCTAAGCTCAAGCTAGAAGTTGGTTTCTTTTTTTCAGCCAGGATATCAGCATCAGTCATTCCCTTAAGTTGGTCTGTCTGGTCCCACTTAGTAAAAGACTTCTCTGTTATTGATATAGATTTGGATTTAAAGCTCGGAGAATTAACTATAGTTTCCTTTTTCTTGAACTTGATCAATTCTCCTGTTCTTGGATCTTTCTTTACCCCTTTATCCTTGAATACTATTTTAGAGTAAACTTTCTGATCTTGTTCTTTTTCTATATCATAAGCTCTATTATCAATTGTCTTAGTAACAGCTTTAACAGCTTTATCTCCAGCCCCAATAGCCATAGTTCCTCCTAAGAAAGCAGCACCCCCAGCTTCTAGATTAGCCAATTTTTTGTGCTTCTTCATATGCTCTCCGACTGCCTTTGAGATTGAGTTCTCAGAGTTAGCCAATTTATCCGCAGTTCTTTGTACTGCAGCAGATCCAGACTTAGTTCCTAGAAATCCGCCGAAGTTTAAAGCTCTTCCTGCTATATCAGAGGCTCCATTACTTATAGAAGCGGGAGCATCTAAAGCCAGTTTCTTTCTGGTTGCGCTGATATTAGAGGCAACATCTTTTATGGTATTACTATCTTTTACTCCAAGTTTTCCTGCCATTTGAGCTGCTTTTGCTTGTCCATAAGCGTTAGAACCCGAGTTAATCAGATTGTTAGAGAGTCCTTTAGTAGCCTTGAATCGATTGAGATAAGATCCGGAGGTAGCCATAGTATTACCTATTATTTTCTGAGCAGTATTACCAAAAACTCCCTTCTTAGCTCCGTATAATCCACCAGCAACAATGCCAGCAGCAGTTAAACCCTTTAGAATTTTTCCGCCAAGCCCAGAATTTCCATCTTCATCTGAATAATTTGATTGATATTCAGTTTGTTCTTTTTGTTGATTCCTCTGAGAAGCATAACCTAGTACGGGCATTGCAGCAAAAGAACCGTTCAGAGCTAACTTTATACCTGTAGATTTTTTATCTATAGCTCCAGTCTTTGCATCTTTTACAATAGGATTTATAGCTTTCTTTACTGTATTTAGAGCTCCACCATAACCAGCTTTTTTTGCAGCATAGAGTCCACCTCCAATTAAAGCAGTAGTTCCAGCGATTTTAGCCAAGGCTTTACCTGTCTCTCCATCCTTTCCTTCATCGTGATCTTTCCAGGATTGAGCGACTCTATTTCCTGCATAAGTAACCCCGGCCATTCCAGCACCAAAACCGGCTGCCTTTTTAAATTTATCTCCAATACCAATTCCTTCTTTTCCTAGTATGTCCTTAGCAAATCCACTAACTCCCGAAGAATCAGCTGCATTTTTGACAGTCTTAACTAGGTTTGAAGATTTAACTTTCCCTAGGATATCCTTAGCTAATGTTGGAGAAATTATTCCAAAACTTTTCTGAGCTTCAGCCTCTTGTTGGGCAATTTTTTCCATTTTTCTATTGTGACGCTCCATCTCTTCTGTCTGGTTTTCTGCCTCATTATTTGCAATCTGTCCTTGGATTAAACTTCCTCCGAGCAAGGCATTTCCTAAAGTCAGAATATTATAATTTTTTTGTTTAAATTTAGTCATCTTAGCTATGAATATCTTGGCCGATTTGTTTTAAAGCCTTACCCCCAACTTCTGCAGCCTTAGCCCCTATGAATGGAGCAGCGAGTGCACCTACAACTCCGCCTATAGGACCAGCAACAGACATTCCTAATTGAGCTGCGGTTCCCATATTAGCTAAGCCTACACCAGCTCCAGCTAATTTTCCTACTCCGGAGTCAGCTATTTTTCCAGCACCTTCTACTACATTTCCAGTAAGATCTCTAGCACCATCGACTACTGATCCAACAACATCACCCATTCCAAATTGTTTCTGGGATGAGATCCTTTTTATCTTATAACCCATAACCTCTTAATTCTTTTTTAGTTTTTCTCAACTCATCATTTAATTGTCTAGTAAGTCTCATTTCTGACATTCCAGTCTCAGTTCTACCAAGTCTGTCCAGGTCAGTATCATATTTTCTATTCTTATCAAACCCTAGACCTAATCGAGTGTTCATTACTTTAGAGGTTGAGAATCGTTTTATCCTCATAATTTAAACCAGCATAAACCCACAATATTATGGGAGGGATCGCTGGAATTCCCTTATTTTATCCACCTATGAGTCAAGGAGATATAATTTATAGTTTATTCCAAAGGGTAAGATATTAAGAGCATCTACAGCATTATCTATACTGGAAAACTCTAAGACCAAAGATCTTGACTTAATATCATATAGAATAGCTTCTCCGAGTCTTTCTACCTTATCCCTGTATATACCAACTTTTCCCAAATCAAATGAAGTTTTAGCTAGATTATTATCATTGTTTCCTTTATTATTATTTCCTTTTTTCTTGCTAAATAATCTTCGTCTCTCTAAGTTACCATTGAAATTAAGTGAAGCATCTAGGAGCTTATCTGATTTAACAATGCTTCCAGCCAATTTTACATTCTCTGGCATCTTAGCTTTAGCTCCAATCTTAAGATACATTCTAAATTTATCTCTTCCGAAAGTAGGTGAAAAGATAACAAATCTCTCAATTACAATATTATTTCCTTTTAAGACAGGAATTAGGGAGTTCTGATTTATTACTTCTACCCTTTTTCCCCTTTTCTGAAGAGCAACATAAAGAGCCCTCATAGCATCTGACTCCTTTGAGAAAATTTTTTGCTTGAAGGTAATCATATCAATTTACTATACTTAAATTATAATGTAGAGATAAAACCTCTACTGTACTAAGAGCTTTTCCAAGATAATCAATATAAGCTCTAGTTATACGTGTTTTTGGATCTTGAGTAATTCCTTTCATTCCACAATTTCCTAGGAGTTTCGACGTATATCTATAGCAATCTTTATCTTGAACTGCTATATAAAATTTGCCATCTTTCTCCAATTTAAGCTCTCGTAGAACCATGGATTTACTGTTTATTTTAGAAATCTCATCTGCCTCTTTTTCTTTTATCTGAGTAAATGGGCACCCTACCTTTTCTAAGTAGTCTATTACTTCATCAATGAGATCCTTTTCTTTAAATTTCTTTGGTTTAAACTGTATCATAACGTTTCATCTAATTCCGTTAAGATCTCTTTTACAAATCCTACTGTTTTATCATAGACTTCATAAAAGAAAAGTTCTGCACTAAATTGACAAGATAAACTAAAATTCTGGTTATTATCCTGTTCGTACATCTGATTAAAGTCTTCTGTTATCCTTCCCCATCTGATTGCACTTGTCCAAAGATCTCCATTTTTATCCATAGTAGTCATCTCACAGAAATTGGTAAGAAGATCTACATTTAAATATCTATTCTTGAAGTCAAAAAATAGCTGAGTATTATTAGTTCTCAATTCAAATTCAACCAATAATCTTTTACTAGTTAAATCTTGATCTATATATAGTGGATGTAAAGCTGGTGAAGGAGTTTGTGAGAATCTAAATGAAAGATAAGATGTCCTAGTTAGAGTCTGTTCTCTATTATATCTGACAACTTCAATTCCATATCCATCTAATTTCTTTTTAATCTCTTCTATAAATTGATTCTGATAATCTATATTTCTTATTAAATAATTATCATACTTCTTTCTTAAATAATAGATGGTTTCAGATTCAGATTTTAGGTTTAAGGATTCTTTATTAACTATGATTCTAGGAAAGTTTCTCCATTCCCAATTACTTAGACATCTTTTTGCTGCAATTGGTTTCATATAGAGGAGACTTTGACCATTTACACCACATAGGATTGCAGACATCAGGGTTTTATCCTCCCTATCTTTTTCTGAAATCAAGATGGTAGTGTGTTGATATGTCTGAATCACTTGAGATTTCCCGTCTCCAATTAAAACTATCCTAAAAATGTGTGGATCATAAGTTGTTTTCACGAACTTAAGCCCATTAATTGTTAGGGTTACTTCCGGAAATATCTCAGCCTTAGTCATACCTCTTAAGTGTTGGTCTTTTCCTATTGTTTCTATACCAAATAAGTTTCCTATCTCTCTATTGGTACTTCCCTCCTTAAATGAGATTTCAAATACAGAGTTTGTTGTCCTACAGTAATTGCACTCCCCAGAATGAATATAGAGATATTTACATTCACTTTTTATTAGAAGACCTTGATAGTTTACCGTTTTTATCATAACCGAGTAAAAAAGAGAGAGAACCCAGTATATACAAAGTTCTCTCTCTATAATTCTTTTATCTTAAGAAGTAGTCCCGGGGAGAGTAGCACCCGAAACTACTTGAAGAATTTAATCTAAAATTAGAGACCCATCTTGAAAGATACCTTCTGAACGAGCTCTGGAGCCATGATACGTGTGCCCTCCTGATAGTAAATACCAGCAGCCATTTGAGATGGGTTGTTGTAGTTACCAACAGTTGGAGTATCAGTTAGAGGCATATAAATACCACGAGCAAGAGGAGCCATCTGTCCATCAGCGGTCTTGTGGATAGCATAGAATACACCCTCACCATTAGCTGCATCCTCTACGATGTCTGCAGAACGGAGAACAGGAATACCATCATACCAACCAAGCAGATCATTGATATATGTAGACTTCTCATTTCTCTTCCACTTACCAATTACTGAACCCTTCTGGAACTGATTAGCAGCAGCGTTACCAGCAACATAAGCAGTAGTAGTAACACCCTTAACTGCCTTTGTAGTAAGAGCAGAGTTAACGTTTACAAGATAAGCATCGAAGAGATCGATTCTTGAACGATAATCATAGAACTGACCAGTCATTGCATCCTTAGACAGATCAAGATCGTTCATTACATTGCCCTGATAACCCTCCTCGAGAGTAGCAATCATCTTGTAGTTAATAGCCTTTGTATAGAACTCACGCAGCTTGGTGAACAGGAATGAAGCCATGTCAGAACCTGTTGCCTTCTGAAGAGCACCAATAGCTGGGATGCTATACTCAGCAACCAACATATCAGGAACAGTTGTAAGAGCGAGTTGCTGCATCTTAGCCATGAAGCGCTTGTCATTTGCACGGCTGTTGTCAGCACCAATGGTATTACATGGAGTACCTACTACGTCTTCCTTACCTACTACAGTAAGAGTATACTTAGTTGGGTCAAGAGCTGTGTTGAATGTAAAGTCAATCTTACCATTCAGATAGTTAATGCTTGAGCTAGCAATCTTACCAGCAACAGACATAAACTCACCCTGACCATTATCAATCAGCTCATACTTCTCAGTGTCAGAGAATACCTTAACACGGAGAGTTCCAGGAAGAACCTTACGACCAGAGAGGAACTCATAAGCAGTTGCAGTAGTTACCTCAATGTTTGTAGAGAATCCACCCATTGTCTGAACGTCCTGATAAAGATCTGGACCCAGGTTAGGGATACGATCCTTAAGATCAGAGGTTCCAAGAACATCAAACCAATAGAATAGACCTGTTGGCTGCTCAAAGTCACGCTCAATTGACAGGAAACCAGCAAAAGAGCTAACAAATGATGCTACAGAAGCGTTAAAATACTGTGTGCTGAGAAGTGGAGTCTCTGCATAACCAGAGAAGTTCTTCTGAAGCAGGTTAGAACCATCGAAAAGCTTGTTCATCTCATTAGCACGAGAGAAGATCTTTTCATACTGAGCTAAACGTGAGTTAGCATCCATTGCAGAAACAGAGCTGTTAAGAAGAGCACTCTTAAGCTCCGGTGTATTAACAAGATTATAAGTATTCATTATATTATGAAATTTATTAATTAATTTAACTGAAATTTTCTCCTATAACTTGGAGTAGTTTAGATGCTCTTAAGCCAATCATTCAATGTTCCAACTGGCTGCTTTGCATCATTCTCTGAGAAATGAGCTTCTTTAAGATCCTCTTCCTCACCAGGTGCTGGAGCTTCCTTGGCTTCCTGAATTGCACTTACTGCTTCCTCAGCTGCTGCCTGGATACTCTGAACAGCTTCAAGGGCCTTATCTTCAATTGCCTCAACACTGTCCTTAGGCTCCTCTGCACCTTCTTTTTCTGCTGGAGCCTCTACGGGATCTCCAGTCTCAGGATTTACTACGGCGTCTGCGAAGAACTTATCCAGAGTAGAGAAAGTCTTATTCTCCTCTTCCTCTTTATTCTCATCTTCCTTCTTTTCCTCTTCTACTTCAGCCTCGGCCTCTTTTTCATCCTCCTTAGCTTCTTCCTCGCCTTCTTTCTCCTGATTCTCTTCCTCTTTCTTTCCTATTTCCTCCTGAGCCTCTTCCTCAGTAATAGCGTCTGTTTCAAGGTTACCCTCACCATCAACTACTACCTTGGTAAACTCATCTGCATCCTTATCGAAGACAATAGCCGTATCCTCTGAAACTGGAGTAATAGTCTTATCATCTGTATCAAGCTGCTCTCCTGACTCAATTACCTCAGCAACCTCATCACGAGCATCTGAATACATAGAAAGAGTTAGTTCATACTTTGAGTAAGCCTTCTCCTCACCAACCTCTACATGATCAGTAAGTTTAGCAGCCTCCTCTTCATCAATCTTATTTACATCAAGATCACCCTCTTCAAGAACAACCTTGGTATATTCGCCGTTTTCCTTATCTGCTACAACGGCTGCATCATCTGAAATTGGGGTAATTACTAGCCCATCATCTTCAACTTGCTCTCCTGACTCAATAGCTTCCTCAATAGCATCCTGAGAATCACTTATCTCCTCGTTTGCCTCAGAGTAAAGACGCTCCATAAATGCTGTTGTGTCCTCCTTAGAGTAGAAGCGAGTTGTATAAATAGTTACATCAGAGAAAGCATGCTCCTCTGGCTCTTCACTCATTTCTGGATTAGCACCAACCTCCTCAATAAGAGAAACTGCATACTCCTGAGCTTCAAGCTGGTCTTCAAAAACCTGAACACCCTGAGCACCCATTTCTGTGTACTTCTGAGCTAACTCATTTGCCTCATCTTCAGTGTAAACCTGAGAATCAATTAGTTCTGCTGTGTCTGGGAATATACCTACAACGAATAGTGGAAGATATTGCTCCTCCTCACTGCACTCCTTCTGAAGCTCACTAACAACAGGACCATCTTCTGAACCCAAGTCTACCTGAGCTGCATCACCAGACTGACCATCAGTAACAATAATTGTCTCTGGATCTTCCTCTGATACTTCAATCTTAAGATCACCAATATATGCTGGCTTCTCTTCAGATATTACTTCAGAGAATAAATTACAGTAGAATTCAGGATTTGAGAATAACTTTGCAACGGCTGAATTTGAAAACTCATGCTGCTCTTCCTCTTCTTCTTCCCCTTCCTTTTCACACTCACAAGGCTCTTTACCACACTCTGGGCAAACACCTTCAGCATTCTCCTCAACAGTTACATCGGGAGTAGCATTTGAAATCTCTTCGCCACCAAGATGATCTTCCTCTACATTCTCAGTTTCCTCAGTCTGTACTTTCTCATCTGGAGTGACACCATCCTCTAGCGGATGAAGATACATATTAAGAGCCTCATCTGGAGTTTCAAAACCAGTCAGTTCAAATGATTCTGGATCATTAGAGTCACCCTCGATAACAGTTGACTCACCATTCTCATTATCAACTACTAAAACCTTACCACTACCCAGATTAACATAAGTTAGCTCATTTTCTTCAGTACTTTTCATCTCACCGGGATTCAGAGACTTAGCTTCATCAATTTCATTCTTTGTCTGATTTAGTATCTCATTATCCTCAGCTTCTGTTGCAGAGAACATTACCTGCATAAAACGTGTTTTAATCATTTCAATCTTATTAAAATTTAAATTACTTCAACTTGGCTACCTGAAATCCTGATAGTGCCTGATTCTACTAACACATCTAAGATATCTTCGGGAGCATCATTATATTGGGTATTAAGAATTTCCATAAACTCTCGTAATGACATTTTCTTACCACCCCATTCTAATTTGAGATCACTGGCTAAACCTGAATCATTCAAGTACTCTTCAGTTGATTGTGAGAAAGACTTAACTACTTCTTCCTTAGGAATAATTCTATGTGCTTTCTTTAACAATACTATACCACGAGGACTTATATTATTATGCTCCTCTAAAGTACCTATTAATTCTTCAACTTTATTCTCAGCGGGAACCAAATGCAATTCTTTAGTCACTGATATCACGACTTCACTAAAGATCTTTCTGGCTAAGTCTGCATTCTCTGAAAAACATACAAGACCTTCATCATTTAAACTAGCATATCCAGAGTCAATCATAGAATCTAAGCTCTCTGAAACTCCACGCTCAGCAAATAGCTTCTGAAGATCATCCTCTTTTATAGACTTGCCTGAAAATTCCTTTAAGAACTCATCAGTAGCATCGGGCTTTCCTATCTCCGTACTCCCGCATTCTGGACACTCTGTTTTCTTTTCAGACTCCGTGAGATCTTGCCCACTCTTCAAAGAACTGGGTTGTGTCTTGTCAATAGCGAAAAGTGATCTCCTACCACTATTGACACCCACTAATTCTATTCTAGTACCTCCACAATTAGGACAATACCATTTTTCACTAGTCCCTAATACTTCAAACTCATGTCCACAATCAGAACATTTAACTAATCTAGGAGTCGGACTAGAACAAAATAATTTCCTCCTAGTTTTACTTTCACCCAGAGAAGAGAATAGACTTCTCCTGGTCTTAGTATTTCCAAAAAGTCTAATTCTTTCCATTACTCTTCCTCTGTTTTATCTGCCGTTAAAGGCAATTCTATCTTATTATTTATAGCAGCATTACTCTTAGATCCAAATACATCCTCAGTCATAGCATTAATAAACTCAATGTATGCCTCCGCTACCTTCTTAAATCTATTAGGAGTAGGAGCACCATTCTTCTCTATCTCCTTAGAAATCATCTTATATGGTATCTGTAATTTTTGAGCTGCCACACGAGTTGACTTGCCTAAACTAGATGCACCAAGCAATGTAGAAATTTGCTTACCCTTTAGGATCTCTGGATGTATCTGCTTAAGGATGTTTAGAATATCTGTAGCAAATAATGCCTTCAATATCTTTTCATCCTCTTCTGGTAATCCTTTATTTCCTTGAGACTTAATTAATTGTCTGTAATCTATAATCAATCTTCTGAAAGACTGACGTGGAGATAACTTATTATAACGAAGTCTCTCTTTTAATGTAGCAACTGAAAACTCCTTTTGAACCTCCTCTGGCTTACTATCCTCTTCTATTACAGAATAATCAGATATCTGTGAGAATTCTTTAACCTTCAGGGTAGTAAATGAAAGCCCTACCTTAGAGGTCTTAGGCAAACCTGGAGCATAATCATCAGTTGAAAACATTCTAACTTGAGGCTCTTCCGTATTAGAAAAAGTCTTGATTTTTTTGAGATTACGAATATCAAATTTAACTTCATCCGTCTCAGGTTCTAAATTATCCTCATAAACTTCGATAATTCTAGCTCCTTTTTGTGAGGGACAACAAGTTATATCTATACTCTTAATTTGTCGAATAGACTTACAATAATCCCCCTCTTTCCCGTTTGAGATCCAATTGGCCACGACAACTCCACTAACACCGAGCATTACACCAGACTTTATGAGAGCTTTAAATCGTTTTACTTGCTCGGCCATCGCTTTATCACATATAGACTCATCAAAAAGTTCTGCATCAGCACATACCCAATCAAGCTCTGGGTCGTAATACATCTTAGTGATATACATGACAGGGCTTGGAACTCTTGGATCAACTATAAGCATTGAGTCATCTTTTCCGATTAAGCCCTTTGCTCCAATTTGATCAGCCGGGAGTGCTTTAAGATCTCTGCTTCGATGAGTTAAAGTACAGAGCATATCCTTAGCCTCTATGGACTCTTTATACTGCTCTGAATTAAAATATTCTTGAAAAGCCACTAGAGGTATTACAGAACCATCACTAGCCTTTTGAGAACATTTCCAAAATCTTAGTTTAATTTTCATTACTAATTTTAAACTTTAGTGTTTTTATTCAAGCCCAAGTTGCTGTCTCTGAGCTTGGTATTTTTCATTAACAAACTGTATATACTGCTCTATCGTCTCATCTGTTATTAAATCGACTGCCTCTGGATCTATATCTTTTAACATACTTCTAACATAATTTACATAAGCCTTAGTATCTAATAATGGCATGCTCTGATCTAAAGTTTGAAGCGCCTGAACTAGAACATTGCTTATTCCAGTAGTCAAAGCAGATATATTCTCCATGGTGTTCATAGAGTTATTATATTCTACCGTTGTCTTTGAAAATGCATGTATCCTTATAAGATCTGGATCTATACTATCATTGTATGTAATCCTATATATCGTTCTGACTAATGATTTTAAACTCTCTTTTAGTCCAGTTATAATAGATAAAGTTCTGCTTGATGCTCTCTCGGATGACTGAAGAATCTGCCACTTTCCACCACTCATTCCATCCATTATAGTAGAAGGAACACCAACTGTACTTAAAACTTGTTGACGAGTCTGATCAAGAGTCTGCATTATCTCCATCAATTTATCACTAAGCTTGTCAGTACTTATGAGTCCCTTGTTCTGAAGAGTAGCATTATAATCAGGAATAACCTTAATATTTTGACTTAAGATGCTTTCAATCAAACTGGTAACATCAAATTGAGCCGATAAGAATGAAGATAAATCATTCTGAGCTGATAACATCCTTTGAGTCCTACTACAAAGCTCCTCTGCACTCTCTAATGGAACTCCTTTATCAAACATCATAGCTAAAATAGAAGGAGTAGTCAAATCCCTAAGAGTTAGTAAAGAAACTAGTAATTCCTTGACAACTAATTCCTTAACTTTTAGAATGTTAGTATAGAAAAGGGGTTCTCCAGCTGAGTAAGATTCTAAAAGCATAACCTTAGCTCTATTTTCCTGTTTTCCGAATTTTAACTTCTCTTTTGATTCAAAGGGATTCGTATATTTTACAAAGCCTGAATTAGAAGTCTCTTTCAGATCATTCTTTAGACGCATATTAGGAGATCCCAGATAAAAACATTCATCACATGGAATTATATAAGCCTCTCCATCTTCACCCTTAGCTATATATTCATCAACAATCTCATTTGTATCAGGATCCATGTTCTTCCTGATAATCACAGAAATTGGATCATATAACTCATAAGGGAAAAATCTTAAGTGACCTTTATCATCTCTCTTTGTTCTTAGGAGAGAATAGTAAGAACCATAATAAATAACTTCTCTTAGATGATCTCGAATAAAATCAAAAATCTTAAGATCTCGAAGAAGAATATCATTAATTCTTATCGTCTTTTGTTCATCTTCTTTTCCCTCTTCATCTAGAATTGTTACTACCTGAGAAGCTTGAGTGTTTAAAAAATTATTAGTGTAATCCTCAAATAACGATATTGCTAATTTACATGTGTCGATATTCTCATAACTCTTTAACTCAGAAATACGACTCAACCAACCTGTAATACGATTGGATGGGCTGTAATTTCCTAGGATAGCTGATTGTCGGTCATTCTGAAACCTAGCAGAAGATCCACCTATTCTAGAATATCCTGAACCTGATTGACCAAAGTTCATGATGTTCGTTCGTATAGGCATCTTTCCACCCGCTCCAAAACCAACGGTAGCGAATATCTTTTGAAAAACATTTGCCATAAATTTCTTATTATATAATTTGTAATTGAGCCATTAACCGGGAACGATCCGATAACCTGCTGTTTACAAAACAGCTGCTCTGCCAATTGAGCTATAATGGCGATTTGCGTTTGAGGAGAATTACGATATCCCGACCTGTAGATTAACGGTCTACTGCTCTGCCTCTGAGCTACTCAAACGATTAAGTGGAGAAGGCGGGACTCAAACCCACGACCTCGACAGTGCTGGTGTCGCGTTCTAGTCATCTGAACTACAACCCCATCTTTATTAACTAACCTTGCCAAGTTTGAGTGTTCCTAGTAGCTAAATCAATAACTACTAAGATGTAACTTAATTCGATGATACAAATTGAATTAAATTTTTTGGTTTTTATTATTAATTATCCTTTAGATCTTAGAGACCGAGCCAACGATCTCTAAGTATGTATTTAATTTTCCTTCTTTTTCTTATCTTTATGTCTACCGTATAGATAAGCACCGGTTCCTAAAGCAGCTAAAGCAAGGCCTCCTTTATCAATCTTATTCAATCTTTTAAAGGTCTTATTTTGTTTTATAGCTCTTACCACACTATTAGTTGCATCTTGAGCATTAAGTCTAGAACCACCACCAAAACCAATAAGTCTAGAACCACCACCAAAACCACTTTTTATTAGATCATGCTTCTCGGCTGCCTTTTTTACTGCTTTATCTATCAGGATATTTTCCCCAATTCCAGCTGATAATGCTGCTACTCCACCGCCTATGGCAGCAGCTTTACCTAATTGTCTTATTTTGGACTTCTTTTCTTTTTCTTTCTGAAGTTCACTAAAAAGAGCTAATTCGTCTTCACTAAGTAATACAGAGTAGAGTCTTTCATCTGTATTAATTTCACTAAAAATTTTCTGAATTTCCATATAATTAATTGTGATATAGGAGAAATTTTATTTTACTTCTGTCCCTCCCCCCCTATATCTAAAATTATATGAGAAGAATAGATTTTATTAATGTTCAACTTAGTTCTTAGAAATCAAACAAATGATCTCTAAGATATTATTCAAAAATCTTCTAATCCTCATATTATTAAGAGCATAGAAGAAGACTTTATTTAGCTAGCCTGATCATTACGATACCACTTTTTCTTAAAATCAGCCTTTGACATCTTTCCATCAAGCATAGCAAGACGATCAGATTCACGTGCAAATTTATCATCAATAACACCGCCGCCACCTGACTTACGAATCTTATTTCTTAGACGTCTAGCGGCACGATCAGCTCCATATCCAATAGCAGTACCCAAAACAGCACCTCCGACAGCTCCAGCAACAGCGCCTCTAGCTCCTCCTCTTTCAGCACCCCTAACGGCACCATTAATAGCTCCAGCAGCTCCAACTCCAGTACCTCTTAAAGCAGAAAGACCTCTACCTTTTCCTTTCTCTTTACTTAGATGCTCTCTATTTAATTCACGAAATTTCTTTATTGTGAGAGGATTCTTATCTTTTAAATTTTTAATTAAATCCCCATAATTTAAATCCTCATAAGAATCTGTAAACTCCTTCTGAATTTCACTAAAAAGAGCGAGCTCCTCTTCAGTCATGAGAACAGAATATACTTTCTCTTTCTTCTTACCCTTCAAATAAGAAACACCAGCACCAGCACCTGCACCAGCAAGGATACCTGCAGCAGCTATGCCAGCACCAATTTTACGATTTTTACCTCCTGCTTTAAGCCAATCTAGTGCTTTCTTCTCAACATTCTTAGCCTTACCTAGAGTTTTTTCTATTGATCCGGCATTCTTATTAGCATTTATAACTGCATTGTTTTTAGCCAGAGTCTTCTCATAAGCCTCACGTGCCCCAGCAGCTTTATTACC
>AUXO014364332.1_pt1 | contig 19677 bp, 16 predicted proteins | sample 768731 | NCBI WGS metagenome assembly AUXO01 (sample SAMN02715735, study PRJNA202380) | gut metagenome | biome: sheep rumen | host: Ovis aries | place: New Zealand: Palmerston North
CTATACAACAGATGGGACAACTCCCACTACGGATTCTACATTATATGAAGAAACTATATATATAACTAATCGCTCAGGCTCTCAATATACTTATGCAAGAGAAACTCTTTATAACAGATTTCATCCTGATTATATGCCAGGAACAGTTGATTCGGGAACTTTTGTAAGAGCCATATTAGTTGATGCAACAGGGAAAACAGTAGGAGAGTTTAGTCAGGTATACTACGTAGGACTCACTAAAGACAGTGATTATCTTAATCTTCCGGTTATTTCGATTACAACTGACCCTTTCAATCTGATCGATTACGAAAATGGAATGCTCATTCCGGGTAAAACCAGAGAAGATGCACTTATTCAGGGACTTACATCTGAGTACTATTCCAATTACTACAACGCTTGGAGAAAACCTGCGAAAATTGAATATTTTGAACCTAGTAAGGACAAAACATTTGAGATAGATTCAGAATTTTACGTTGACACTGAGCTTAATGTTTCATCAAGACAAAAAGGTTTCATTCTTGATCTTGGAGACCAGCAAAACTCCGATTATAAAGGATCTTCATTGATTGACTATATTTCATCGGATGGAGTTATACGGCTTACATCAAGCCTGAATGATAACACTTATAAGATAAGAAATCTCCTTATCAACAATCTTGTCAGTGAAACTGAGATGGGAACAGCAGTGACAAAACCATGCGTTCTGTTTATTGAAGGAGAATACTGGGGATTATACGTAATAAGGCAATATCAGGATGCAGCTTATATAAATCAGAAGTACAACCTGAAAAATGAAGAAATCGTAATACATTCAGGAAATGATTTCAACACCGAATTTATGGCATTTCATGATTTCGTGACACAGAATGATATGGCTGATTCTCAGAACTATGAGAGTGCTAAGGAAATGATGGACATAGACAACTTCATAGACTATGTTTGCTTAAACATATTTATTGGAAATGCAAACTTCTATCCTGAAAAAGGCACTTCATGGAGAACAGTTACTGAGAATGGAACAGGAATGGCTGATGGCCGATGGAGATTTTTGTCAGGAGATCTTTCTGATACTTTGTATATGTCAGCACTGCAAACTCCAACAATCAACACATATTTACAGCCTGGAATACAGTCAGATCTTTTGCTTCAGTCTTTGCTCATGAATGAAGAATTTTGCAAAACATTTGAGAGCAGGATGAAATCAATGGTTTCACAGGTTTTTGACTACGATAAGTGTGAAGAAGAAATTGATTCAATAGTTTCACTTATGAAAAAGCCATGTGTTGCCGGCTTTAGACGTTATTTTGGAAGCGTTTCAGAAAGCTCATATGTTAGTGAAGCTGATAGGATTAAAGAATACTTTCAGGAAAGACCGGAAAATATCCTTAAGCTTACTAAACAGTTTGTAGACGAAGGCGGTGATCTTGAAAGAGCAAGAGAACTTACTGCTCTTGAAGAGGAAAATAATCCTCAAGAAGCTGACATCGATGAGAATACTGAAGAAAATACTGAAGAAGGTAACACTGAGGAAAATACAACAGAAAATACTGAAGAGGAAGTAGAGGCCCAAGAGGACAATACAAATGGCTGATAATTCTACTATTAGAAAATATACAAGTGAATTGATAAGATCGACATTCGAAAGCAGAAAACCTGCTCAGGTTCCAAATAGCTTATCTGTGTCTGAACTGATAACTATAGCAAGAAAGGGGCAAATGCCATATCTGCTTTTGACGTCGCTTCTGAAGGTCTTGGATGATCAAAAAGAAATTCAGATAATAGGGAACTTAATTCGTCAAAGTACGATTAAGACATTTTTGCAGGTTTTTGCAGCTAAGGAAATAAGTACAAATTTTGAAAAAAATGGAATCAGGCATCAGGTGCTAAAGGGGGCAATAATGAAAAACCTTTATCCATCGCCTGAAATGAGAGAGATGAGCGATATAGATCTCGTTGTCTATGACGAAAGTCTTGATAAGGCTGCAAAGCTCATGGAAGATATGGGATATAAGAACCACGGGCTGGTCAAGCACCACATGATTTTTTCCAGGGGAAATGAGTTGTGTGTGGAAGTACACTGGTGTTTGTTTGATGCTAATGCTGACAAGAAGCAGTATGTCTATTTTAAAGACAATTTTAAGGCCAGACTAAAAGAAGGCGCTAAATATACTTACGAATTTAGCCTCGAAGATTTTTATATCTATATGATCTCACATATGTCCAAGCATTTCTTTGAAACAGGGTGTGGAATCCGAAATCTTGTTGATATTTATGTATATATCCAAAAATATAATGAGGCCTTGGACTGGGAGTACTTGAAGCAGGAATTGAAAACCTGTAGAATACTTGATTTCGAAAAGAATATGAGACAACTCGCATTTATATGGCTTGAGGATAAGGAGTGTGAATCGTTTTTTGATCACCTTTTTGAATACATGGTGGATAGTGGTATTTACGGGAAATCAGAAAATGGGATATGGAGTCAGCTCGCAAAAGAAACATCAAATGATAGCACCAACGCTAGATGGAGATTTTATTTCCCTTCCATCAGCTTTATGAAAGAGAAGTATCACTGGCTTGAAAAAGCACCATTTCTGCTTCCGACTGCATGGGTGATTCGCGGAGTGACAGGCATTTTTAACAAAGAAGCAAGAGATCACAGAAATAACCTAATAAACAGTGATGATGAACAAGTAAAAAAGATGTTAAATATCTATCATAGACTAAACCTTGAATTTAGGAGATAGAATTGTGAACAGGAAACCGGAAATCAGTGTAATTGTTCCGATGTATAAAGTTGAAAAGTACATAAACAGGTGCATAGACAGCATTCTTTGTCAGACATACTCTGATTTTGAATTATTGCTGGTGGATGATGGTTCTCCTGACAGTTGTTATGAGATCGGATTAGCATATTCGAAAATGGATGAGAGAGTCAGGATCTTCCACAAAGAAAATGGCGGCCTATCAGATGCCAGAAATTTTGGAACAGCTAGGGCAAATGGTAAATATATTACATTTATTGATTCAGATGATTATGTGTCTTCCGATTACCTGGCTACCCTTATTGGAATGCTTAATGAAAATGATGCAGATATTGCGGTAGGCTATTATAGCGATGTTACAGATACCGCTACTCTTGACGCTGTGATTAACGAAGATGAGCAGAAAATAGAAGTGTTCAGCGGAGACGAAGCCCTGCATCTTCTTTTGGCATCATCCATGTATCTTCAGATGGAGACAGCATGGGGCAAGCTTATCAAAACTGAAATTGTTAAAAAGCATCCTTTTCCAGTCGGACGTTTACATGAAGATGAAGCAACCACATATTTATACTATTATGATGCAAATGTAGTAGCTGTTACTTACAGAAAAATATATGGATATTATCAAAACCCGGATAGTATTATGCGTTCTGAAAGAAGCGAAAAAAATATAAAGGATGCATTATGGTCATTTGCTGAGAGAGCAAAAACGCTTGAAAGACTAGGAAAGACAGAGCTTGCAAAATCCGCATGGCTATTTGCGTACGGATGGCTTTTAGAGGAAGTTATGAAAGCCCCCGGGAACCGGTGGAAATGGAAAGAGACATACAGAGATATCAGAAATGCCAGGTATGTCAAACTTCATATAAAAGAGAAAGCATTTATTTACATGCATTTTCCGCACCTGTTTGGTTTGTGGCAAAGAAGTAAAGAGAAGAGATAAATAGTGACATGATTTCAATAATTATTCCTGTCTATAATACGGCAGATTATTTGAATAAGTGCCTGTCGTCCATAGCGATGCAGACCTATAAGGATTTTGAAGCTATTGTCATTGATGACGGATCAACTGATGACAGCCCGGATATTTGCAACGAATGGGCTCTCAAAGATTCAAGATTTAAAGTGATACATCAGAGTAACGCCGGTCAATCTGCAGCAAGGAACGCCGGAATTGATGTGGCTCAAGGAGAATATCTGGCATTTGTAGATAGTGATGACTATGTTTTTGAGGAATATCTCGAAAAACTATTCAGCGCACTGACCGGTAATAAATCCGATATAGCTGTCTGTGGGTATTATGAATGCAGGTCAGATAAGACGGAAAAGTGCGGGCCATCTGAAAAATGCAGGCTGTATCGCACAAATGCTTTGGAAATGCTGATAGATGATAAGGTTCTGAAATCATTGTTTTGGGGCAGCTTATTTAAAAGAGAGCTGTTTGATGGTATCAGGTTACCGGTTGGCCGAAATTATGAAGATATGGCTGTGATCTACAGACTGTATTATAAAGCAGATACCATTTGCCTGATTCCTGATCCGCTTTATGGATATCAGATCAGAGAAGGCAGTATGTCATTTAACGATGGAACAGCACATGGGTGGCATGATAAGTGCCATGCATCTGTTATCAGCCAGATTGAAAGAACTGAGTTCTTCAGAGATAACAATGAAAAAAAACTTGCGGACAGATCGTTAGCATTATCTGTTCCCTACATTTATTCTGACATAATGACCGGATGTCAGGTGGGAAATGGTGCTGATGTGAATGAATGCAGAGATTATCTTAAAAGAAATGCGGTTCAGATACTAAGAAATCCGATACTTTCAGTTAAGGATAAAATACTTTATTGGGCTTATCGCTCAGATAATATTGCTTTTAAATATCTAAAAAAACAAAGGTAAAATGCTACTAGGAGACACTTCATCATGGAAATGAACAGAACACGGAATGCATCAAGAAATATTGCTGTTGGTGTATTCCTAAAGGCATATATGATACTGGTTCCATTTGCTATGAGAACACTCATGATATATGTCATGGGAGTTGAGTATCTTGGATTAAACAGTCTGTTTACATCAGTCTTAAGCGTATTGAGTCTTGCGGAGCTTGGAGTCGGATATGCTATGTGCTTTAGTATGTACAAGCCGGTTGCCGAGGATGATACTCAGACACTATGCGCATTGATGAAACTTTATAAGATATATTACAGGATCATAGGACTTGTTATCGCAGTTGTCGGAGTAGTATTAACACCTTTTATTCCAAAGCTTATTAAGGGTGATGTACCGGCTGATATAAATATCTATGTGTTATATCTGATTAATTTGGGAGCTACAGTAGTATCATACTGGATGTTCGCATATCGAAATGCACTTCTTGAAGCTCACCAGAGATCTGATATAGCCAGCAAGGTTGCTATTGTCACACAGACTTTTCAGTATGCCACACAGGCTTTTGTTTTACTGTACTTGAAGAACTACTACCTGTATGTAATCTGCAGTATGGCTACAACAGTCATTTATAATCTGATCGTTGCAGCTATAACAGCGAAAATTTACCCACAATATAAACCACAGGGAGATATTGATAAGGAATATAAAGACCAGATTAACCAGAGGATAAAAGACCTTTTTACTTCAAAAATAGGAATGGTTATACTTTACTCTGCCGACAGTATAGTTATTTCCAGTTTCATGGGCCTTGTAAGTCTGGCGTTGTATCAGAATTATAATATGCTTATTTCCTCAATAAGTGGCTTCATAACAGTAATATTCAGTTCTGTCACAGCAGGAATAGGGAATAGTCTTATTACGGAAACTGAAGAAAAGAACTATAACGACCTTGTTAAATTCACTTTCATGATATCCTGGCTCGGCACTTTTTGTATGAGTTGCTTCCTGTGTATGTTCCAACCTTTTATGAGATTATGGGTCGGAGAAAAAATGCTTTTATCATATAGTATAGTTGTTTGTCTTGTTTTATATTTTTATATGCTACAGCTAAATCAATTGATAAATGTATTTAAAGATGCTGCCGGAATGTGGCATGAGGACAGATTCAGGCCGATGACAACAGCTTTTGTAAATCTGATCCTAAACCTGATATTGTCACGATTCTGGGGACTGTACGGAATAATCTTTTCGACACTTCTTTCATGGCTGATTGTCGGATGGCCATGGCTTTTACATAATCTGTTTACTGTGCTGTTTGACCATAGTCACCTAAAGGATTACCTGAAAAAGCTTATCCTATATTCTGCTTCGGCTTTAATTATCAGTGCTGTAACAGCGGGGGTGGGTAATCTGATCAGAATAAATGATGTAGCAGACCTGATTCTTAGATTTGTTCTGTGCCTTGTTTTGCCTAACGTTCTTTTACTTGCTTTGTATTTCAAATCAAAAGAAATACGTGATAGCATATTGCTTGTTGATAAAATGACAAAGGGCAAGTTGAAGCTTAGAAAGATCTTTTCGAAAATTGTTTAACGGAAGGCAATTGATATTTAGTAGATAAGAATTGATTGGTGTAAATATGAGTTTAATAGCAAGAGGTTACAGATTTATCAGATACAATGAGCACAAGGCGATAACGTTAAAAGCGTGGGCTTTATCAGCAAGGTACAGATTCCAGATGCTCTACAGCGATACAAAAAAGCTCAAACACAAATGGGGCATTGCGGGACAGGAGAGTCCTGAAGATGCAACCATTGAAGAATACAGATTTGCCAAAAAAGTTTCATATGCAGTAAATCAGGTTTGCAGTAAAACCAAGTGGGAGAGCAAGTGTCTCGTAAGAGCGCTCACAGCACAAAAGCTTATGGCAGAAAAAGGTATCGATTCTACTTTATATCTGGGGTGTAAGGAAGTTGATGGAAAGATGTATGCCCATGCATGGATACGATGCGGAAGAGCTTATGTAACAGGTGGAAATGGCTCAGAAGATGGTTATGCTATAGTTGAGAAATTTAAGGCGAAGGTCAAAGATGAGTAAGATTGAGAAGTTAAAACATTATTGGAACAGAAGAGATGATGCTGTTGAGTATACGAAATGGCTTGTTGAATATACTAAACCGTATATTCCTCAGCTGATGCTACTTATGGGGTTTGATCTTTTATCGACACTTCTTTCAGTTGGAATGGCGATAATTGGAAAAGAGCTTATAGACAGGGCTACAGGTGGAAATCTCAGCGAACTTGGTTCTATTGTAATCATTTACGTACTTGTTATCTTATTATCTCAGGGACTTAGTATTCTGAGTAATGTGGTATCAGTTGTTGTATACGAGAAATTTGGTTTTGGTATCAGAAAAAATGTATACAGAAGGATACTTGATACTACATGGATTGATATCTCAAAGTATCATACCGGAGATCTGATGACAAGGTTAACAAGTGATGTGGCAGCGGTGGCAGATGGAATTGCAAGTACAATACCTCGTATTATCAGGCTTTTGGTAGAGCTGCTCGTTACTTTCTTTACCCTGGCATATTATGATCTCAGGCTTGCTTTGTTTGCACTCCTTGTTGCACCGATAGCTGTGTTTGCAAGTGTATTCCTTGGCAGCAAGATCAAATATCTTACAATAAAAGTCCAGGAAACAGAATCTAAATATCGTTCTTTCATGCAGGAGAGTCTTGCGAATATTCTTATTGAAAAGTCTTTCTGTTTGGAAGATTACTCTGAAGAGCGACTTACACAGCTAAGAGATGAGAGAATTTACTGGGTATTTAAAAAGAACAGAACCAATATGTATGCTTCAGCAGCAATGGGGCTATCATTCCAATTAGGGTATATTGTTGCATTTGTATGGGGAGCAGTTTGCATTGCTAATAAGACAATTACTTATGGTACAATGACTGTATTCCTTCAGCTTGTAAACAGGATTCAATCCCCGATTATTTCGCTGGCGCAGATGGTTCCGAGGATAATTTCCATGATGGCTTCAGCAGGCCGTATTATTGAATTACAGCAGCTGCCAAGAGAAGAATATACAGGAAAGAGTATTTATCCTGAAAATATTGGAATTGATGTATCAGATGTATCCTTTGGATATACTGATGAGATGGTGCTGGATGAAGCAAGTATTAAATTTGAGCCGGGAGAATTCACAGCAATTGTTGGTAGATCAGGAATAGGAAAAACAACACTTGTCAGGCTGATAATGGCATTTACTCAGAATATGAAAGGCAATATTTCTTTCTATAATGAGAAGGGTGAAAGCATGGCTGCCAGTCCGGATGCCAGAAACTTTATAGCATATGTTCCTCAGGGAAATACATTGTTTAGTGGTACCATCAAAGAAAATATTCTGATGGGGCGAAAAGATGCTACTGATGAGGAAATAATGGAAGCTGTAGAGAGCTCAGCTGCGATTGATTTTATAAAAGATCTTCCGGATGGTATCGATACTGTTATCGGCGAGAAAGGTGTTGGAATATCCGAGGGACAGGCTCAGAGAATTGCAATTGCAAGAGCCCTGGTAAGAAAAGCGCCTGTGCTTATTCTCGATGAAGCAACATCATCACTTGATGAAAATACAGAGCTTCGAGTTCTTGAAGGCATCAAAAAATGGAGTCCGGCACCCACATGTCTTTTGATAACACACAGACGCTCGGTGCTTCAGTATTGTGACAGGGAAATTCGGATTGTGGATAAAAAGATGGAGTATGCGACATGATCAGGATACTAATGATTGACGATGATGCGGAAGTCCTCGAAATTAATCGAAAGTTTTTCGAAGAGAATAACTGTGAAGTTAAAGTAGCAGACAAAGCAAAAGCAGGACTGGAGCTTGTGAAAAGCTTTAAGCCGGATTGTATTCTGCTGGATATAATGATGCCTGAAATGGATGGCTTGACCTTATGTAAGGAAATACGTAAAAAGACAAGTGTTCCTGTATTGTTTTTATCAGGCCGGATTTCTGAAAATGATAAAATAGCCGGCTTTGAGGCAGGGGGTGATGATTATATTGAGAAACCCTATAGTCTTAAGGAGGTTTATGCCAGAATACAGGTTCATGTGAGAAGAAATTCTGCGGCTAAGAGTAAGATATCTTCTAATATGATCATTGATCTTGACCCTTTTGTTATAAATCTTGAGAGTCATAAGCTCTTTTATAATGAAGAAGAGATCATACTTTCCAATAAAGAGTATGACCTGATGCTGTTTCTTGCGCAGAATGCAGGAAAGCTTATCACATTTGAGGAAATCGGCCTTAAATTGTGGGGAGTATATTCTGAGAATGACAGAAGAAATGTAATGGTTAATGTTTCAAGACTCAGAAAGAAAATCGAAGCACAGACGGGAGTTGATAACTTGATTGAAACTGTGTGGTCACAGGGATATAAGTTGGTGAAGAATGGATGATAAGAAGACTTTTGAGCAACCCGGAGTTTACTCGAATACGGTTGCTGAACTCTCAGAAAAGCTTTTAGAAGCAAATAAAAAGCTTAAGGAAGCAGAATTTGAGAGGACAAAACTTATAGAGAATATTTCACATGATTTAAGAGCTCCACTTACAGCAATAAGGAGTATTGTGGATCTTATCAGGGAAAAGAGTCATGGAAAAAATCTCGACCTTTCCGAAGAAGAAATACAATCCATGATGAACTTAATGGATAAGAGGGTGAAAACTCTGGAAGTACTCATACAGGATCTATATCTTATGACCTGTATAGACAATGGGAGTGAAAAGTTTAAGTTTATGGAAATACCTTTGTATCAGTTTCTTGAAGAGTATTTTTTTGCTGTTGAAATCGACAAGAAATACAAAGGCTATAAACTTTTGATGGATATTCCTGAGGATTCAACTAATGTTTATACAAAAATCGACCTTGCAAAGATGAGTCGAGTACTCGATAATCTGTTTTCAAATGCACGTAAGTATTCTCCAGAAGGGACATGTATTACTCTTGGGGCAGGTGTTGAGGACAATAAGGCATTTTTTTATGTGGATGATAATGGAACAGGAATTCCGGAAGATTCGATACCACATATTTTTGACAGAACATACACTGTCTCCAAAGCGAGAACACCATCCGATGATTCAAGCAGTGGCTTGGGACTGGCTATATCGAAGAGCATTGTTGTGCAACATGGTGGAGAAATCAAGTGTGAAAGCACATTGGGCAGGGGAACTAAATTTACGGTATATTTACCGATAATTAACAACATGGATGATACTGATGAATAAAAAAGTGAGCATTATTGTTCCGGTTTATAACGGAGAAAAGTACATAGATAGATGTGCCAATAATCTTATGGCCCAGACATATGATAATGTTGAGTTTATTCTTGTGGATGATGGAAGCACAGATAAAACGCCTGCGATATGCGATCGATATGCTTCAGTGGATTCGAGATTTTTGGTTGTTCACAAGGAAAATGGTGGTCTTTCTTCTGCAAGGAACGCAGGGACAGACAAAGCGACGGGAGATTATCTGTTTTATTATGATGTAGATGATGATATTTCCAGTACGCTTGTAGAGGAAAACATAAAACTGGCTGTTGAACATGATGCAGATGTGGTTTTTTATGGTTTCTGGTATTATGATGTGGATTGCAATAAGAGAATAGAAAACCTGATGGGAGAGAGTTTTTACGGAAACAAAGATCAGTTTTTTTATGGGATTTTGAATAAGACGATAGACCATGAGGTATTCAATGCTCCATGGAATAAAATGTACAAAGTCAGTTTTTTGAGAGAGAATAATCTTCGCTTTTTGCCGGAATTTCCAATATATGAAGATATAATTTTTGCATCGAGAATGCTGATGTTTGCAGACAAAATAGTTGTTAATGACAAGATGTATTACACCTATTATGTCAGAAGTTCAGGGTCTCTGATCACTAAATACGTTGATGGTTATTTTGACTCCGTGAAGAAATTCTACACAAATGCAATGGAGTACTGTGAGAAATATGAAAACAACAGTAAGCAGATATTAAAATTCAGTAATCTGTTTGTGACGCTTGTAAATACTAATCTCAAACAGATAAGCCGTCGTAAAGAGCTTTCATTTAATAAAAGATGTACACTTATTAAACAGATATGTAATGATGAAACTTTTAGACGAGCAGTCAGGATTTCAAAACTTGATGAGCCGAGGAAGCAAATAATCAGAAACCTTGTTCTTCTAAAGAATGCAAAGGCTATAGTTATGATGTATACTACATTGGCTCATTTTGAATAATCTAAGAGGACAGATGCTTAAAGCTTATTCTTGGCGCTGATATAGTAAATATCAAAGGAGTGTCTTGCAAGAAATAGTTTAAGCCTGTCTTTGATGCTCATGACAGAAATATTGTGAATATTCCGGTCGTAAATATCGTTGAAGAATTTCTCCATTTTTGTTTCTGATTCTTTTCCATAGAGAGTACGAGCTTGTGCTCTTAAGTTTGCAAATTTGCTAAGAAGATAGACAAGATATTTTTCTGAGAATGACGGAAAATGATCCTTGAATATTTCGTATGAAAAAAGCCAGGCTGTAGCTGCTTCGTAGGTAAAATCTTTTTTACGTGCCGCAGTTGCACTATCTTCACGAATTCTATAGCCATATAATCTATCTTCAATCCATACACACTTATTTATGTTAACAGATGCTTCAGCATTAAAAACAATGTCTTCCAAAACTCTGAAATCCCGAAAGACAAGATCGTTTACGACAGATCGTTTATATAACTTATTCCAAAGCCAACCAATAAGACCGGTAAATGTGTCCATAAAATGTGATATATATTGATCGGAGTCTTCTATAATGGTTTCAAGTTCGGGGACAGAATTAAAGTCAGGTTTTTCGTCACTATCTGTAAAAGCTATTTCGTGACAGGCTGATACATCTGCTTCATACCTTATTATGTTATTAAGCAGAGATTCAATGATATATGGACTTATAATGTCATCCGGATCCATGAAGTATACATAGTCTCCGGTTATTTGTCTTAATGCAGTATTTCTTGCTGAGGAGACGCCTTCGTTTTGTGCTTTGTGAATAACCTTTATGCGACTGTCACTATCTGCCCACTTGTCGCAGACAGCACCTGATCCGTCAGTAGAACAATCATCTACGAGGATGATTTCAAGATTGCTATGTGTTTGCGAGGTTAAGGTAGAAAGGGATTCATGAAGATATTTTTCTACGTTATAGACAGGAACAATAACACTTACAAGTGTGTTTGACATAGGCGTTCTCCTATTTTTATCACTAACGATATTATGGTGCCTGGAAAGATAAATAGCAACAATATTATTGGTAAATACAATGAGGATTTAAAATGTCAGCTATCTGGGGATGTATAGAATATGAAAGATCAAAGTGCTCGGTAGACACTATGTCCTCAGAGTACATGAGAAAATGCAAACTTGACAAGATAAGCGAAAAAAAGTTTGGCAGTGCACTTATAGGATCCGGCATTCAGATTATAAATGAAGAGGATAAGTATGAAGAGATGCCTTATGTGGTTGATGGCGGAAATGTGATCATCACAGCAGACTGCATTATTGATAATAGGAGTGAGCTTATCTGTGAGTTGTCTTTAAAGGATGACAATATACCTTCCGGAAGACTTATTTCCTACGCATATGAGAAATGGCACTATGATTTTGTTAAACATATTAAGGGAATTTTCTCAATTGCAATTTACAATGTGGCTGAAAATGAGTTATTTATTTGCACTGACAGGACATCAAGCAGATGCCTTTACTATTACAGGGATAATAAAAGAGCAGTGTTTTCAACATTGATTTCGCCAATTAAGCAGATTCTTCCTGATATTCCACGAAATGAATTATATCTTAAGGACTTTGCTGCTTTACCGGGACTTGTTCCTAATATTTCATCTGTCGAGACTCCTTGGAAGGATATTTTTACAGTAGAGGCAGGATGTAGTGTGATAATTTCTCGGAGCGGAACTTATGCCTGCAGATATTATGAGCCGGTAAAATATGATTTGCCTGATGAGGAGGAATTATTAAAGAAAAAATTTACAGAAATATATACATTGGCGGTAGAGAGAGCTTCAAGAACATCCGGAGAAGTTGGAATTGCCCTTAGTGGAGGATTGGACTCTTCTTCTGTTGCTGCATTGGCCGCCCCTATTCTTAAAAAACGTCAGAGAAAGCTTTTTTCATATACATTCATACCATATTATGATGTGACTAAACATTACAGTAGGCAGCGCATAGTTAATGAGACAGGGTATGTAAAAGAACTTGCCAAAATGTATTCCAATATAGAAATGAATTGTTTTCATAACGAAGGAAAGAGTTTTTGGCCATATTTGGGTGAGCTTTTGGATGTTCTTGAAATACCATATAAAGCATTTGTTAATCTTCCGACCATTTTAGAGATTTGCAGAAAAGCTGAGGCGGTTGGATGTAAAGTGTTTTTGAATGGTCAGACAGGAAATGCTTCGATATCATATGGAAATATTGATGATGCTGTTTATGAACTTATCAGAAAAGGAAGGTATAAAACAGCTTTTAAGTATTTCAATAATTTCTGTAATATATCGAATATAAGCAGGAAAAAGTGGTTTCCTAAGGAAATTAAAAAGTTAGCTTCTGGTAGAAACTCGATTCAAAAAGAGATTACGGCAAAGCAGTTTAATCCTTTTATAAATAGTAAACTGACATCTACATATAAGTTGTCTGAACGAAATATTTCGGGAATGATATTCAGAGCGAAAAATGGTGTTTTAAAAAAGGAAGACTTTGGCAAAGCATTATATGCAAAGCCGGCATTGTCATATATTGGAGCCATGGAAACAAAACTCGGTTTGTATACAGGGGTGGTTATAAGAGATGCCACGAGAGATCCGGATGTATTGGACTTTTGTATGTCTTTCCCTTTTGAATATTATTGCTTAAATGGTGTGCCGAGATATCTTGTGCGGGGATTTTTGAAAGATATTATTCCGCATTACATCCTTTATCCTGTTCTTAAGACGGGAATTCAAAATGCAGATTGGATATATAGGTTGAGAAACGAAAAGGAAGAGATATATAAAGAGCTTTGTTGTTTTGCTCATACTGATGAAGCTGATTATTTTGATATTGAAAGAATTAAAGGTTATATTGAAGAAATGAAGCCATTCACAATTGCTAATGAACAGGAGTATGTTAATCTTTTTGTGGCATATATATTAGATAAGTATCTGAAATGAAATATTGTTTCAAAATTAATAGAACTATTTACAATAAATTATTTTTAGATTATAATTACTACAATTGTAATTAGTAGTATTTGTTGGAGGAGCTTATTTATGAAGAAATGGGTTAATGCTAATATTTATTGCATAAAGATTTCAGATACAAAATATAGCTATGATTTTGCTGCTGATCATGATCTTGGATATCTTGGTGACGGATCTCAGGGTTTCCTTGAAGAGGGAGCTGAAGCCACTGTAATTGAAGAGGCTCCGGAGGAAGAAGTTGCTGAGATTGCATTTGATTATGCATCTGATTTTGTAAGCTGATTTAGATTATTACTACAATTCATGAAAGGTTAGATCCACCCTGTGGGTATATTTCCACCGGGTGGATTTTTTGTAGGTGAAAGAATGTTTTATTATAGTTTGTATGGATTACTTATAGAGTCAGAGGTTGAGTTTGTTCAGCTTGTTGTAGCAGATGGCAGTCTACGAGAGCCTGATGTTATTATCAAACAGGAGAACTGCATAGATGAAGTGACAGATTATCTTAAAGCACATGATTCTTATAGGAAAAGATATGATATTGGTTTCAAATATTCATGCTTTTTCAATAAAGGCGGGTATTATGTAATAAAGAATGGCAACACGATAGTATTTGAGCCTATAGATGGATATACACCTCAGATGCTCAGCCCATGGCTTCTTGGATTTGCCATTGCAATGATCCTGCTTCAGAGAAATACACTTGCAATTCATTGCAGTGCAGTATGTGCTAAGGGCGATGGCAGTAACAATGATGTGATACTTATTTCCGGATATTCAGGAGCAGGTAAGTCTTCTCTTACCAGAAAGCTTCTGGAAAGAGGCTATAAGCTGATGACTGATGATGTTGCTGCTGTAAAGTGCGAAGAAGGGGTGACTGTGTATTCGGCATTTCCTTATCAGAAGCTTTGCAGAAATGAAGTGGAAAAGAGAAATCTGGATCAGGAAAAACTTATTTATATTGATGAAGACAAGGATAAATTCTTTGTGCCTGTAGGGGAGCAGTTCTGCGATGTCCCCGGGAAGATCAGGTGCATGGTATTTATAATGGTTGGAAATGTAGACAATGTTCAGGTAAAAAAGCTTTCCGGACTTGATCAGCTTATGGTAGTCAGGGAGAATCTGTTTCTTTCAATTCTGAGTGGGGAGTGGATGAATAGTCAGGAAGTTTTAAATATGTGCCTGAAAATGGCCGGTGAATGTCCGGTTTACGTAGTGACCAGACCCAAAGATGTTGATTCGCTTGATGTTATGGCAGATACAGTGATGGGGATATAAACATATATTAGATGACAAAAGATGGAATGTTACAAGTTTGTGTAACAGTTTTGTTAGAATGCTTGATTAAAATTATTTTACTCGGTACAATAGCACACAGTTGAAATATAAATATTTAAGTTTTACGGAGGAGATGTTAAAATGAAAGCTTGGAATAAGCCGGAGCTGGCTACACTTGATTTGAACGCTACTAAGGGAGGATTACCTATTGCAGATGGAGAAGGACTTTTAATTTCAATTATTCCTCCTGCCATTATACCTGTTAGTGATGGTACAGATCATCATCATAATAGTTCATCAGGAAAGAACTGCGGTGAAACTTCAAATGATAATGAGGTTACAAACTACACATCAGGCCCTGTCAGTGGATGTGGTAAGAGATTTTAATATGCTTATGAGCTCACCAAGGAAACTTGGTGAGTTTTTTTGTATTATTATATATGAATATATGTTATAATACCTCGAAAAATCGTGAAGGCTGGATTGTTTTTTATGAGCGGTATTTATGGCGTAATGTGCATTAATAAAATTAATAGTGATGACTACTTGAATCTTTCAAAATGGAATTCAATGTATGGTGATCAGAAGGAAGAATTTTATTTTGAGGACCGTGCGTTGATTGGAATAATTCCTGAAAAGTTTAAAGACTATGAATATTCCTTGGATAATAGCATTTTAAGATATGAGAGTAAAATTGGTGTAGTTGATAGTCTGATCTTTTCAGAAGTTGTTAAGAATAGTACAGACGAATGGTATCTTCATACAGGTGTTTGTAAAAATGGGATCAATTTTCTGAAAGAAATAAACGGTGATTTTGCAGGCGCTATTTGGGACAGCAAAGAACATGAGCTTCTATTGTATAGAGATCATACCGGTGTAAGACCTCTATTTTATTATGTTGATGATAATAAAGTGATTTTTTCCTCGGATATCAGAGGAATTACTTCAATTTCTGATATAGATGCATCTGTGGATGATAAATGGATTTTTTATAATGTAACAGACGTGTATTCAATAACAGCAACTGATACTGAATATAAGAATATCAAATGCGTTCCGCCGGGGGGATGCATTAAGTTTAGTTTTATGGATGGCAGAATTGTATTGACTTGCGAAAAGTATTGGATACCCGGTGAGAAAAGAATAAAACTTGGAAACAGAGATGAATATGCCAAGGAATTAAGAAAGCTTGTTGAGGATGCAGTAAGGATAAGGGCCAATGCAACAATACTTCCTATTGGTGCTGAGCTCTCCGGAGGACTGGATTCCGGCGTAATAGATATGCTTCTTGCTAAGATGGGAAGGAAGTGTTTTTATTATTCATGGTCACCAAGTAAAGACGTACTTCCTTACGCTGTAGGAGATGAACGAATCGTTATTGATGACATATGTAAAAAGGCTGATATAGTATGTCATTACGGTGGATTACGTGTTGATTTTTCAGATCATAAGCAGATGAGTGATAGACTTCCAATCACATTTGATGATAAGACAAATGAGCTTCAGTTTCAGTTTAAATACGCATTTCCAAATTACATAAACACACCTCAGATATATGAAACGGCATCTGTTATGCAGGAAAATGGAGTAAGACTTATTTTTACCGGACATGCAGGAGATGAAGGAGTAAGTCACAGATCCAATTCGTATGAACTATTCTATAATCACGAGTATTACAGATATCTTAGGCTGATGTATTCAAGAAGCAGCATATATAAGCATAGAGTAATTAATACTCTTAAGTTGATTGCAGAAAACCAGAAAGTGGCAAAAGAAACATTGCGTGAATTTCTTCCATATTCTGATGGGGGATTGAGTATTCTGAGAAAAGAGTTTATTGATGAGTTAAAGCCTGAGGGGAAAAAGTTTCTTTTTGCATATGATCCCAGGAATTATATTCGAAATGGCGGTATAAGAAACAGGCTTGATAATCTTGCTTTTTATGGGGCTTGTACAGGTACTAGATATGTTGCGCCATATACGGATTACAGATTAATTGATTTCGCACTTGGTATACCGAGATATCTTTATCATAACTGGTATATCAACAGATATATTTTTAGAGAAGCTTTCAAAGATCTTATGCCTGAGTCCCTTTACAGACTCAGGGATAAAGTGGATCATAGCTATGATAATCTTCCCAAGCAGGATAAAGATGATAAATCTGATACTGAAGAGAAAACTCAGAATTATCAGAAGGAGGAGATTATTAAATTCCGTAAAGAATTCGTGGAAATGCTTAATAAGGACATTTGGAGTAAATATCTTGATTTTGATGCCTTAGATAAATGGACGGAATTAAAAACTGATCCGTTGTTTGATGAGCCTATTTCAAAAGCTTTATCAAAGTGTGTACTTGCAGAGTATATGGTTAAACGATCAAGAGAAATAAGAAGGGATTAGTCAGAAATAGAGTAATGAACATTTCAAAGAATTTTGTGCCACATATAATAGTATTCATCCTGCTTTGTATCTCAGCTGTATTAACACCTTCATTTAGTTACGATAGCTCGGGAGGAAGTAGTATACTATATCTCTTATCTGCCATTTTGATTTACTTTGGCGCATCATTTTGTGTTTATAAATTACTTTCCATAAAAAAGATAAATAATTATGTTGAACTTGGGAAAAGTACGGTTCATTTGTTTGTCCATTATTTTATTCCGATTATGACAGTTGGGGTTATATATCTGATTATCTTTTACCCCGGAACATGCATGAATGATACTATATATATGATGTTAAATGGTATCGGAATGGCCAATCAGCATCCTTGGATGTACTGCTATTTGTTTAGCTTTGTAACTAAAATTGTTATTGGGCTTGGTGGTAATTATACGATTGTAATCTTTTTGCTTGCACTATTACAGCTCTTTTTTTGTGCCGGAGTTTTTGCTGTTTCTCTAGTATGGCTTAGAAAGCGTGGATTATCAGGATTATTAACTCATCTTATTTGTGCTGTATACTGTCTTTTTCCAATATACAATTTGTATATGATAACCATAGTTAAAGATGTTCCATTTTCGCTTATTATATTTCTATGGCTTCCAATTCTGTATGATTGCTTTGTTTCGAATGGAAGAATACTCCAAAACAAAATGGTAATAATACTTGCGGCGTTTTTAGTGTTTTTTTCTATTTTTTTACGCAATAATGGTTTGTATATCTCAGTTGTTATATTGACAGGAATGATGTTTGCATATGGCAGAAAACATTATAAAAGAATTTTGCTTCTGTTCATTGCACTGATTATGGCAGTTTCTTTGAATTTCGTTGTAGAAAGACACTTTTATATTCATCATTTGTTCAAAGAGACAATAGGTATACCATTGCAACAGATTGCTGCTACAGTTTCTGATGATGGCAATTTGACTGGCGAAGAGATAGATTTCATAAATCAAATAATGCCAATTGAAGATATGAAAAAAGAATATGACCCGTATGACTCTGATGCTCTTAAATGGAGAGGAACTACAGTTAATGACAACTTCCTTGATTCGCATAAGGCAGAAGTACTCACTAATTGGATGAAGATTGGAGTAAAAAATCCCGGTATATATATTACTTCATACTTAAAGGCTACTTATGGCTTTTGGTCGCTTGATAATAATCAATATATAAATTTTGCTTATTATAGTTTGCCTGATGGCTTTGAAGATTGGTATAAAGATAATGGTATAAGTGTACAAGATGGATTATCTGCTAAAATGGTAGATTCGGGAATGTTTTTTTCGCTGAGAGAAGGGTCGCTTTTTTGGTTGTTCATGATGCTTACTGCTAGTATATGCCTAAAAAAAGGCACAAAAAGTCTTATTGTAGCGCTACCTGCTTTTGCAGGATGGCTGACTCTGATGGTATCCACACCAGTGGCATTTCAATTCAGATACACTCTCTATATAATGATGAGCATTCCTTTGCTCGTAGGAATGTTGTTCATTGACCTTAAAGGAAAAGGAAATGAATGTGGATGATCAAAAGTTGATTTCTGTTATTATCCCGATTTATAACAGAGAAGGATACATAAGGAAATGTGTAGATAGTGTTTTGGGGCAGAAGGGTGTTTGCTTAGAGATAATTCTTGTGGATGATGGCAGTACTGATAAATCACCTCAGATTTGTGATGAATATGCCAAGCGCTATGATAATATAAGGGTTATTCATAAGCAAAATGCTGGACTTAGCAGTGCCAGAAATGTCGGACTTGATATGGCAAAAGGGGATTATATTGTATTTGTAGATGATGATGATTTCCTTCCGGATGAAAGCCTTTCGGTACTTCTTACTCTACTAGAGAATAATTCTGCTGATGTTGCGATAGGAAATTATGCTGAGTACACAAATGAACACTTGTATAAAGGAGCTTTTTCAATCCCGGAAAAGTTTTGTAATAGAATACTAGGAAACAGAGAGGCTTGTGAACTCCTTTTGTATTCGGAT
>AUXO014272868.1_pt1 | contig 19674 bp, 11 predicted proteins | sample 768731 | NCBI WGS metagenome assembly AUXO01 (sample SAMN02715735, study PRJNA202380) | gut metagenome | biome: sheep rumen | host: Ovis aries | place: New Zealand: Palmerston North
AATTTAATTAATCAAAATGCAGACCAATATTTAGATACAATTAATTCATTATATGAAGTACAAAAACTTGAAAGTAAATATTTAGATGCATTAGATAATACAGATAGTGTTTCTGCACAAAGGCAACTTAAAGAAATTATGGATGAAGAGCTTTCAAATTTACGTGAAAGAGATAAATTGACAGAATATGATGTAGAAAGAGCTAATAAACGATATGAAATTGCTTTAAAACAAATTGCTCTTCAAGAAGCGCAACAAAATAAAACAAAAATGAGATTAAGAAGAGATAGTCAAGGTAATTATAGATATGAATACGTATCTGATGCAGATCAAGTTGGACAATTGCAAGATGAATTGAATGATATGTATAATTCTTTATATAATTTTGATAAAGCAAGATATCAAGATAATTTAAATCAACTTTATAGTGTTTGAGTTGAATTCCAAGAAAAAATGGCGGAAGCCGCACAAATTAATGATCCGGTTGCACGTAGTGAAAGAGAATTATTATTACAAAATCAATATGAGCAATTAATCAATGGATTAACTGAACAAAATGCGACTGTAAGAGAGAATTTACATGAATCAGCTTTTGATGATTTATCTAAATTATATGATATAGATGTTTCTAATTTCCAAAATATGTCTGATGAAGAGAAAGATGTCTTAATGAGTGATTTACTTCCTTATTGAGAATCTGGAGTTCAACATATGGCAGATGTATTTGCTGGAGACGATGGCTTTTTAGGAGTGTGTAAAGATGCTTTTGATCAATTGCATGATGCTACTAAGGATTATCAAGATGGATTAGATGAGTTGGAAAATACTGGTAGAATTAATTTTGAAAGTCTTGGAGAAGGTATTGATGAAAATATTGATAGAACTCAACAATTAATTAATGATAATACAGAATTAATTAATTCTTATGAAAATGAATTAGCTGCAATTGGTAATGTTATAGGAGAACTTGATAATTTAATTGATAAATATAATAGCGCAAGAGATGCGGCAGTAGCTGCTACTAAAGCTGCTTATGAATATTGATCAGGACAACAAAAACAAGCTGCAGCAGCTGCTGGTGGAACAAATCAGGGTTCAAATTCTAATAATTCTAATTCTAATTCAGGAAATGGAGCTTCAGGATCTGGATCAGGAAAAGGTGGAGCTGCAGGAGATGGAAATTTAATTGTCGGAGAAACTGCAACATATTCTGGTAGTTATTATTATGATTCTTATGGTAGTGGACCTTCTGGAAGTAAATACTCAGGAGTTGCAGATGGAATAGTTGTTGATAGAATTACTGGCAATCCATATGGAATTCATATTCATAGCGCAGATGGTAGATATAGAGATTTAGGATGGATTAAAAAATCTCAATTATCTGGATATGATACTGGTGGATATACTGGTGAATGAGGTAAAGACGGTCGTTTAGCTTTATTACATCAAAAAGAATTAGTATTAAACAAGGAAGATACTGCAAATATGTTAAATGCTATTAGTATTATGAGAAATATTACTAATATATTAGGTAGTTCAGTATTAGGAAAACTTGCTGCGGCAACCGCAGGCAACTTTAATACTAGTGTGGGTAATGATGTATTAGAACAAAACGTTCATATAGATGCACAATTCCCTAATGTGAAAGACTCAAGAGAAATAGAGGATGCTCTTAATAATTTAGTAAATATGGCTAGTATGAGAGCAAATAGGAAGTAATCGCAAGGTTACTTCCTTTTTTCTTTTGGGTAAATATATATAATATTTTTAATAAAAGTTTAAAATAAAAGTAAAGAGATTAGAGAGAAAAGGAGATGGCAGAAGTGAAGTACGAAAACCAAATATTAGATGCTATTGAGACAATAGTTAATAAAAAAGTTGAAACTGCAGGCTATGACAAAACAGTTCGTGCAAAAATTATTAACTGTGATGATCCAACAATTGGAAAATATAAGGTTCAGTATCAAGATAGCGTATTTTATGCTTATTCAGGTAGTTCTGAAATAAGCTATATGTCTGGTTCAGAAGTTTATATTCTTATTCCTAATAATGATATGAGTAGAGATAAAACAATACTTGGTTCTGTTAGTAAGTTAGGAAAAAACTATGCGGTTACCGCAGAAGGTGAAGAGGCTTTTGAAATTATTGGTAACAATTGTGTTGAAAGTAAGAATAATTATGAATTATGTTCTTATGAAACTACTGATAAATATATTATATATAATAGAGAAAGTTCTAACAATGATTTAAGAATTAATTTAAAAAGTATCGATACGTATATTCACTCTTCATCATCAATTATTTTAGCAGCTACAATTAAAACTGGTTTACCTACTGAACAACAATTTAGAGGAAACTATGGAATTATTTTTGAAATAGCATTTTCAGATAATGGAACTACTGAAGAAGTTATTAGAGAATATTGTTTAGATGTAAATCAATTTGAAGGCAATCCTTATAAAATGCCAAATTATAAAAGACAAGTTGGAATATTTGATATAGATGGAGTGAATTTTAAATATATTAATAAAATTTATTTATTTTGTAAAGATTTTCCAAATCAAGAAAGTGGAAAAGCAAAAGATATCTTTATTAAAGATTTAGAAATATGCGGTAGTCAAGCTTTAAGCGCAGTAGATCTAGAATCATGCAGTTTAAGTTTTATAACTCCGCAAGGTATTTATTTTGATAATAATGATTTATCAACAGATACTAGAACAGTTATGGCTCAAGTTAGGGTTAAAGGTAAAAATATTAATCCTGATAGTCAAAGTTTACCTTACTATTGGTTTGTTGAAAATAATGGTATCACTAGTATGAGTGAAGATTATAATAATTATGGTGGTCAAGGATGAAAATGCTTAAATAGAAAAAATATAGTTAAGAATGCGAGCGCCGGAATTGCTCCAGTGGTTGAATGAATTCCTGCTGATTATATTTATACCATAAAAAAGAGTGATACAGAAGCAAGAGAAACTAAATATAAATGTGTAGTTATTTATAATAATATTTTATTAAGTAGAACTTTTACTATAACTAACTACTCTTCTAATTACGAAATATCAATAATTTCGGATGGTGGAACTCAATTTTATTATGACATAGGAAATCCAAGTTTAACTTGTTTAGTAAATGGACAAGAATTAATTGGAACAGATTATAGCTATCAATGAGCCGAAATAGATAATAATAATAATTTTTACTCATTAGCAGAAACCACAGACTTAAATACTGAATATAATAATGCAGTATCTGGATATGAAAATCTTCAAGCTAGAATTAATGCTGAAACAGCAATGGCAGCCGCAAGTAAAAATCAATTGGATAATTATTTGACAGTTATAAATAAATATGATAAGATAATGAGAGTAGAAAAAAATAAAATTCATCATTTACAAGTTAACGAAATCACTAATTTTATTACTTATAAATGTTCAGTTTATCATAATGGAGTTTATATCGGTACTTCTTCTATTGTTATTAATAATGATTTAGATAAACAAGATGTTTATACGCTTGTAATTAATAATGGAACTCAAACTTTTAAATATAATGAAGCTGGTGTATCACCAACAAGCGACAGTTTAGATAATCCACAAGTTATATTACCTTTAAGTTTTACTGTATATGATAATTTAGGAAATGCTCTTGAAGATGATGTAATTCAACAATGCGATTTTAAATGGATTATTCCTATGGAAGATACTATGTTAAAGGTATCTGATATTTATGACTGAATAAATCAAAATGATTATAAAGTAATAGATGATGAATTAACTATTCAATATTCTATTAGAGATAAATATGATATTAAAAAGAACAATAATACTATTCAGTTAATAGTTAATTATAAAAATATGAATTTAGTTGCGGAAACAGACTTTACTTTTGTAAAAGAAGGAGAACCAGGAACAAATGGTACTGATTTTATATGTAAAATAGTTCCAAATACTAATGACACTAATTTTGGATATCCAATGATATTAAATGGAAGTATTAATTACACTCCTAAACAGGCTAACAGATGATTTAATGTACAATTATGACATAGTGGAACAAAAATTTTTGAGGGAAGTTCAACAGGAAATACTTCAGAAGGTAAGAGTGCACAAGTTGAATGAAGTATTTTAAAAAATAAATATACTGCAACACTTTATGATACTTCAAGTTTAAGTGTTACAAGTGGAGGAGTTTTTAGTTATAGTAGTTATCAAGGTGCTAATTCTCCTGCAAATATTGTTAAAGTTACTATTACTTATGATGATATTGAATATTATAGTACAATACCAGTAATCACTGCAACAACTGCTAATGGATATAGCATATCATTGGTTGAAAATTCAGGCTTTAGATATGCAACTTATAGTGCAGATGGTCGAAAACCTCAATATAATAATTCTAATCCTTTTGAATTAAAAGTTACAAAAGTAATTAATGGGGTAACAGAAGACATTAGTAATTTAACTAAGACCCAATCTGTAAATTATGATTGAAATATTAGAGGTCGTATTTGAGATCCCACATTGAATAACGGTAGTGGAGGTTGAGTAAATAGTATTCATCTAGGTGAATATAGAAGAAGTGATGTAACATTATTAAGAAGTCAAGCATCTTACAAGCCATTAGATGATTTTGATGGAGAGTGTGTTACTAATGGATTAGAATGTATTGTTTTAAATAATAGTGCTAATGAGGTTGCTAGAATTCATATTCCAATTCATTTATTACTGAATAAATATGGAAATGCAGCTATAAATGGTTGAGATGGTAATAGCGTTAGTATAGATAAAAATGGAAATGGTGTTATATTAGCTCCTCAAATTGGAGCTGGACAAAAAGAGGCAGACAATAGTTTTACTGGTATGCTAATGGGAAGTGTTAAAGAGGCTGGTAAGAATAAAAAAGATATTGGTTTATTTGGATACAATTTTGGTACACGCAGTATCTTTTTAAATGCAGAAGATGGATCTGCAATTTTTGGTAAAAAGGGTCCAGGTCAAATTATTTTAGATCCTGCCGCCGCACAGGCTATGTTATATAGTAGTAGCTATTGAAAAAAATATAAAGATGATGGTAAACCAACTAGTTATAGTTCAGCTAATAAGTCTAATGGCGGAATGTTGATTGATTTAACGACTCCTAAGATAGAGTGGGGAAATGGTAATTTTATTGTTGATGTAAATGGTCATTTAACTGCTAAGGGTGGAGGAACTATTGCAGGATTTAATATAGATGATGATTCAATTTATACTGGTAGTAAAGATAGTAGTAGCAATGTTAGATTTTCTAGTAATAATGGAAAATTTACTAGAACTATTAATGGAACTAATAGAAGTAATTTAAATTTAGCTATTAATAATAAGTTTGCTGTTGATAGTGATGGAGCTTTATATTCTGCCAGTGGACAAATAGGTGGATGAACAATTAATGGAACTGAGTTACAAAGTAATAATGGAAATACTCATATTACAGCAAATGGAACTTTGAGAGGTCCGAACTGAGAGATAAACTCTAATGGAAATGCTACTTTTAATAATATTATACTAACACAAAGTGCATATTCACGACAAAATAATCTAATTGATTTTAATAGTTTTAAAGTTAATAGAAACGGAGTTATGACAGCTACAAGTGGTAATTTTACTGGAGCTATTAATTCAGGCTCTAGTATTACTGGTTCTAGTATTTCGCGGAGGTACTGTAAGTGGTGCAACTATTACGCGGAGGTAGTATTGATATTCATAAGGGTAGTTATTATTTAACTATGGGCACTCAAACTGATCATCCTAGTGTGAGTGGATTAAATGCATATGGAGGTATTAATATGCATGGTAATGGTATATCAAATATTACTGCCCTTGCTGTATTAGATGCTAATGAAGGTTATCATACTGGTGTCGGACAAGCAACATTTTATTTAAGAAATGCTAGTGGAGGACAAACTATATTAACTTTTTACAGGGGTATATTAACTGAATACGAAGTTCAATAAAGGAGATACAAGGATATGTTATTAAGAGATTTAGAACAAAATATAGTAAAAGTTATTAATGAAAGTGGAATGTCAATAGATGGAGTTTATTTTGTAATGAAAAGTTTAATGCAAGAAATTGAAAATAAATATTATGAACAGTGTAGAATAGAAGATATAGAAAAAATGAAAGAAGAAACAAAGAATAATGTTAAAGATGAAAATATAGATTCTATAAATGAAAAAGATGAAAGGACAGATTAAAATAATTAATCTGTCCTTATTTTTATATAACAATAGAATTTTTAATTATTAAATAATTAAAAGCTAAGATAAAAAGGAGGATCTTTATGAATAAAATAAAATATGTAAAATTAGAAAATGAAGACGGCACTTATTCAGAAAGTATTCCATTTAGTACTAGTGCAAATGAAATAGAAATGTCTAATGAAAAAAATGTTCAAGAGACTATTGGTAATATTGATGTAGATAATGATGGCAGCGTAGCCGATCAATTAAATAATAAAATTAATACTAATGATATAGTAGATAACCTAAATGATGAAGCAAGTAATAAACCATTAAGTGCAAAACAGGGTAAAAAACTTAATGATTTATTAAAAAAGACAGATGAAAAAGTTGATGATAGTTATATCATTGACGAAATAGAACACATCGAATTGTATGTTGAAAATTCTCTTTCAACTGTTCAAATATTCAAGATTCCAAATAAGGATAAATTCGGAAAAACAATTGAATTGAAACATGGATTTTCAAATGACATTGTGAATTATTCACCGACAACAGAAACAGCACCACATTTTTCAAATAGAAAAAAAGCAACACTTGTTGCAAATGCATCAGTATATACTATCGCATCAGACTCTCCAAATTATCATAAAATATTGGGATTGATTATTCATGACGGTCAAGTTGTTACAGATACGAGACAATATTATGTTGAAAATGAATATAAACATCACTATATTTTGGGACTTAAAGAAAACGGACTTCTATATGCATATGAAGGAAATACAAGTGCGCAAACTCTAATTGATGACGGTGTTCTTGAAAGCTGGACAGCTTTTGTTCCTATTTTGTTAAATGGAGAGAATAACAGAAATAATTTACTGGCTAAGCATAATTGGGAAGCTCCAGAATATACTGAGACAGAAGATGAAACACCAACTGCAAATAAAATATATTATACTTTAGATGGAAGTAAATACGTAGGACATTATAATTTAACTAATTTTTCTTCAGGTATTACTTATTTTGAACAAATTGCAGGTACTCGATATCCTCGTCAAATTATCGCACAAAATGAAACAACAAAAGATTTCTATATTTTATCAACTAATGGAAAAGGCGTTACATCTAATCTGGGAACAACATTCGAAGAAGTTATCACATTATTAAAATATGTTGATTCAGGAATTACATTTGCATATTCATTTGATGAAGGTGGTTCTGTTCAAACAGTATTTAAAAATATAAATTATATAAACCCAACAGATAATCCTACTATTTATTCAGCTAAAACTAACGGAGTAGGATATACATTAAGAGAAGTTCCTGATTTTATTTATTTTTCAAAAGAAGCTGAAACTCAAAAAGATTTAGATATTAATAATTTATATAGTGAGATTCAAAATTTAAAAACACAAATTAAAAATTTAAAACTTTATAATGATGTAAATTCAGAAATAAATACAGGTAATAGTTTTCGAATTAATAACTATGCAAACGAAAGTTTAAATACTAATGCAATCCAATTTTCACAAATTCAAAACGACGGTACTATGAAATTAATTAATTCTCTTGTTTCTAACGTTACTTCAGCTCCAGGTTCATGAAGTTTTTACGATAATGAAAATTCAAAAACTATTTTAAGAATAAAAAGAGATGGCTATATAATGACACTTGACGGCTCTACTGTGTTAGATTTAGCTAAAATATTTAAGTTACCTAAGGTTGTGACCAATATTGACTCAATACGAGAAATGAGCGTAGTATTTTGTACAGGTGCAACAACAAATGCTCCATTCCATGATACAGACACTAGAAGTAATATTATTATAACTTTCTATACAAATCAAAATAACGGTCAAGCTGGACAAATTGGATTATATCTTGGCGGTGCACCTTCTAAAATAGCATACCGTTGTATGACTAATAACACTACTTGGGGTAGCTGGCAATATTTAACATTGTCTGCATCATAAACAAAAAAAGATGGCTTGACCGTCTTTTTTTGTTACACATGGAACATTATGACACGATTGTATTTGTTAAACTAAAATCACTAACATTTGCGTAATTGTGCCAACATGTTACTTCTGTTCTAAAAATAAAAGTGATTTTTTCCATGCTATTTATTGAAACTGAAATATTATTGTGATAATTCGAACAACCAACAATTTTGTCATTTCCAATTTGTTTGATTTGTAATATTTGGATTTTTTATTTTCATTGTCTTATAACTAGTACAGGATGAAAATGATATTTAGAAGTATGTGATTAAAAATATATTCTATTTATAATTTAAAAAGAAGATTTTCATTTTTATGACAGAATTAATTAAGAAAGTTAAAATAGAACTTTTACTGATTATATACCATTAGGAATAGACATTGAGAATATAGATTTTATTTAATAAAAAGGTTTACTAGTAATTAGTAAACCTTTTTATTTTTGGTCTATTTTATCTAATCATTTTAACTAGACTTTCACGTATTATTAGATAAAAATATAAAAGAGATAAGAAAGGAGACGTTCTTATTATGGCAGATTTAATCAAAAAAATTAAAATAAAAAAGCAAGATGGTACCTATACTAATTATATTCCAATTGGAGTAGATGCTATTAATGCAATTACTGATGATGGGGATTCTGTTCAATTTAAATTAAACAAAAAACCCTATTGTTTTGATACTGTTGCAGATATGAAAAATGCAAAATTAAAAAAGGGAGATTATGCCGTAACACTTGGATATTATAAAATTAACGATGGTGGATCTAGTGTTTATAAAATCAGAACAAAGACAGAAAATGATATTATAGATAATGGAGCTATTATTTCAATAAAAGACACATTAGTCGCCGAGATAGTGGCAAATGAAATATATGTGGAACAATTTGGTGCTAAAGGAGATGGACAAACAGATGATAGTATAGCTTTTCAAAATGCTTTAAATTATATTTCTAATAGATGTATTTTAAAGTTACATAAAAATAAAGTGTATTTAATTGCTAATACATTAAAAACTTATAAGAATACTAATTTTAATTTAAACGGTTCTACAATTAAAGTAAATAAAAAAATATCTTTATTTTGAAATTTTGATCCTACTGATACTTATTTATTATATAATGGAAATGGAAATATAGAAATTTATAATGGTATTATAGATGGAGGCGTAATTTCTTATATTCATGGAGAAAATATTAGATTTGAAAATATTATTTTTAATTCTTGTTTATGAGATCATTTTATTGAGATTTGTGCTTGTAAAGATTTTAAAATAATTAATTGTGAATTTAATGGAATTATAACACAAACTAGCGATAGAAATTATGTGGAATGTATACAAATTGATGTTTGTAAAAGAATAGCTTTTCCTTATTTTACTGATGAAAATAACCCTACTTATGACGATACTTTAAATAAAAATATTTATATTAATAATTGTAAATTTACAAGAGGGAACTCTGGATTTTCACTTTATACTGCTATAGGATCTCATTCTTGAAGTGCTAATTTATCTAATTATAATGATAACATTAAAATATTAAATTGCTATATAGAAAATCCTGAACATGATGCAATAAGATTATATTCTTGCAGCAATTCAAATGTGGAAAATTGTATAATTAAAAATGTTGGTAAAAAAGGTATTATAATAGATGGGAATTCTAATAATATAGTGGTTAATAACAATCAAATTTATAATTGTACCGAAACTAATATAGGAATTTATAATAATGAAGATGCTTATTCAAAAGAAAATATTTTTATTACTAATAATGTTCTTAAATCTACGGGGACATTAATTGCAGCAAAAGCAATTTCTAATTTACAAATAAAAGATAACAGTTTTAATATAGAAAATTTACATTCTCAAGTAATATGATTAAATAATATTATAAATACAGTATTTAAAGGAAATATTTTTAATAAAACAGCATTAGATAAAAATATTATATTTGTTAATGCTAATACTACATTTGATTATTGTGATGAATATTTACGCTTATACTATGGAAATATCACAGGATCAATTAATTTAAATTTGAATATTACTTTATTTAATGATTTAGTAATTGCTTTAGGAGCTCCAAGTCTTGGAACTTATACAACTAAAAATATTAAATCTTGAGTTTTGGAAAATTTTAGACTTAATGATAAATTCCAATTTAATAATGGAGAAACAAAACAATTATTTACTATTGATAGCGCAAATGCTAAAAATATAGTTTCTAGTGTTAGTTCAGGAACTGAGCTTCCAATTCGTGGAATTTATGCTAGAAAAATTTAAAAATTATTTTTTATATGTTAAATAAAAACCTATCTCTAACTTTTACATAGAGATAGGTTTTTATTTTTGGTCTATTTTATCTAAATATAATAATAATATTTTCATATATTATTAGATAAAAATATAAAAGAGATAAGAAAGGAGACGTCTTTTTTATGGCAGAATTAATTAAAAAAGTGAAAATAATGAAACAAGATGGAACTTTTACTGGCTATATACCATTAGGGGCGGATGCCGCAAATGTCAAAACTACTAGTGGTGAATCTGTTCAAACAATATTAAATAAGCTACAACAAAAAAAAGTAAATTGTTATGACAGTATTAGTTCTATTGATGATAATGTAGATATTGGTGAAGTTTTTGTATTGGAAAATTATGATACTCTTTTTACTGTTGTTAGTACACCTACAATTTCTTCATTAAAAATTAGTGATAATAGATATGCTGACGTTATATCAACAAAAGCATCTATAGATAGTTTAGGTATTACAACTACAATAGATCCAACTTTATTTACAGAAATTATAACATATATTCGTAATAAAAGAATTGAATTAATTTTATTAAATAAAACTTATAATTTAAATAATTCTATTACGCTTACCAATGCAGATAATATAAAAATAAGTGGATTAAGTTATAATAGTAAAATTAATTATACTGGAAATGACTATGCTTTTATTATTAATAGAATGGATTATGGAAAATTATTTAACTTTAGTATTACTTGTAATGGAGCTGGTGGTATTTATTTTAAATATACTAGTGGTAGTTCTGAAATTATTTCAAGTACCCTAGATAAAATTGAAATCTTTTCTTCAAGCAATCCAATTAAATCAGATACTTATATGAACCATTTTAATTGTGAAAATTGCACTTTTGAAGTTAGTACTTCAGATGGAGTTGGTATAGATTTTTCCAATGCTAAAAATCCTGATATAATTACTATTAATAAGTGTATAATAAAAAATACTAAAGGTTTAATGGGTAATGAGAGTTATGGCATAATTTTAAATAATGGAAAAGCTATTAACATAACAAATAATGATATGAGCTTTTTTAAATATATGTTTTACATGAATACTACAAATAATACAGCATTTACAAATACTATTAATATTTCATATAATTACTTTTCTTCAGTTTTAGATACGGCTATTTATATTAATGGAATCGATAATAGTAATTTTGATGTAGAAAATATAGTTATTAAAAATTGCGTCATTGATGCTAAACAAACAAATCCAATGAATTATGGAATTTTTATATCTGGCGTGACCGATTTAACTATTGAGAATTTCGATATTATGCAGCGAGCAGAACATTTAATTTGATTGTCTAATTGTAGTGGTGAAATTAGAATGGTAGAGTATACAGATTGAAATGTTGATCAAACTAAAAATCAAATCAATGACTTAGTTAAATATAATTATTATAATGCTCAAAAAATATATACAGTTCCTGCAAATGGAAACGTATCTGTTTCGCTAGGGAGCCTAGGTAATCTTATTAATTTTAATAATTATATTTTAACTCGAATTGGAGCTAATAATTCAACTAGTGGTTTAACCGTATCTAATTATGTTAATGCAAATGGAAAAATTAATTTTACATTATCAAATTCAAATAGTACAAGTGTAGATGTTTTTGTGCAAGGATTTTAATAAAATTAAATAAGGAGGATATTAAATGAGTTTAAAAGGAATTGATGTATCTCATTATAATCAACCCATTAATTGAAATCAAGTAAAAGGTCAAATTGATTTTGCAATTCTAAAAATGGGTAATATTGGAGATAATAAAAAGTTTTGATTAGATGCTTCATTTAAAACTAATTATAACGCTTGTAAATCTTTAGGCATTCCAATTGGTGTATATCTATATTCATATACTAATCAAGTAAATAATGCAAAATTGGCTGGACAAGAAGTCGCTAATTATATTAAAGATTTACATTTTGAACTTCCTATTTATATTGATATGGAAGATAATGAAATAAAAGTAGAAGGAAAAGCAAAACTTTCAGAGTTGGTAAGAGCTTTTAATGCGGAAATTGAAAAATCTGGGAAATGAGCTGGAGTTTATGCTAACCTAGATTGATTTAGAAATTATCTTGATGAAAGCATTAGAACAAAATATACTACTTGAATTGCCCATGTTGAATTTCCTAATCAATTAGATAAATACAAAGGACAATATGATATGTTTCAATATAGTTGAAAAGGTCATGTTGCAGGAATTAATGGAAATAATGGTAATGTAGATATGAACATTATGTATAGAGATTTAATAACAGAAATTAATGGTGGTAAAGAGATAACACCTCAAAAGCCACAAGAAGGGAGCGACGAACCAGTGAGAGTATATCAAAATGGAAGTACACCAGAAAAAATATATGCAGATACAGATTTAACTAAACATATTGGAACTTTAAATCCATATGAATCATGTGATTGTTTTGGCGAATTTCATGGTAGAGCAATGGTTAGATATCATGTTGATGGAAGCAATAATTATAAGATTGGATTCGCTAAATGATTAGGTGGAATAAAATAAATATGCGGGAATTCGATTATAGATCAGTAGACTTAGATAAAAAGATCTATAATCGACTGCCGCCGCGGAGGTAAATAATATGAAAGAAGCTATTTTAAATACATTATTAATTATGGGATGATTAGGAGTTGTATTAGCTACTCTTGCTATTGTTAATATTTTAACTGGAACATTAACTAATATGTGAACAAAAAATGAAAAATTTGATATTAAAAAAATGTCAAAAGGAATTATTAAAGTAATTTCATTTTTTATTTGTTCTGCTTTTGTAGCGGTTGTATTTACTATGTTACCTTTTATTAATGAAATGATTAATAATATTTTTAATATTGAATTAATTTCAAATGAATTATTAAATACTTTTTCAAGTGTTGGAGTATTGGGAGTGGTTATTTCTACTATTACAACACAAGGCAAAAAAGCTATTCAAGGAATTATTGATTTAGCCAATATTAGCTCTAATGAAGAATAAAATTAATCAAATATATTTAATTAATTTAACCTCTTTTTCAATATCTTTAGAAGATATTAAAAGGAGGTTTATTTTTTATGGATAAAATTAAAACTGTAAAAATAAAAAATGAAGATGGATCAGTCAGTGAAGAATCTTATTCTATATCTGTTGATGCAATAAATGTTGACATGTCTAATGGAAAAGATTTGCAAGATACTGTTGGTAATATAGATATTGATAATGATGGTAGTATCGCTAATCAATTAAATAACAAAATTAATATTAATGATATTATAGACAATTTAAATACTGAACAAAATAATAAACCATTAAGTGCTAAGCAAGGATATGAATTAAATGTTAAATTAAATAAAAAACCTTATTATTTTAATACTGTTGCAGATATGAAGTCTGACACTAGTTTAAAAAATGGTGATACAGCAATAACTTTTGGATATCATGCTGTTAATGATGGCGGAAATACTGAATATAAAATTAGATTATTAAATAATTATGATGTAATAGATGAAAAATTTATTATTTCAATAACAAATACCCAATTAGTAGCAGAATTAATACATGATGAAAATATTAATTTAAAGAAAATAGGTGCTTGAGCAGATGGAGTTACAGATGATACTGCGGTTCTTCAAAGTGCTCTTTCTCAAGATTCAATAAATAATATTTATATACCTGCAAATAGTAGTATATTAATTACACAAGATATTGAGATTCCTAAAAAGAAAGTTTTACTAGGTTCTTATAGAACAAGTAAAATTATTGCTACCCAACAAAATCCATGTAATCTTATTATAAAAGGTCATACAGCAGAGCAAGAATTCGATGGAAAAATAGAAGGAGTTGGATTTTATTACGTAGGCATTATTCTTGGAGATACAATAGAAGATTTTGGAAAAAGTTACACAATAAAAGATTGTCATTTTTTTAGAGGCGCTTATGGTATTTTAATTAAAAATAACACATGACTTTGTTTAATTGATAATTGTAATATTCAAAATGTGACACGAGGTATTAAAGCAGATTTTGAAAATGTTATTAATAGTGGCGCTGCAATAAAAATAACGAATTGTAATATTTATAATTGTAATTATGCTTTTTGAATTAGTGGAGCCGCTTTAGATGGATATAATATTTTAATAAATAATTGTGATTTTGAACATAACGATTATTCTATTTATGCTCTTAATGGAAAGGGTAACAATATTCAAATATCTAATTTTCACGTAGAGGGTAATAGAATAGGAAGTATTTATACCGAAACAACTAATGTATATATTAATAATATTTGGGATTTTGATTCAAATCCCGAAACATATATTGCAAAATATACAGTTATAAATAATGGTCGTATTTTTATATATTCTGGACGTATTAATTATGTTGATAATAAATTAGCTAAAAATATTGGAGGTGTTATTTATATAGACACAAATCGAGTAGTAATGCCAACGTTTTTATATAATAAACAAATTTTAACTGACGATTCTACAAAAGGAATTATTGTTCCTGATGGTACAATTTATCCTATACCCACATCGGTTGCAACAAAAATATATTCTTCAACACAGGTTGCTGATTTAACAACAATTGAAAAAGGTTCAAATAATGGTTGTATAATAGACATGATTTTAAGACAAAAAGATAGTGCTTCTAGTGAAAATACTCCATCATTATCTGTTTTTATGAGTTCAACAACTGGTACTAAAGGAATTGCTATTCCACTTGTAAAAGATAATTGTAATATTCATTTAATTATTGAATATAAAGAACATATATTAAGAGCTTATTGTTCTTATTTGATAGATGGTCAAACCATTTCAAATATATTTGAACGTGAAGAATATTTTACCTCAGATACAATAACAGCTTCAAAAACAATTCAATTACGTTATAATTATGGAATTGGAACACTTACAACAAATAGTATAAAAGCTACAGCTTTAAATGGATATTTTATCGTATAAAATAGAAGATAGAATCTCTTTTTTATTCTATACAAAATAAATGTATTTTTTATAAATATAATATTAAAAGAATTAAACAAAAATAATTAGAAATAAATTTAAATATACAAATAACATTTTTGCTAAATATCAATTAATAGGTCAAAGATATTTTATATCTTTGACCTCTTTTTTATATATTATTAGACAATAAGTTAATGTAATTATTATAGGAGGAAGATATAAAATGTTAAACTTGTTAAATTATTATTCATTAACAGAAATAATAACTTTTATTATTTTATTATCTTTATCTATTAAAGGAGTCATAGACTTTTATGATTGAGCAAAAAAAAGAATTAAAGAACCTGTAGATAAAATATATACAGATAAAGAAATGCAAAAAAAAGTTTTAGATACATTAGAGTCTCATAATGAGCAAATTAATAAAATGTCAAAAGCGGTAGATATTTTAATTCGTTCAGATAAAGATGATATAAAATCATGAATAACTGAAAAACATCATTATTTTTGTTATGAATTGGGTTATATAGATGATTATAATTATCAATGTATCGAAGCCAGATATACACACTATAAAGAGGAAGATGGTAATACTTTTATTGATGCATTTATGGATGATATTAGAGCATTGCCAAAAGTTTCAGTAATTGATAATAAAAGTAACAAACGATAGAGAATAAGAGAGAAAAGGAGAGATAGTATGGCAGTTAATAATAATTTATTTCCTCCAGTATGCGACGTTTATATGCCAGCATTCTTAGTTGGAAGTAGTGATAGTCAAAAAAATATATGTAGAGTATATTTTTCTATTTCTTTATATAATAGTTTAAGTGACATAACAAATGCACAGGTAACGGTTACTAATCAAAATACTAACATATCAGTTTTAGATAGAAGTAAGTATCCTTGTGAAATTATGTTAACTGACATTAAAACTGATATAACTAAAACATCAGATGATAAATATTATATAGAAATAAAATCTAGTGATATTGAAGATGGTTTTCAAATAAACCAATATTATAAAGTACAAATTAGATTTACTGCGGCGGGAGCAGCTTCTATAGATTTAACTCCGCCTCAAGCGATTGATAGTTGACTTGCCGCAAATTTATCTAGTTTTTCAGAATGATCAACAGTATGTTTAGTTCGAGGAATTAGCGTTCCGAGTTTAAATATATCTGGTTTTGATAATTCTGCAGATACAACCGTATGATCTTTAAATAATGTAGATTTGGTTGGTAATCTTACTTTTGCAGATGAGGCAGAAACAGATACTTTAAAAAGTTATCAAGTAAAATTATATGATACTAATAATAATTTATTAAATAATAGTGGATTATTATATTCTAATGCATATTCTAACATTAATGAATTTAATTATATATTTGAATACGCTTTTAATGAGGGTGAAAGTTATTATTTTACTTTTGAATATGAAACTAACAATATGTATACAGATACTTTAACATATGAATTTATGGTAGTTCAAGAAAGTGCAGAAAAATTAGATGCAACATTAACTGCCACTCTTGATAATATTAATGGAGCAATAGCTTTAAATATAAAAAGTTTAAATGATGAGGGAAATTTTGTAGGAAATATTACAATTAGAAGAGCTTCTAGTGAAAGTAATTTTACTATATGAGAAGATATACATACTGAATCTTTTGAAGAAAATAGCATATTAGATTATACTTGAGTTGATTATACAATTAAAAGCGGTGTTTATTATAAATATTTAGCTCAAAAGAGAACAAGCGTTGGTAATAGAGGAGTTGCTATTCATGCTATTAATGAACCTTTTATGTTGTTATTTGATGATATGTATTTAACTGGAGATGATGGTCAATTAAATATTAGATTTGATCCTTCAATAAGCTCATTTAAAACAACTGTTAGTGAATCTCGTACAGATACAATAGGAAGTAAATATCCTTTTATTACAAAAAATGGTGCAGTTGGATATAGACAATTTCCTATTGGAGGAACTATTACTCATTTGATGGATCCTTCTCATTTAATAACTTCAAAAGAAGAAATTTTTAAAGATAGCTTAAAATATTATGAAGATTTTAATAAAGGTAAAAATGTAAGAATAGATAATTTTAATGATTGAACTTATGAGCGTGAATTTAGAGAAAAAGTAAAAAATTTTTTACATGAACATAAGGTTAGATTATTTAGATCTGCGACAGAGGGTAATATACTTGTTAAATTAATGGATATTAATTTTACCCCAAATGCTACTCTTGGTAGAAGAATATATTCTTTTACAGCCACTGCATATGAAGTAGATGAGTGTAATATTAAAAACTATGATAAGTATGGAATTTCACCTCTTGGAACATATGATACTCAACTTCAATTTTCTAATGATTATGTTGGACAGTACAATGAAATAATACCCGCGAATACTGAAGTGTTAAGTTTAATACAAGAAAAATATGAAAAATACGCAAAAGAAAATTATATAATGGCTATTCAAAATTTAGATTTCTTAAGATTGGAATTTGAAAATCCGCCTTATTTAATTAAAGAGGGAGAAGATGGCCCTTATATAGTAGATGATGTCGGAAGCGATAGAGAAGATTCATCTTCCGCGATTTTAGGTTATTTAGCTTATATAAACAATAAACCTATTATAATTAATCCAGAGGGTGTTTATGAATTAAAAGGCGATGATATTCAAATTACTTCATTAAGCTTTCCAATTGATACTAAAGTAAATTTGCAATATCATATTAATATTAGTCAAGTAGAAGATGCTAGTAAAATAATTCAAACAAATAGTTTTTATAGAAAAGTTGGTCAATTATGAGGAGCATTTTCTCCTAATGATTCAATTTATCAAAAAATTTGAAATAAATATTTTGAAAAATATTCTAATTATCAACAAACCATGTTGTCACTTGATGGTATTAAGATAGAAGCAGAACCTGGAACAGTTATTTATGTCAAAGAATCTGCGGATACAGATTTTGAACGACATGTTATTGGACCCACACATACACTTACTTTTGATGCAAAAGATTCTGCAATAGAAGGATTATATTTTGCGGGTGTACATCTTGAACCAGCAACTTCTGCAGAGCAAGAGAGGGAAACATTACCTAATAATAAATATATAGAAACAAATGAGGTATTAGACAAATATGTTACTGATACATCTCAGTTAATAAAAAATGGTGTTTATACTCTTGCGGATGATTATCTAGAAGCACTAGATCAAATTACAGCAAATTATAGTTTTAAATCTAAAAAACAATGATTAAATGAAGATACTACATCCATAAATCAAGATAATATTTTATATGACAATAATGATTATACATTACTGTTAGATAGAATTATAAGTTCTATTGATGATGGTGGTTTAATTGTAGAGGAAGAATGAATTGAACAAGTTGGAAATGGTATATGAAATGGTAATTTATTTGTGGATGGTACCCAAGATAATATACTATTGACTCAAAATAATTTAAATCATAAAGAAGATTTAATTAAAACTGGAGATCCAATATACAATGATATTAATTCAATTAATTCTTATAATCAATATTATAATTTGGTATTAAATAAAGAAATTGATAGACAGTTTGCTTTAATATTACAAAGATTAATTGATGAATCAAATAACAGATTCATTTGATATAATAATCAATGGTGATTATTTACAAATAATGATGATTTACTTTGTTCTGTTGAAGCTTTAATTGACTATTACTGTGAAATTGTGAAGGGGAGGTTTGCAGAATAATGAAAAAAGTATATGAATATTCTAATGACAAAACCTTTTTAGAATTAATAGATAATGAACACTTAAAAGAACAATTTGTTAAAATAACGATATTAGATTGATTAGAAAGACCAATTCAAGAAATTCAAGGATTAGTTACAGGTGGTAATCTTAATTTAGATGGGAATTCTAATGTAAGAAGAACAATTAATTTATCATGTTTTATAGATGGTTTAGAAAATGCCAATATAACAAATTTGGATAATTTATTCTCTATAAATAAAAAAATGTTTTTAGAGATTGGGTATGTTAATACAACTACTTTATATACAAATCATCAAATGATATGATTTCCACAAGGAATTTTTGTAATGATAGCTCCTTCATTAAGTCATTCGACTGGAGGAGCTTCATTACAAGTTTCATTA
>AUXO010990776.1_pt1 | contig 19665 bp, 14 predicted proteins | sample 768731 | NCBI WGS metagenome assembly AUXO01 (sample SAMN02715735, study PRJNA202380) | gut metagenome | biome: sheep rumen | host: Ovis aries | place: New Zealand: Palmerston North
TTATTCAGTTGGTACTCTACGAGGCGAATCAGCGACTTATAGTCTACTGATCCATCCTCCATAAAGGGTGTTATCAACGCAATACCTAATCCTTTGAAGATGTTATGTGCCATAAATATTCTGAAATTCTTGTCTTTGCGGCTGCAAAATTACACAATTTAATTGTAAAACGTTAAAGAATTGCTTTAAAAAATGTCATTTTCACACTTTCCTTAATACGACAGCCGAGCGGGCAGGGATATAGAGCTTGAGCCACTCCTTGCGATCCTCTACATACATGGGGTCATAGTTGGTCAGGTGCGTCACCGTGTCGTCTGCGAAACCATTGCCGCCAAACTCCTTAGCATCGGTATTGAGCACTACCTCGTAAGAGCCCGTAGGAACGAGGAATCCGTAGTCCGTATAGCTGCGCGTCGGTGAGAAGTTGAAGACGAATACGAGGTCGCCGCGCATGTAGCACAGCACCTGGTCGCCATCGTTATGCCAAATCTCTGTAACAGGCGTATCCTGGAAATTCTTCTGTGACTTGATGACCTCCAGCATCTTCTGGTCGAAGTCACCCAGCCAGTGATAGCAGAGATCCTTGTTGTCGACGAGGTTCCACTGACGACGGGCATACTTGTATGACCAGCCGTTCCCCTCACGTGGGAAGTCTATCCACTCTGGGTGTCCGAACTCATTACCCATGAAGTTCAGGTAGCCACCATTGATAGCGCCGGCTGTTACCAGACGAATCATCTTGTGCAGGGCAATACCACGCTGGGCAATATCGTTGACGTCTTTCTTGGCAAAGTGCCAGTACATATCGGCGTCTATCAGACGGAAGATAATGGTCTTGTCGCCCACCAGCGCCTGGTCGTGACTCTCGCAATAGGAAATGGTCTTCTCATCAGGACGACGGTTCTTGACCTCCCAGAAGATAGAGCATACATTGATGTCCTCATCACGCACCTCCTTAATGGTCTTAATCCAGTAGTCAGGGATATTCATCGCCATACGATAGTCAAAGCCATAGCCGCCGTCCTCGAATTTAGCCGCCAGACCAGGCATACCGCTGACCTCCTCAGCAATAGTGATGGCATTCTTGTTGACCTCGTGAATCAGACAGTTTGCCAGTGTGAGATAGCAGATAGCATTGTCATCCTCATGGCCATTGAAATAGTCACCATAGCCGCCAAAGGCTTCTCCCAGTCCGTGACTGTAATATAGCATAGACGTTACGCCATCGAAGCGGAAACCATCGAAGTGGAACTCTTCCAGCCAATACTTACAGTTGCTCAGCAGGAAGTGCAGAACGTCGTCTTTGCCGTAGTCGAAGCACAGCGAATCCCATGCCGGATGCTCGTGGCGGTCGCCAGGATAGAAGAACTGGTTAGGGTCGCCAGCCAGATTGCCCAAGCCCTCTACCTCGTTCTTCACAGCATGTGAGTGTACAATATCCATGATGACGGCTATACCCATCTTATGGGCTGTGTCAATCATCTCCTTCAGTTCTTCGGGAGTACCAAAACGGCTTGAAGGAGCAAAGAACGAAGACACATGGTAGCCAAAGCTGCCATAATAAGGATGCTCCTGGATAGCCATCACCTGAATAGCATTGTAGCCGTCCTTTTTCACACGTGGCAGCACATTCTCCGTAAACTCCTTATAGGTGCCTACCTTCTCGGCATCCTGACTCATACCCACATGGCACTCGTAGATGAGCAGCGGCGACTTGTCGGGCTTGAAGGTCTTTTTCTTCCATACGTAGGGTTTCTCAGGATTCCACACCTGTGCGGAGAATATCTTGGTCTGTTCATCCTGTACAACGCGGCGGCACCAAGCGGGGATGCGCTCACCCTCTCCACCATTCCACTTGACCTTCATCTTATAGAGGTCACCGTGCTTGATGGCTTTCTCCGAGAGTCTCAGTTCCCAGTTGCCTGTCCCCTCAATGCGCTTACACTTATATTTGTCTGACTCCTGCCAGTTGTTGAAATCGCCAATCAGATATATCGCAGTAGCGTTCGGTGCCCACTCACGGAACACCCATCCCTTTGCCAATTTGTGCAGACCAAAATAGAGATGTCCGCTGGCAAAGTCGCTCAGCGTCTTCTTACCATTACGTGTCAGCTGGGCAATCTTCCATAGTGCATGGTCATGACGACCGCGGATAGCCTGTTCAAAAGGTTCCAGCCACGAGTCGTTACGTACCAATCCAATGTGTTTAGGTTCTTCTACCTTCTTGGTTTTCTTCGAAGTGTCTTTCTTCGTAGTAGTCTTTTTAGTTGTTGCCATAGAATTATGCTTTTACTTTAAATATAGCTTTCTTGAATTCGGGGACTCCTGCAATACAGGGTGCATGACCGTCTTGCGGAAAGAAGATAACCATCATGCCAGTCTGGCAGGTCACATAGCTGTCGGCTGCCACATTGGGAATCATAGTAATATCCTTCTCTTCATCAAATTCCGTCTGAGGCAGCAGGCTGCGATGGGTATAGCCGTAGGTTTCGGTAGCCGTCAGCGGTATCTGGATATCAATCATCCTATTGTGTGCCTCAAGAACAGCCTCGTCAGGCGTCTTGCCCTTGGTAGTAGTAATGTTGACAAAAAGGTCCTGGCCTTCGATTTCATACTTACCATCTGCCATCTTGTTCAAATCGTTGGCTTTCAGGAACTCCACAACTTTAGGAAACAGCGGATTGAGAGCCGCATATTTCTCCAAATTGTCTAACTTGTCGATGATCATAGTATTTTAATTTTTTATCTTTCTGAAATTTAATGTTTAATCTTTCTGAAATTTAATGTTTAATCTTCACTCTACCTGTCGTTTGCCTCTGACATACGTGCCTTGAGCGGTGATATTACCATTGCGGTCTTTCTCTACGAAGCGACCGTCACGGCGATCGTCAGCGTAGGTACCTTCAAAACGCAGGCCTTCCTTATTCTCTTCGATAGCAGGTCCATGGCGTTTGCCTTCCTTGAAATGCCCACGGAACTTAGAACCGTCAGCATAGCGGGCGATACCCTCTCCATGTATGGTGCCATCACGGAACTGTCCTTCGAAATAATCACCATTCTTCATCGTCAGTTTACCACGACCGTTGGGCTTATCAGCCTTCCATTCACCCTGGTAGGTATTACCATTCTTCCACACCAGCGTACCCTGACCGTGCTTGTCACCCTTATAGAACTGACCTGTATAGCGGTCTCCATTGGCATAGCGGAAGATACCCTGTCCTGTGCGCTGACCATTGACATAGTCACCATCGTAGAAGTCGCCATTCTGGAACTTGTAAATACCCTTACCATTCTGGGCATCATTGTTGAACGAACCGATATAGACGTCACCATTGGCATAGCGGAACGTACCCTTACCCTGCTGGCGGTTATCCTTCCACTGGCCTTCATAGGAAGAACCATCTCCCCAGTTGAAAGTGCCACGGCCATTCTTCATGTCATCAAGCCACTCACCCTCGTAGTAGGCTCCACTTTTATAGGTATAGCGTCCCTTGCCATGACGCTTGCTCTGCTTCCATTGTCCATCATAGACGTCACCATTATAGTAATACATGATGCCATGGCCTTCCTGTTCATCACGATACCACAAGCCTACATACTTGTTGTTGTTATTGAAATAGAAAGTACCTTGGCCGTGTTGGTGATCCTGCATCCACTGTCCTTCATACTTTTCGCCATCATGGAAGGTATACACGCCATAGCCCTGACGTTTCCCCTTGGCATACTCGCCCTCAAAGCGGTCTCCGTCTTTCCATATTGTCGTACCTTTTCCATGTGGTTTTCCTGACATCATCTGTCCCTTGTACTCTCCGCCGTCTTTCATTTTACAGGAGCCAAGGGTTATCTTTTGCGCCGACACTGACAGTGCCAACAGGGAATAAAAAGCAAGTATTATATTTCGTTTCTTCATAAGAATAGGCATTTAAACTTGACAAAGGTATAAAAAAAAACCGATACTACAAAGCGTTTTAAAAATTATTCACTATCTTTGCAGCAGATTTACATGTTTGATTATGAAATTCATTGCTATCATACCTGCCAGATATGCGTCAACACGCTTTCCTGGCAAACCATTGGCTATGCTGGGCGGCAAGACTGTCATCCAGCGCGTTTACGAACAGGCATCGGCTGTCCTCGAGGAGGCATATGTAGCTACTGACGATGAACGAATCTATCAGGCTGTCGAGGCTTTTGGCGGTTGCGCCGTCATGACCCGGGCCGACCACAAGAGCGGCACCGACCGCCTGGAGGAAGCTGCTACGAAAATAGGTACCGACGCTGATGTCATCATCAATATCCAAGGTGACGAACCATTCATTCAGAAGTCACAAATAGAGACCTTAAAAGGTCTTTTTGAAAACGATGAAACTCAAATTGGCACATTAGGAAAACCTTTTGAGAACATGGAAGCTGTACAGAATCCCAACTCCCCCAAAATCGTATGCGACCGCCGTGGCTTTGCCCTATACTTCAGCCGCAGCGTAATACCCTATGTCCGCGGAGAAGAACCTGCCAATTGGCTGAATCACTTCCCCTACCTGAAGCACTTGGGCATTTACGCTTATCGCCGCCAGGTACTCCACGAGGTGACACAACTGCCACAGTCATCACTGGAAAAAGCAGAGAGTCTGGAACAGCTACGCTGGTTGGAGAACGGCTACCGCATCCGCGTAGGCATTACGAATGTAGAAACGGTAGGTATTGACACACCAGAAGATCTGCAACGCGCAGAAGAGTTTCTGAAAACACAAATGCAGGGCTAATACCCTGCATTTTCATTTCTGCTACCCTTGCTGCATCTGTTGCAGCAGTTGTTTCTGTCGTTCTGTCAGCCCTGTCGGCAACTTCACTTGGTAGGTCAGAATGAGATCTGTTCCTCCCCTACCCTTGCCACGCAGACGCACTTTGGTACCCGGCTGCGTCTCTGGCTTTATTTTCAGTTTCAGTCGTTCACCTGTACCTGTCGTTACCATGATATCACCGCCCAACAAGGCCGTATACATATCGATAGTGACAGTAGCCTGCGTATTCTTGGGTTCCTCTTTATACGTGGTATGGGCACCAAAGCCTTGACCACCCCGCATGCCGCCTCCAAACAAATCCTGGAAAAACGATGAGAAGCCGCCAGCACCTCCTGAGCCAAACGACGAGAAGTCGAAGCCCTCAAAAGGATTGCCCTGTGTACCACCATAGCCGCCAAAACCAGCTCCCGCCTTCTCGTAAGCATCCGCCTGTTTCCACTGCTCACCATACTTATCGTATTTGGCACGTTTCTCTGGGTCTCCTATCACGTCGTAGGCCTCTGTCAACGCCTGGAATTTGGCCTTAGCTTTAGGGTCGTCAGGGTGCAAATCGGGGTGAAACTGCTTGGCACGTTTAAGATAAGCACGCTTCACCTCTTTCTGGGGTATGTTCTTATCAACCCCTAAAATCTTGTAGTAATCAATAAATGCCATAATACTACCTCCTATTATTTTATTTACTTTAACCTTTAACCAGCAAAAAGCGTGCCTAAGAACTTGGTGAATTAAAAAATTATCTCTACCTTTGCAAAAAATCAATTGATACCTATCATTTCATACTGATGAAAAAGACGATAACTATTCTTGCGCTAATGTGCATCAGCTTGACAACTATGGCAAGACAAGCTAAAACAGTCACCCTGCGACTCATAGAGACATCTGACGTCCACGGTGCATTCTTTCCTTATAATTATACCGAGCGCCGTCCTATGCAGGGAACAATGGCACGTGTCAGCACCTATCTCAAGCGTCAGCGCAAGAGCTATGGTGACCGCATCATCTTGCTGGACAATGGTGACATTCTGCAAGGACAACCCACCTGCTACTATACCAATTACATAAAGACGGATGCGCCCAATATTGCCGCCGAGGTTATCAACTACCTCCAGTATGACGCCCAGAACTTCGGCAACCACGACGTAGAGACAGGACATGCCGTCTACGACAAATGGGTCAGCGAGATGAAGTGCCCAGTACTGGGTGCCAACATCGTTGACACCAACACAGGTAAACCCTATGTCAAGCCCTATACCATCATTGAACGAGAGGGGGTACGTGTCGCTATCTTAGGTATGCTGACACCCGCCATTCCCAACTGGCTGCACGAGAGTCTTTGGACGGGGTTGCGCTTCGAGGAGATGATTCAGAGTGCACGCCACTGGGTAAAGGTACTCAAGGAGCGAGAAAAGGCCGACGTCATTGTAGGACTCTTCCATAGCGGATGGGAAGGTGGCATAACGACCCCCGACTACGACGAAGACGTTTCCAGGAAGATAGCTGAAACGGTAGAAGGCTTCGACGTCATTTTCTTTGGCCACGACCATACTGAGCGTAACACGACCGTCAATGGGGTACTTTGCCTGGACCCTTCATGTAATGCCGTCAAGGTTGCTCAAGCTACTATTACCTTGAAGATTAATAATGAAAAACCAGATTCTAAGAGTATAGAGGTGGTCAGCAAAAAGGGTGAGATTGTTGACATCACGGGAGAGTCCATCGACCAGCATTTCATGGCCCACTTCCAATCACAGACAGACGCTATACGACAGTTTGTAGAGCGCCAGTTGGGCACCTTTGTCAGTCCGATGCGCTCTCGCGACTGCTTTTTCGGTCCTGCACCCTTTACAGACTTAATCCATCTGTTGCAGTTAGAGCACACACATGCCGACGTCTCTTTCAACGCGCCTCTGGCATTTAATACAGACATCAGTGCGGGTCCGATATATATGAGCGACATGTTCAAACTCTACCGTTTCGAGAACAAAATCTATGTGCTACGCATGACGGGCGAGGAGATTCGCAAGCATCTGGAGATGAGCTATGACTTGTGGACGAACAGCATGCAGCATGCTGACGACCACATCATGCTGCTGGCTCCCAAGGCTCCCGGCGACAACCAGCGCGAAGGTTTCAAGAACTACACCTTCAACTTCGACTCGGCGGCAGGCATCGACTATGTGGTAGATGTCACCAAGCCCAAGGGACAGAAAGTGAACATCCTTCGCTTCTCTGACGGTCGTCCCTTCGACGAAAAAGCCTGGTATAAGGTGGCGATGAACAGCTATCGCGGCAATGGCGGCGGCGAACTGCTCACTCGCGGTGCCGGCATTCCCCTTGACTCCATCAACAACCGTATCATTTATATGAGTGAGCGCGACCAGCGTTACTACCTGACTCAGAAGATTGAGCGCGAAGGACGGGTTGAAGGTAAATCCCTGAACAACTGGCACTTTATCCCTGAGGCATGGGCACGCCCAGCCATAGAACGTGACAGGAAACTGCTTTTTGGAGATTAAACATGAAAGATCAAACATTAAATATTCTATCGTGAAGTATTTTGTTTTTTGCCAGAGCGACCTCGTCTTACTAAAGACGGGCGACACCTATCAAATACCAGAAGAGGCACCTACTGAAATAAAGCCATGGACTACCGTCATGGACATCGATGGTGCCAAGGCATACCGCATCGATCAACCCCTCACCGATTCCGACCGCTACGAAATGTGCGGTCTGCGTCAGAGCTACTATAAACTGTCGGAGGCTGACTACCGACTTGCCGGCAAATGTCGCGAACTACTCTACTGGGACCAGAGCAACAAGTTCTGCGGAGTCTGTGGCGGGACGATGCACTTCGACACCGCCATCTCCAAGAAGTGCGACCAGTGTGGCAAAGAAATATGGCCTCTGTTGGCTCCTGCCGTCATCGTCCTTGTACGCAAAGGCGACGAGGTGCTATTGGTTCATGCCAACAACTTCCGTGACGACCATTTTGGACTAGTAGCAGGGTTCGTAGAAACTGGTGAGACACTGGAGGAAGCCGTCTATCGCGAGGTCATGGAGGAAACGGGACTGACCATCACTAACCTGCGTTATTTCGGCTCACAGCCATGGCCTTACCCATGTGGTCTGATGGTAGGATTCACGGCCGATTACAACGGTGGCAAGATACATCTCCAACGTTCTGAGTTGTCAAAGGGTGCCTGGTTCGATCGCAACCACCTGCCGCACATTCCTGAGAAACTATCCATTGCCCGCCAACTCCTTGACAGTTGGTTGGAGGAAAACAAGGAGTAAGGAGACTATGAAGAAGCTACGTTCCATAGCGACCTTTGCCGACCTGTTGATATTGGCACTTGTAGTCGTGCTAAACCCGTTGAGTTCTCTACAGCCTTCCTCCAAACGCACCGCACCGCCCCACATTCCAGACAAGGTGGAGATACGATATACCAAGGTTGCCAAGCCCGATTCTCTACAATGTGCAATGATAGGGGCTGAGATGGACGAGATGCGCTACTACCTAAAGGTACACAACGTCTCTGACGAGGGTTACCAGTTTGTGGCGCAGTATCACAGACAACTGCTTCAAAAAGCCAAAATAGCAAATAAGGCGTATGCCGCTAAAGACACGAGTGCTACCAGCATGCCTAAAAAGCCTGTCATCACGAGAGACACCATCGCTGCCAAGGACCGTCCCATGATAGCCGTTAAGATGAGTGGCGGCTATTGGAAAGCAGGTCATTTCCTGACGGGTAGTCTCAACGGCAAGGGTATTGCCCGCGACTGGAGAGGGCGTATCGTATCGGCAGTTTGGAACTGTGACACAGTGGTTTATGGCATGCGCTCAGACAGTCAAGGACGCTACATCGGACAGATGGACTCTTTGCTACAAGCCTGTGGACAAGGAATCATGGACGAGAGGGACGGGTGCCACAAGGAAGGCTTCTGGCAGAATGACGTTCTGCACGGGTTCGCCTTCGACTCCTCGCCCAACCACCAGCTGCGCATCGGAGAATGGAAAGAAGGGAAATTCCTTGGCGAGAAACTGAAATACACCACCGAGCGCATCTACGGCATCGACATCTCTCGCCATCAGCACGAGAAGGGCAAGAAGCGTTTTGGCATCGACTTTCACAAGCTACGCATTACCTCTTTGGGAAAACGCCACGACGCGCAAGGAAGATCCTTTCCCGTATCCTTCATCTACATCAAGTCGACAGAGGGTACTACCATCCGCAACCGCTACTTCATGAGCGACTACATGAAAGCCAAGAAGGCGGGCATCCACGTTGGTGCTTACCATTTCTTCTCAATCAAGTCATCAGCAGAGTTACAGGCTAAATACTTCGTCAACCACACGCTGTTCCGCAAAGGCGACTTTCCTCCCGTACTCGACGTAGAACCTACCGACGCTCAGATTCGCAAGATAGGTGGCGCCAACGTACTTATGAAGCGCATCCGCATTTTCATGGAGTATGTTGAGAAGCGCACGGGCATGCGTCCCATCCTCTATGTCAGTCAGAGTTTCATCAACAAGCACATGGTGAATGCAACAGACCTCAAAAAGAATTACAATGTTTGGATTGCACGCTATGGTCAATACAAGCCTGACGTGCGACTGGTTTACTGGCAATTATGCCCAGACGGACGCGTCGACGGCATATCAGGCGATGTAGACATCAATGTTTTCAACGGCTATCAAAACCAGTTTGACGAATTTGTCAAAACAGGATTTCACAAATAGAAAGCGGCTGTCAACTGACGATAGGCTTCCGAACCTATCGTCAGTTGTTCTTTCACACAAGGACATGGATGTTTCTTGAATGCCAGCAGGTAACGCTTGGCGGGCTTCTTCTCTGTAGTTTTCACAGCACACACCCTGCAGGGAAAGAACCCCACAAAGATAGCCTCATCCTCCATGCGCTGACGATAGTCGAACGGCACCACGACACTCAGTTCTCCGTCATCGCTCAGCAGTCTGCTGGCAGCCTGCATCAGCTCGCTATACGTCAGTGTTGCCGTATGGCGCGCCATGTTACGCTGCTCGTCAGGAGCAGCCAGGGAGTCAATAAAGAACGGTGGGTTGCTGACAATAGCGTCATACTCGCCCAGATGTTGCTGGAGCGTTTCCTGCAACACGGTGACCTGCGCAGAAAAAGGCGACTGCGCCACATTTTGCTGTGCTTGCATGACAGCACCCTCATCAATATCTATCGCTGTCACTTGCGCATCAGGATAGCGCTGTGCCATCATCAGGGCAATGACACCCGTACCCGTTCCAGCGTCAAGGATGCGTAGTCCTCCATTGGCCCACGCCCCCAACAGCACGCCATCGGTTCCAACCTTCATGGCGCATAGTTCCTGTTCTATGGCAAACTGCTTAAAACGAAACATCAGCATTGTGTTTACAGAGCGCAAAGGTAGTATTTTTTTACAATATTAACAAATTTTCTCCCTATAAATGACGTCAAACTGTGTGCATTAATGTTTTTTCTTATTAAGAAATGGTATTATTGCATTGTCAATTCATCGCTTTTATGTACTTTTGCACAGAAAAACCAACTAATTAGACAATGAACAAAGTATTAACCCTAATGCTGGCTCTCGCCATGATAAGCATGACGACAAGAGCTGAGATGAGAAAAGATTCGGCAAAGCCCAAAGCTGAACAAGTAAAGAAAAAGAAGAAAGACAAGACTTCTAAAGAATTCAGCAACAAAAAACTGTACACGTTCGTAAGCAAACGAGGTACTATTGTAATGAATGCCCAAGGAACTGGTCTTACTACCCTGAAACACCGTCCCGACGCACCAGAAAAGGATAAATCTTTTGCTTTTATCTTCTTCAACGGAAAGCACTATTTCTATAGTCCAACGGCTAAGAAATTCTTGAGTGCTGATGGCACATTCGTAGACCACATCGGTGCAGCCTTCACCTTTGACAAAAGCCAGGCTGACGATAAATTCAAATATATGTTGTCTACCACCAACAAAAAAGGACAGTCGCTGTATATCAATGTCAACGACTCTAACAGGATTGTCATCAATAGTCACAAGACTGCCGATGATGGTAACCGATGGAAAATCACAAAGGCAGGAAAGTTTGACCCTAAGGAAGCCATGGGTCTCGCCCAGAAGCCAGCTCCCAAATACAGTCTGTACCGCAAAGGCATGTTCAACGTGCTGAAAGAGGGGAACGACTGGTTCTTTGAAATTCCCGATTCACTCATTGGATGCGACTTCCTCAATACCACACGCTTCACTTCTACCCCTTCCGGCAGTGGTCTGTTTGGAGGTGAGATGATTAGTCAGCAGACCGTCTACTTCCAAAAAGGTGTCGACGAACAGTTGCTACTGCGTGTGCGACTCTTTGTCAATGTGAGTGACTCTACGCAAAACATCAACAAAGCCATCGTCGTCTCCAACGAGAATCCTATCATAGCCTCGTTCAAAATTGAGTCTCACAATGACAAGTTGTACAAGATCAAGGTGACCGGTTTCCTCTCCGACGACAATCCGAACACCGCTCTGCCTCGTTCGGTAAAGTCACAATTCCAGCTTACCAATATGTTTAGGGATCTGTCATACGTCGAAGATATCAAGACCTTCCCGCTGAATACCGAAGTGCGCGTGGTAAAGACCTACAACTCATCAGGCAGACTTGCCTCGGCACGCAGCACCGACAGGGTGACCTTCGGCATCAATCTCTCATTCGTACTGCTTCCCGCCAACATGATGAAGCCCCGTCTCTATGACCCACGCGTGGGATATTTTACCCATGGCTACAACAGCTACAACGACGGACAGCAACGTGTTAAGGAGAAGCGGTTCATCAGCCGCTGGCGCTTAGAGCCTCGCCCAGAGGACGTCGAGAAGATGCGCCGCGGCGAGTTGGTAGAGCCCATCAAACCGATTGTATACTACATCGACCCCGCCACGCCCAAACAATGGCGCAAATACCTCATCGCAGGCGTGAACGACTGGCAGAAAGCCTTCGAGAAGGCAGGCTTCAAGAATGCCATCTACGCCCTTGAATGGCCCGAGGGAAAGGACAGCCTCATGTCGATGGAGGACGCTCGTTTCTCCGTTATTCGCTATCTGGCTTCCCCCATCGCCAACGCTTATGGTCCGCATGTCAGCGACCCTCGTACTGGCGAGATTCTGGAGAGCCACATCTGTTGGTATCACAACGTGATGTCGCTCGTTCACGACTGGTACATGGTACAAGCCTCATCCATTGACGAGGCAGCTCGCAAGATGCACTATGACGAGGAGTTGATGGGACAGCTCATCCGCTTCGTTTCCTCGCATGAGGTCGGCCACACACTCGGTCTGCGCCACAACTTCGGCTCCTCCAGTTCGGTACCTGTCGAGAAACTGCGCGACAAAGCATGGGTCGAGAAATACGGTCACACGCCCAGCATCATGGACTATGCCCGATTCAACTACGTGGCTCAGCCCGAAGACGGTATGACGCAGCATGAAATCTTCCCACGCATCAACGACTATGACATATGGGCTATCCAGTGGGGCTATACACCAATGTTCGACGCCAAGGATGAATATGAAGACTATCATGCTCTGCAGGAATTGTTCAAGAAAGAGGATGTGGCTAGCAATCCACGACTCTGGTGGGGCGATGGCGAGACTGACCAGAACGACCCTCGCCGTCAGACCGAGGACCTTGGTGACGATGCTGTCAAGGCCAGCGAATACGGTATCCGGAATCTGAAGCGCGAAATACTGAAATTGCCCGAGTGGACACATGCCGAAGATGACATCTACAATGAGAACCTCCGAAATATGTATGACCAGATTTCAAGTCAGTTCCAGCGCTACAACGGTCATGTCATCAACAACATCGGCGGTCAGTTGGAAAACTTCAAGACCATCGACGAGCAGGGTGACGTCTACCGTCCTCAGCCACGCGAGAAGCAGATGAAAGCCATGCAGTATGTGGAGCGTCACATCCTGAATGAGCCCGTCTGGTTGCGCAACATACCCTATGCCAAGCGTTTGGAGGCCGACCCCAACGACCTCACCCGTCCTATCGCTACTCGCAGCATCACGCATCTCATCTACCAACTGTACTCACTCAACGACCTCTACAAGGCCGATGAATATCTTAGCGACCTGAGCCGAATGATTATGAAGGATGCGACACAAGCCAACCTCACTCCCTACCGCAAGACGCTGCAGACCCAATATGTCAACACGCTCATCAGTCATTTGAACAACAGCAAGCGTCCCTACATCCTGCAGGCGCTCAAGCAACTCCAGAAGAAACTTGCTACAGGCACTACGGCTCACGCTGTTGCCTTGAAAGACGCCATCGACCGTGCGTTAGTCATCAAGTGACACATAAAGCCGGCATATATTTGCATTTTGCCATTTTCATTCCACACGAGCCCGCAGCCATCATGCTGCGGGCTCGTTGTTTATAGCCACTTTTACATATTTTCATTCCGAAGATATTAAAATATCTTATCGCGTGCGCGTTATTTAAAGAAAATGTTGTAACTTTGCAGCTCGTATGGAAGAAAAAATTACAATGTACATGGATAACAAGAACAGGTCGTTCCAAATGATAGCCGATGTAGACGGTGATTATAGCGACCTGGTGAATATGGAAATGCCCGACGCATTACCTATTCTAGCTGTGCGCAATCTGGTATTGTTTCCAGGTGTCGTATCCCCCATCCTCATTGGTCGCGAGTCAAGCATGACGCTCATTCGCAAGGCCGAGAAAAAGGACGGGCTGATTGGTGTTGTATGTCAGCGAGACCCTGAGGTAGAGAGTCCCATCCGTGCCGACCTTTACGACATGGGAGTCTTTGCAAAAGTGTTGAAGATATTGACGCTTCCCAATGGCAACATCACTGCCATCGTGCAAGGTCTTGGCCGTCTGCGCCTGTTGGAACTGCTGAAATACCAGCCGTACATCATCGGCCGCGTTGCCCCAGCTCCAGAAGAGGAGCCCGACAAGCGCGACATGGAATTTAAGACGGCAGTAGAAGATCTGCGCAACCAAGCTGCTGAATATATCCACATGAACGACGAGATTCCTGAAGAGGCCTCGTTTGCCATCAAGAATGTTGCCAACAACATGATGGCGCTGAACTTCATCTGTTCTAACATGCCATTCAGTGTGAAGGAGAAGATGGCTCTGCTGACACTTGACAGTATCAAGGAGCGACTGTTCAGCACCATGCGTATCGTGAACCGCGAAATCAACCTGCAGAGTCTGAAGTTGGACATCCGCAACAAGACGCGCGACGACATTGATGAGCAACAGCGCAACTACTTCCTGCAGCAGCAAATCAAGAACCTGCAGGCTGAGATGGGTAACGAGAGCACGCCAGAGAAGAAGGAACTGTTGGAAAAGGCCGCTGGCAAACAGTGGCCTGAGGATATAGAGAAGTTTTTCTATAAGGAACTGGAGAAGCTGGATCAGGTAAATCCCAACTCTCCCGACTTCAATGTGCAGCTGACCTACCTGCAGACGCTGGTAGGACTGCCCTGGGGGGAGTACACGCAGGATGACCTGGACCTGAAACGCGCGCAGAAGATACTGGACCGCGACCACTATGGCATGGAGAAGGTCAAGGAGCGCATCCTGGAATACATCGCCGTATTGTCGCTGCGTGGTGACTTGAAGAGTCCCATTCTCTGCCTCTACGGTCCTCCAGGTGTGGGTAAGACCTCTCTGGGCAAGTCTATTGCTGACGCCCTGAAGCGTAAGTATGTGCGCGTCTCTTTAGGTGGTCTGCACGACGAGGCCGAGATTCGCGGTCATCGCCGCACCTATATCGGTGCCATGCCAGGCCGCATCATCAAGAACATCCAGAAGGCAGGTTCGTCGAACCCCGTCTTCATCCTTGACGAGATAGACAAGGTAACGCAGAACACACACAATGGTGACCCTGCCAGTGCCCTGTTGGAGGTGCTCGACCCCGAACAGAACAATGCCTTCCACGACAACTATCTGGATGTGGACTACGACCTGTCGAAGGTAATGTTTATTGCTACGGCCAACAACCTCAGCACCATTCCCCGTCCACTGCTCGACCGTATGGAGATTATCGAGGTCAGCGGATATATCACGGAAGAGAAATACGAGATTGCCAAGCGCCACCTCATCCCCAAGGAGAAGGACAATACGGGTCTGAAGAATCAAAAACTGACCTTCAACAAGGCTGCCATCGAAAAGGTGATTGAACAATACACCCGCGAGAGCGGTGTGCGCCAGTTGGAGAAACAAGTCAACAAAGCCCTGCGCAAGGTGGCAGTAAAATATGCCACGAATGGCGAGTTGCCCTACGACAAGATCACGCCCACAGAGATTGAAGACCTGTTGGGCAAGCCTCCCTTCTATCGCGACATCTATCAGGGTAATGCCTATGCTGGTGTGGTGACAGGACTGGCATGGACCAGTGTGGGCGGTGAGATACTGTTCATCGAGACCTCGCTGTCGAAGGGCAAGGCCGCCAAGCTGACGCTGACAGGTAACCTGGGCGACGTCATGAAGGAGTCGGCAGTGATTGCCTTGGAGTATGTCAAGGCTCATGTCGACCTGTTAGGCATCGACTACCGCATCTTCGACCATTGGAACATTCACATCCACGTACCGGAGGGTGCTACGCCTAAAGACGGTCCGTCGGCAGGTATCACCATCGCCACAAGTATTGCTTCTGCGCTGACCCAGCGCAAGGTGCGCAAGAACACGGCGATGACGGGCGAAATCACATTGCGCGGCAAGGTGCTTCCTGTGGGTGGCATCAAGGAGAAGATTCTGGCTGCCAAGCGTGCCGGCATCACAGACATCGTGATGTGCAAAGAGAACGAGAAAGACATCAACGAGATACCGGAGATGTACTTGAAGGGAGTGACATTCCACTATGTAGAGAACGTACAGGACGTCTGGAACTTTGCACTGACTGACGAGATGGTAGAACACCCCATGGACTTCACCATTCCTGAGGAAGAAGAGAAGAAAGAAACGAAAGGATGACGTTCGAAGTACAACATAACGACCCATATAGCAATGCCCGCTCAGGACTGATTACCACAGACCACGGTCCCATCAAGACCCCTATCTTTATGCCTGTGGGAACGGTAGGCAGCGTCAAGGGTGTACACTTCGCCGAGTTGCGCGAGCAGGTGAAGGCGCAGATTATTCTGGGCAACACCTACCACCTGTATCTGCGTCCTGGGCTGGACATTCTGCGCAAGGCGGGTGGTCTGCATAAGTTCAATACGTGGGACCGTCCTATCCTTACAGATTCCGGCGGTTTCCAAGTATTCTCGCTGACGGGCATCCGCAAGCTGAAAGAAGAAGGATGCGAATTCCGCAGTCACATTGACGGTTCAAAGCATATCTTCACCCCCGAGAACGTGATGGACACCGAGCGCGTCATTGGTGCTGACATCATGATGGCTTTTGATGAGTGTCCTCCAGGACAGAGCGACTACCAGTATGCAAAGAACTCGCTCAAACTGACCCAGCGATGGCTGGAGCGTTGTGTGAAGCGCTTCAACGAGACTGAACCGCTATACGGCCACAACCAGACGCTGTTCCCCATCGTGCAGGGCTGCACCTACAAAGACCTGCGACAGGATGCTGCCAAACATGTCTGTGACGTATTGGGCAAGCTGAACGACGGAGGCGGTGCCTCTATTGGTGGACTGGCTGTCGGAGAGCCCACCGAGGTGATGTACGAGATGATTGAGGTGGTCAATGACATCCTTCCCAAGGACCGTCCGCGCTACTTGATGGGAGTGGGTACACCACAGAACATCCTGGAAGCCATCGAACGTGGCGTAGACATGTTCGACTGTGTCATGCCTACCCGTAATGGCCGCAACGCCATGCTCTTTACCTACGAAGGCACGATGAACATGCGCAACAAGAAGTGGGAAGACGACTTCTCCCCCATCGACCCCGATGGCTGCGACATTGACCGCATCCACTCGAAGGCCTACCTGCACCACCTTTTCAAGGCTCAGGAACTGTTGGCTATGCAGATAGCCTCGATACACAACCTGGCATTCTACCTCAGGCTGGTCACGGACGCGCGCACGCATATAGAACAAGGTGACTTCACGCAGTGGAAGCGCTCAGTAATAGACAATTTAGGACGTAGAAGGTAAAAGTGAAGAAAGCGTCACTACAAAACATATTGAAGAAAGCCAAGACGCTATGGGCGCTGATGTGGCTCTCGAAGTATAATCTGCTTCGAGAAGTTAAACGTATGGACTGGTATATCATCAATAAGTTCATTGGCACCTATGTCTACTCTATCATCTTGATTATCTCTATATCCATCGTCTTCGACGTCAACGAGAATCTGGCGAAGTTTACCTCTAACAACGCACCGCTGCGCGCCATAGTCTTCGACTACTACGCCAACTTCGTGCCCTACTTTGCCAACCTTTTCTCGCCGCTATTCGTCTTTATTGCCGTCATCTTCTTCACCTCTAAGCTGGCAGGCAACTCGGAGATTATAGCCATGTTGGCGTGTGGCATGAGTTTCAAGCGACTGCTACGCCCCTACCTCATCTCGGCAGCACTCATCGCTTTGCTCAACTTCTACCTTGGCTCTTATATTATTCCCAAGGGGACGGTGGTACGCCACGATTTCGAAGCCCTTTACAAGAACAACGAAAAGAACACGTCGGCATCGAATATCCAGTTGATGGTTGAGAAAGGCGTGGTGGCTTACATCTCGCAGTACGACGACATCCGCAAAACGGGCTACGGCTTCTCGCTGTATAAGTTTGACAACAAGAAGTTGGTTTCACAGATGAATGCCAACGTCATCCAGTATGACACCATTGCCGAGGAGCGCTACCACTGGAAGGCCCGTAACTACAAGATCCGCACATTCAAAGGCATGCGTGAGGAGATTGTCAGTGGTTACGAGATAGACACGCTGATACAGATGGAGCCCATCGACCTCGTCTTCTCTTCCGGTCAGCAGGAGACCTTCACGTCGCCTGAGTTGAAGCGCTATATCTCCAAGCAGCAACAACGTGGCTCCAGCAATGTGGTACAGTATGAGGTGGAATACCACAAGCGAATAGCGACATCGTTTGCCTCGTTTATCCTGACCATTATCGGAGTCTCCTTGTCGTCACGCAAGCGCAAGGGAGGCATGGGTATGTATCTGGGTATCGGACTGGCACTGTCGTTCACCTACATTCTTTTACAGACAGTCAGCGCCACCTTCGCCATCAATGCAGACACGCCGCCTATCCTGGCAGCATGGATTCCTAACATCCTGTATGCCTTCATTGCATACTATTGCTATAGGAAAGCACCGAATTAAACTAGTTGAAAGTTGAAAATTGAGAGAAAAAAGTTAAATGACATTTGAAGAAACATATTTGAACGATAACATCCTCGATGCCCTTTATGACATGCACTTCGAGGAGATGACACCCATTCAGGAACAGTGTATACCCAAAATACTTGACGGTCAAGACCTTATCGGTGTAGCACAGACCGGAACAGGTAAGACAGCAGCCTATCTGCTGCCCATCCTCAGCATGCTTGACGATGGCGGTTTTCCACGTGATGCCGTCAACTGCATCATCATGTCGCCCACCCGTGAACTGGCCCAGCAGATAGATCAGGCCATGCAGGGTTTCGGCTACTATCTCGATGGTATTAGCAGCGTTGCTGTCTATGGTGGCAACGACGGTAACCGCTTTGACGTAGAGACGAAAGGTCTGAAGATGGGTGCTGATGTCATCATCGCTACACCAGGACGCCTGCTGTCGCACATCCGCATGGGACATCTGGACCTGTCGAAACTATCCTTCTTTGTACTCGACGAGGCCGATCGCATGCTCGACATGGGCTTCTCTGACGACATCATAAGCATTGCCAAAATGCTGCCCCAGAACCACCAGACCATCATGTTCTCAGCCACCATGCCAGCCAAAATTCAACAGCTGGCACGCACCCTACTCGATCATCCTGCAGAGGTAAAGATTGCCGTATCGAAACCTGCAGAGAAGATTCAGCAGTCAGCTTATCTCTGCTACGAGCCCCAAAAACTGGGCATCATCCGCAGCCTTTTCAAGGCCGGCGAACTCCAACGAGTCATCATCTTCTCAGGGAAAAAAGATAAGGTGAAAGACATCACTCGCGAACTGAAACACATGAAAATCAACTGTGCCTCTATGCACAGTGACCTCTCACAGGCAGAGCGTGACGAGGTGATGTACCGATTCAAAGCTGGTCAGGTAGACGTACTTGTTGCAACCGACATCGTTTCACGCGGCATCGACATCGACGACATTCTGATGGTCATCAACTACGACGTTCCCCACGATGCAGAGGACTATGTACACCGCATCGGACGTACAGCACGAGCCCAGCGCGATGGTGTTGCCATCACCTTCGTATCGGAAGCTGACATGCGCTCATTTGCCGACATTGAAAGGTTCCTGGAGAAAGATATTCAGAAGAACCCTCTCCCCGCAGGACTGGGCGAAGGACCAGAATACAAGACGTCAGCACCCCGCAAGAATTCACGCGGCAGGGGAGGTCGCAAGAGAGGGGGCAAATCCCATACTGGTGCACCCCAACAGCCAACTGCCAAAAACAGTACAAATGGCAAGAGTCACAAAAGGCGCAGAAGTCACAAGCCCAAATCAGACGTTTAAACATTTTTAAGAAAAATAATGGGTGTACCGATAACAACGTATTGGTATTTTTTGTAACTTTGCACCGCTTTTAGAAGCAAAAGACATTACACGTATTTGACTATCAGTTAGTTAGCAAGAATTTAAGGAGTAATAATGAGACAATTAAAGATTCAAAAGAGTATTACGAATCGCTCAAGTGAGGCACTGGATAA